>Ga0098057_1000398_pt1 | contig 15159 bp, 8 predicted proteins | sample 18_taG_FD_77072 | JGI IMG/M metagenome (GOLD analysis project Ga0098057, IMG submission 77072) | Marine viral communities from the Subarctic Pacific Ocean - 18_ETSP_OMZAT15316 metaG | ecosystem: Environmental > Aquatic > Marine > Oceanic | place: Pacific Ocean | collected 2015-01-19 | reverse complement strand
GGAATTACATTTTCAAGTGCTGTTAATAATGGAAAGGGTATAACAAATGTGACAGATACGGGACCTTGTCATAGTAACGTAGTCTATTCTGTGGCAAGTGCTACTGCTTCTAATGTGTGTGTAATAACATTTAATAATTCTAATTGGGGTACTGTTGTAGTAGAAATGGTTATAGCTCGTTCCACAGGCTCAACAGGTGGCACAATACTTGATATTATTCAAGGATATAGTGGTGCCAATCCTACAGTTGCAAAAACCGATACACAAGGAAATGACCTGACTGCTTATCGTGAGTGGGCTTTTAGCACTGGATCAGCAACCTTGAAACTCAAATCTTCGGGTACCACTAATACAACAACAGCTATGATAAAATTAGTATCTTCTAATAGACCAGCTAATAGTGATATAACGGTAGCATGGAGTTAAAGCAGAGGTTGAACAGTTAAAGAACAGTGATTAAATTTAGGATGAATTGAAATATGCCAAAAGTATCAGCATATAAAGCGTTAGGAGTTAAGTCCGCTGGGGTAAGAAAGACACTTGCCGAAGCTGCTGGTATGGAGTATAAGAAGGGATATATTCAAGAAGAAACTCAAAGAAAAGAGAATGTGCTTGGTGATGTTGTCGCTACGATAACACATATGGAACAAACTGCAAAAGAAATAAGGGCTAAAAGAGAGGACGCTCAAACGCTGAGTGACGTGGGCGATGTTTTACAGGATATTCGATCTGATAGGTATCAAACGCATTTAGCTAAAGCCCGATCAAGTGCTTTTGGATTTGAAGAATATGGGTTTGAACAAGAAATGGCTCCAGACGAGGTGTTATCAAGTAAGAATATCGCAGAACAAGCTGAGGAGAGATGGGATACTGAGTTGGAAATGTTTCAAAGAGCAGAGGAAAAGATGAGGGAATTTAGAACTAAACATGCAGGATTGTGGCAGCAGGGTAAATCTTCCCCAGCCCCTCAGGGGAACCCGCAATCACAATATATTTCAGGCTTACAGCCTGATGTGAGATAACAATGATAGCAGAAAGTAGTGCAGCGGTAGCAACGACAGCAGGAACTTCTGGAGGCACTCTCGCTAATATACTTGGTAAGGTCGGTGCTTTTGGCGGTCAAGTTGGTGGTAGTCAAATGGGTCAATTTATGGGTAAGGGACTTGGTTTGCTTGGAGGGGGCAATCCTTTAATGGGAGCTCTTACTATTGGGTCTACGTTATTTTCTGCTTGGCAAAGAACTAAGGCAAATCAGGATCAGATTGGGGTTATTAGTAACCAACAGGATAAACTTGATGAAGCTGAGGCTGAAACTAAAAAGTTATTTGCTGGTAAGGTTGATATTGTTGAAGAGGAAACAGAAGAAAGACTTGGGCATACTGCGGCAACTACTTCATATGCAAGAGAAGATATATCTGGTAAAGGAGCTATACTTGAAGCTGGGACTGATTTTGCTTATGCTGGAGAACAAAGAGAAAAGGTTAAAGAGGCTACGGAAAGAAGCGGGACTGCTTTTCAGCAAACTGTTGATACATTAAGAACTGGTCTTGGCAAAAGTCTTTTTGATCTGCGCGAACAAGAGTCGTCTCAGTTAGCAGGTTTCCACCAGGAAGGCGAGAGATTAAAGTATCAGAAGAAAGCATTACAAAAGAAGACGTTTATATCTAATATATTTGACAAGGGTGGTTACTCATAATGGCTACATTATCTGAAGCCTTTGCTATTATTGCAGAAGGTGCTAGGCAAGACACACAAAGACAGAGAGATAGATTAAATTTTTCACTTGCACTTACACAGTTTGAAGCTGAGCGAATGGCTGATGAGGCAGCGGCTGAATCTGAATCTAGGAAGCAAAAGTTTGCTGAAGAAAGTTTTGAAAAAGATTTTGATGAACAACTAAGGCAGTATGAGAGGGAAGAGGAGAAACAGATATTTGCTACTAGCATTGAAGATATGCGGAGCACGAATAAAGAAGCTAAGTCTGTTGCGACTGCTCAATTAGTAAGAAGATTTATGACTCTTGCCCCAGCTGATACAGATTGGGAAGAAGCTAAGGATAGAGAAAAGGCATACGAACAAATTGTAGGGATATTTGGTACTCAATATGGTAGTAGAATATATGGAATAATAGAGGACTCTAGGAATGAGGCTCTTTTGCCAAGGGCTGAAGAGGAGGCAATTGGTATATCAAGAGAGTTATTAGAGACATATAATAAACATGAAAAAGCTGGTCTATCACAGCCTGAAATTATTAATGCATTTGGGAAAGCTGGTATTATTAATGCATATCTAACCCCTGGGCCTGAAGGAGGAGTAGAATATAAATTTGGGCTTATTCAGAACTTAAGTGACATAGGTCATAATGAGTGGGTAATAGAACAGGAAATGAATGAGTTTAGATATGGTGATTTTGAGTTTGATCCTAATAGAACTTTTAAAACAGAAGACTTATCCGAGAGCCTTGGTGCTATTGCGGGAAGGGGACGTGCCCAACCATTACCAGAGTTTGAGAAATTGCTTGTAGATTTATCTAGGAAAACAAAAGAAATTAGTAAACAAAAATCAGAGATAGACGAACTGTCAACTGCTACTCAATTTTATACACACGCATCTAAATTTGCTCCTCGCGCACCAACCTTTTCTTTTGGTTCTCCTTCGCATTACACAGCTGGCGCCGGTATATCGTCTTATGAAGTAGATGTGGCATCTCTGGCGGCTGGAGCAGCAGATGAACATTTTGATGAGGCTCTTGTGCAGCTATCTCAATACAAAGAGAATAAAAGCAGGTTAGAAGATATAGTAGGTTCTCTTAAAGCACTTGAAGATGAGAGGGAAGCTATATACAAACAGATTAAGTCTCATCCTGATTTTCCTGATCCGTGACAGATACTTTAACAGAGAGATTAAAACGTGAGCTTGCAAGGCGCAACGTTGCCGCTACTGATAATGAAGTAAATAGTTTTTTATCCCGTAATAACTACAATCTCGGACCCGACTTATTCCCCGACGCAAATACTAGTAGTTACTCAGGTATTCCTACTGTAGCTGATATGCAGTCTCCTCCAGTAGAGGATTCAAATCTTCTTAGAATGATTGGAGTTGGTGCATGGCAGGCTTTAGAGACTGCTGGATTTGGCATTCCTGCTTTAATAGCACCTGGTGTAGCAGAATCTGCGGCCCCTGAAACTCAGGGGGAGAGAATAGCAGCTGCTCTTGGTGGAGTGGCTGGATTTTTACCTCCATTTGGTGTTGCTAGAGTTGCAGCTGGAGGAGCTGTTAAGGCTTTTAGTAAATATGGTACTAAAAGAGTATCAGCTAAACTTGCAAAAGATGCTACTAAGGTTCTTAAAGCTGATAAAGAATTTGTGACATGGGCTAAGGAGACAGGTAAGTCAGCTACTGAGATTGATGAAATAGCTTCAGCATTAATTGCACCTGCGGCTCATAGAGTAGGGATGAGACATATTGGTGGCACTAAGATGTCTAATAAGGCGATTAAAGCAATCGCACATGATGCGAAAGGGAGAGCTAAGTTTGTTAAAGACCTTGGTGAGAATGTTCCTAAGTATCTGCGTGAAGGACTTGAGAATGGCGGAGTTAAACTTTCTGATGATGCTATCACCAATATAACACGAATGACAACAGATGCCGTTGGTGGCCTTGGTAAAAGAGGATGGGGCGGTACATTTCCCGCCACTACATTACAAGAGCATTTTGCTGCGTCTTGGGGTAATAGCAAACTTGCTAATATAGCTGCTCATTCCGTTGAGGAGGCAATATTATTTACTGCAGTGGAATTTCCTATGAGAGCAATACAGGCCGCGGCTTATGAGGGAATTGAATTTGAGCCAGGAAGCACGATAATGCACGCAGCCCTTCTTGGCTCTTCTCTTGGTCTTATTAGATTAATACCGGGAGGAAGGTCAACATCATTATTGAGTGGTTCATTATCTAAAACTGCTCAGTCTTTGAGAACAAGAAGAAATTATGGTCTTTATAGATTAGATAATCCAGTTGATAGAGCGGTTCTTGGCAAAGCTGCTAAGTCAATACTTGAAAAGAGGTCTGACCTTGGCAAGACGTTAAGGGGCATTGGTGGTGGATCATTTACAACTAATGGTGAGAAGATGACCGCTAGTAAAATAGATGATATGATTAAGACTCCACAGGGTGCTCAAGAAGTAAAAGATTGGTTGATGTTAATAGAGAGGGAGTTTAGTAAGAGATGGTGGCCAGAATTTATAAAGGATACTCCTAAAGATATATTTGGCTCCTTACCTAGAATGGTTGCTGGCTCTATGGCTTTTAATTTTGGTATGTTATTTACTGATGAAGGAGATGGCATGCCGTGGAGCGAGAAGGTATTTCACGTTGCTCTTGGTGCTGTATTGTCTAAGTCTGGTAAAGATTTAATGTATAGAGGAAGAGATGGTAAATGGGAAACCTCTAGAGAGCCAAGGCCTAAGTCGTACAGTAAAGATTTTATTAAGGTAGATAATTTACTTAATGCTCTTGAACATCCTAACACAAGCTTAGTGTTTCAGGACATAGTTAACCAGGTAGGAGCAAGAGATACTGAGCTATTACCTGACGTTGATTCTGCAGATGTGCAAAAGATTTTTAAGATATTTAAAGACAATAAGTTAGTAGTCCCATTTGATTCTCCAGTTAATTCTAAAGATACTAATGTAGAATACAATGAATTGTACAGTACGATTGCATCTTATATTGAAAGAAATGTTATTGATATAGATAAGAATAGAGTAAAGCTTGTAGATGAATTAAGTGCTACACAAGTTGATAAGGTCTTAAGGGCTCTAAACGATGAATATTTTGATGGTGTAGAGAAATATGTAATCAAGAGGGGAGATAATGCGACTAATAGAGGACTGCGTACCGTTGATGACTTTAGACAGGTTATGTTTTCAGCTAGCGAGGATAAGTATAATCAGCTTGTAGAGATGGAATCAAAAGGCTTTCTAACTGGTTATGATGAGATGGTGGTAATGGAAGCTGCTCGGTTTGGGAGAGAGGAGACATCTGATAAACTTTCTTTAGCTACTAAAGGGGGCCTTATACCTGTAAGAGCTTTACAAATTGACCCTTCTGATACAACTCCTGATTTTAAGAGAGTCCAAAGTTTCGTGGCTACATTTAATGAGAGCTATGATAAACATTATTTTAATGTTGATAAGTCTAATCCTATAAGACTTGACGCAAAGATGCAGGAAAGACTGGTGGAATTAATGGTTCCATTTGAGGAGCAGCTATCAGAATTTTTATTAAAGGCTAAAGTTACGCATCCCGATAATCGTGTCATGGTTGGCGATAGTATGTTTCAACCAATAAGGGACGGTATGATGATGCGTGGAGCCCTAAATAGATCATATCTTGCTCTTGCTGATATGAAAAATAATTCTACAAAGACATGGTTAACTGAGGAGGGTAGGGAAGACCATCTCGGTATCGAAGCTAATGAGTTAATATCTGATATATTCTCTGAGAATGGTACTATTGTTGATCGGGTATATCATCAGCAAGATGGAAAAGTATTTAAAGGATTAGATGGTATATTTATTTCTAATCTCCATAAAGTTATAAAGAGTAACCCAACATTCTTACAGAGTAACAAAAAGTTTACACAAGGTATTGAGAGTTCTAAGTCTGCCTCCGTTAGTAAAGTAAGAAGACTGAGAGAGATATTTAATAGAAATGGTCTTGGGATGTTTGAGGTTGATGATCCTGGTTTTATATCGGAAGTGTCATCGTTTGGATTTAATAGGTTTATGGGGGGCCTCAAGAGAACAGATGGAAAAGCATTAACAAGTGCTGAGATGGAAGGATTACAGTACATGATGGAGAAGAATCTTATATCTCCTACACTTGAGGTTCATGATATATTCTCAGTCGTAAGTGCACTTACACAGGATGTTTTAGGTCCTATAAAGGCCGATGAACTAAAAAGTATAAAATCTCGATTCTCCAAGATGACTCCAGAGGAGGTCATGCAGGCTCAAAGAGTAATTAAAGACAAGTACGGTGATGATAGTCTTGCGGCTTTTGAAAAGTTCACAAGAGAATCAGGCAAAACCCCAGAAGATATTTTTAGTGACATGGTAAATGAATATACTGAATATATTGAACCTTTTATGAAAAAGCCTGGTGCTGGTGGGTTCTTAAAGCCTAGTGCTCAGCAGGTAGCTATTACCCCAGAGTTATTATTTGAAGTAACCACAGCATTACATGGGGTTTCTTTGCAGGGGGCTGGTGTTATGAGTAGTGATTTAGTCTCAGCTGCAAGAAGAGCTGAGGGAGCTACGAGTGACGCTGATTTCAAAAGCTTCTTTGCTGCCGTTCAAAGAACTATGTTTGGTATTGGACAGCCTAAGAATGTTGCTACCGCTGTAGGAATATTAACAAGAAGCAAGTTGTATAATCCAATTACAAAGGCTTTTGATATGGAAGGGTCAAAAGAAGATGTAATGGCAAAAATCCAACAGATTTATAAGGAGAATGAGTACCAATTTCAGTATATGGTTAGCGATAATGCTCAAAAGAATCTTTTTGAGAAGTCTGTAAGTGATTTTGAGGAATTGTATCCAACGGACAAGTCTATAACTCCTAGTGTAAATGCGTATGTAAAGAAGTATGCCTTCTCTTTGGCTGAGGGGTTACCTGATAGAACATTAACTGAGGACCTCAGGGCGTTATCGCGGGATATGGACCTACATTCATTTTTATTTGAACAACAAAGAAATGCTGGGGGCGAATTATCAAAGGGATACGAAGGTGCAACCTTACCTGAGAAACAACAGTTTGATCGCGAGACTTCTAGGATATATAACTTACTTAAAGAGTCTATTCCAGTAAAAAGAATAAAAGCTGTTGAGGGTAATGGGGCTTTTTATACCAAGGAGGTTATGCAAAGAAGCCTTTTCTATGATTTTATGTCTGATATACAAGGTGATTCCAATATGCATACTATTGACCTTACATGGTATTCAAAGACGGGTCATAGAAACTCAAGGAATGGTGATGTCGATGCTTTTAATAAGGTTGTTGATGTGATTGCAGCTTCCTCGGCATCAGTAGAAGCTGGAGCCCCAGAGTCTACACCATTTATTGGTCCCAATTATAGAATGGATAACCATTCACCTATGTACACAATTACGATTGGTGATATGGGTCATGGGTTTGGTATTCCAGTGGGGAGCGCTGATGTATGGTCTAGAAAGTTTGTAGATTTAGTAGAAAAAAGAAAGAAGGAATTTAAAAAGGATGCTAAGTGGGAAAGTTTATATCAGCCACTGTTTAATAAGATTGATAATTTTATAAAGAAAAGAATAGAATTAGAAAGGGATGAGACAGGTAATATTACTGATGTTAATACCGCCAAGTTTAAAGCATTGGATGCTATTAGTTCATCAAATGAGTTACAATATATGGTTAATGTAATGTTTGGTGACCATGGTGTTCAAGGTAGAGAATGGTGGACACATCTTGCAGAAACCCGTGACTACCAAGACCCAGCAGCGGTTGCTAAGGTTCTTAGAAGACTTAGACTATTTGCTAATGAATCCTCTACTACATTAAGGAAACCTTTCTTATCAGACCTTGCTGATTTAGATCAGTATACCGGAACTCAGGTGTCTAAGACATTAAAGAGACTTTCTAAGAGGGGCGCTTCGATTCAAATACTTGATGATGAAGGGACTACATTTTTTGATGTATCTAGAGATTTGAGTAGGGAGATAGAGACGACTAGGGAGAATGCTCACGATGAATACAAAGATACTATTATAGGTCTTCAGCAAGACCCTGACACTGGTAAATTTAGGTATGAAGGAGGCAGGGAGTCTGCAAGTAAAGTAGATTCTGTTACTCCTATATCATATGATTTCTTAGATGCTTTGTTAGCGGTTTCTGGCCTTAATAGAGATTCGGGCGTTGAGAACATGAAACCTCTTATAACTAAAGGTGGAGATGGTGTTATAGTGGGTAAGACATTGTTTACTGCTTCACATGATTGGCATAACTATCTAACTAAAAACAATATTGATATGTTAATGTTTGGTAGTGGAAATAAGATGTTGGGTAAGATGTATGAAAAATTAATTGTTAAGCCCGAGAGTGATGGGATTAGTGATATAGATGCTCTTATGGGTGCTGATTATAGAAATAATAATATAACATTGGATGTTGAGAGTATTGGACTCATTAATTTAGTAGCTCCAAAACATTATGCTACTGCTCCTTATCATTTGTCTAATGATATAGCAAGTAGTGATGTTGCTAATGAATATTTTGAATGGATGTTCAGAGATGCTGTTGATAATTTTTCAACCTATATGGGCCAGATATCAGGTACGGATGCTAATAGGTCTATTGGATATATGAAGGGGATTCTTGGTGCTTTAGATATAGATAATCCTGATGCCAGCAGCGCTCTAGAGATGTGGCTAGGAGGTGGAGGTCATCCGCTGGCTTCTCCTATGGCTGACCTTGCTAAAAATGCTATGAAGAAGAAGTTTATAGATGACGCAGGTTTGATTACGCCACGTGTTACAATGGGCGGCCAAAGTGTTATAATACCAGATGCGTATCAACCGGGACATGCTAAGGCGTTGAGAAATTCTGTATTTTATAGAGACAAAGGGGGCAAAGCAAAACAATATACGTTTGGGCAATTCATGGCTCCTGTTTGGTCTAGGAACTCAAGATTTAAAGAACAGGATTTGTTTGTCATAGAACATAATAAGGACAGGCCTGATGCCTTAGTAAAATGGGATAGAGAGGTTCATGGTGATTTAAATGGGAAGAAGTATATTGGTGAAGCATTTGATGTGCTGCAACAAACCAATAGAGATAAAGGCACAACATATGAAATAGAAACTGTTATTCATAGGACTCCTTCTACAAGAGCATCTGATAAAGTTATTGCTGGTATTAAAGGTTTTGATGCTACTGGTAACGCGGCTATTGTCAACTCAGCAGATGCGTTGTATAGGCTTGAAGCTGATTTTGATGTAGACAAGGTTAATTTCTGGTGGAATACACCAAGTAAAGTGTTAAAAGTGTGGGAGTCTAATGCTGGTAATCCATTGTCAGTTGAACCTCTTGCTAATGAATTTAATGAGCAAATACATAGGAAAAGTAGTATAGAAAAACTTGATTGGCTTGACCCTGCGTCCATCAGGAATTATAACATAGAATCTGGTAAGGCTTCTATAATGAGAGGAGTAGAAGTAAAGATGAGAGGTTTGGTTCAGTACCTTACTTATTATGATGGTTCTTTTGGTAGAGAGATTACAGGAGCTGATGGCTCAGGTGGATTTTCTTTTCAATCATCAAGGGGAAGAGTGAGTGTAAATTGGGACGAGGGTAATATAGATAAAGTTAATAGAGCTATAACGCGGGATATACAAGAGATTGTTGATTCTACTACAGGTTATGATCCAGTAGTACATAATAATAAATGGGTTGATAGAATATTATTTGGAGAGCTGAATAACGAAGATTACCCTGGTTTATTTAAGGCTGAGGGGAGCAACCTTGTTAAAGGAACAAAAGAATGGATTCCCGCAGGCAAGTGGTCAATGCTTGGTGATAATAGATTAATAGAAAGAGAAGCTATTAAAGCAGTAATGCAACCGTACTCTACACTCCTACAAATTAGGTCTGATGTTTACCAGTTAGGCAAGAAGAACAAAGTAAGATATGATGATATGGTAACCATGATAGATGAGTACTCTAGGCAGGTAGGAGATTTAAATGGATATGTAAAGTTTGTATTGTCACATAAAACAGATGAGGTGGGTAGAAAGTTATTTAGCAAGGCAGAGATAGATGGTCTATTTAGACCGGATATAAACAGACCTGCTATAAAAAATGTTTTTACTATGCCTGGCGCAAAGGTTACTTCTCAGAATTTTCCCAATCAGTTGCCGTTTGAAAGGGTAATGTTTAATATAGCAAGCAAGGACAAGATGACTCCTGATGGCCCTGGGTGGTATGGTTCTGATATGCGTGTTAAGTTTGAAGAGCATTACAATAAATTTTTTCATACTGATAAAGAGGATGCTGCAATCAAGGGGATTCTTAATACATTTAAAGATGATGTACATAATATAGGTCTTCTTAATCATACAGAGTTTAAAATAAAGAGATTAAGTAATGTAGTTGAGTCTTTAAGAAGGAGGGGTCTTACTGAGATGGCTGCAAATGCTGAAGCATCAAAGGAAAGAGCTCAGCTATTATCTGATAAGTTAAATGAAGCAATCGTAACTGATGAAAGTGTTGCAAAGGCTCTTAGTCAGCATATAGAAAGAAGTATTTCTAAGCAAGTACTTCTAACGGGTAAATATAATAATAAACCAATAGAGGGAGATAGAAGGAAGTGGATACAGGATAATAAAAATAGAATAAGAAAAGATGTGTGGGACTCAAAAAATAAGAGACTTGCTATAAGATTTAAGTCTATAAATAATAATGACTATCTTAGCACGGTAATATTTGGTAGGATTCTTCGTAAAGTTAGTGAGCCTATCATTGACCCACGATCAACAACTGATCCACGTATGATGAACTTTGAGAAACGTATTGTGGATTTTAGAGCAAAGTATCGTAAAGCCTGGGTGGAATATTTTGAGAATATGGGTAATAGAAAGGTTGATCCTTTTATGGATTCAGATGCTATCAGTAATATAGCTATGCAAGAACTAGGGAGAACATATTCTGAGTATAATAGTATTCATGGTGGTTTAGGTGATTTATTTCTTATGAAGATGATGGCTCCTAAGCCAGACCCACTTACATGGACATATTTTAATGGTAAAGTATCTGAGGGATATAGTGATACAAGCCCATTATTTTTGAGATTAGGTATGAGGTTTATGGCTTCTTCTGGATATTATGAGGGAGGCAGGTTAAATGCATCTAATACTATTGCTGGTATGGGCCGAGCATTTACTAATCATTGGAAAGCATTTCATGGTCAGAGAGTAGATGCGGAAGAGATGGCTGACCAAAAAATGTTAGAATATGATTGGGAAGATAGAGCTATGGCTGGAGCCCCAGCTCATTTCATAGATTACTTTGAAAGACCAGTGGATCATACTAATGCAAAAGATCAAATGACACCAGAGATGATGCATGCATTTGGTATGTCTGACAGTTATACACTTGACTATCTTTTGTTTAATAGCGCTCCTAATGAAAAGTTTTTACTGTCGTTAAAGGATGCTTTTGATATAAACTTTATTCCCGAGTGGGCTGTTGATGCAAGTGGTAGGTCAAGAAGACTATGGTTTTCATCTTCGTATTTAGGTGGTAGGTTGGATGATGCAACTATGTTTCTTGGCCCCTTATTTAAAGGTAGTACTATAAAGATTAAAGAGATGTCTTCACAGGGTTATAAGTATGGCGAGGGTATGAGTAATAAAACAATGTCTTCTCAGTCATTAAAAGATTATGTGGAAAGAAAGCATATGTATGGAGTAGACGAAGACGTACCGAGGTGTCGATAATGGGATGTATTGGAACTGAAGAAGATAGAAAGAAAGTAAAATTAATACACGATTCAATAGATACGTGGTTTAATAATGATGCCTTGAAGATTGCCACTAAAGGTGATACAAGATTCTTTAAGGAACTATTCTACAAGGTAACAGGTGAAGACTTTGACTTTGGTAATCTCCCTAGTGAGAAGAAACTTAAATTATTAGATAAAAAAATAAAAAAACAGGCTACGAAAGCAGTGAAAAGTCCTGGTAAGTTTACAAAGTTTTTCTGGTTAACAGAGGATGTCCTAGATAATCCTTTAACAGCTAACACGTTTAACGATATGTATATAGCTCATAATTATTTTAGAGGGAGTGTTGACAGTTATATGTCTGACCTTAAATCTATTGTGGGTCATTTAAGGGATGCCTCTGGTATTGTTACTGAGATGGAGGGGGGTAAGTTAAGTTTTAATAAAGCAAGGAAAAACCTAGCTAAGAAGTATGCTCAATATGCTGAAGCTATGAAAGATAACAGGAAAGAAGATGCTCTTGAAACTATAACAGAAATTGAGAAGATGCTAACACAGTCTGAGTACAAGGTTTTTGCTATGGCTGATGATTTATTTAGGAACCCAAATAGAGTAGCTGATAAAAAGATTAGTGCAAATTATTTACCACCTATAGTAGAAGCGGCTAGATTATGGGGCACCATGTCTAAAAAATTATATGGTGATATGATGAATGGTCTTAATCAATACATAGACATGCTTGACAGTGCTAGTACAACGGTGTATGATTTTACTTCTTTGGCTACTTCAATGAGAAAGCTAAGAGACACAGTAAAAGAAAAGAAGAACTACCTTCCTATACAGGTTCTTGATGTTTTTCCAGCTTTTACACATCTTAATAGTGAAATGTTTAAAGGTGGTGACTGGAGCGCTCAACGGGTGCGGGACCTTAATTCACATGTGAATAATATAGTAAAAGATTTTGCTGAGTCAGTTGCTCTTACTTCTCATACAAAAGAATCTGAAGCGTTTAGCACTAAGAGGTACTCTAAAGATTTACCATCTGTATTAGATGCATACGTTAAAAATATTACGAGATTTAACTTTGCGTCTAAAGTAAACAACCAGTTTATTAAGTCGGTGCAAAAGCTGTCAGATTTACAGGGCACTGAACTTGAGAATCACTCACGATTCCTTATTGATTATATGTATAGTGTTCATGGTCATATGCTTGGACAGCCAAATTCACATAGAGCTCAGAAGGTTGCTCGATGGATTACATCTTGGCAGTTTATGTCAAAGCTAGGTCTAAACCTTAGAGGTGCAGTAAGGAACGCCACTCAGAGTGTTCAAAACTTGGTGTACTTCGGTGTTACTGGTACTGCTAAATCATTGTCATACTTAAAGGGCAATGATATGAATGAGACGGTAATAAAAGAGATGAAGAGACATGGAATATTCTTTGCAGAACCAAGAGAGTTGACTCAACCTTTTGGTATGATGCCTGAAGTAGAGATAAGGAATGTTAATGGACATGACGTACCTGTGTATAAAGATAATATATTTGGTAGTGATTGGACACAGAAGGTTGAAGCTGTGGCTAAGGCATCAGGCTTGCCTATGCAGGTTGTTGAGAATTATATCAATAGAAATTTAACATTTAAAATTGCTTTTGCGCAAATGCATAGGAAATTGTCACAGAACAGAGCGTTTGTAGAGAAGTGGACTAAAGCTAGGATGCCAGAGGGTATGACCTCAGAAGAAAGAGGTAAGTTTGTACAGGAAAAAGCAAGTGAAGAGATTATTAAAAGGTCTTCAAGGTTTGCAGCTAATATGGTTAGAGAACTTCATTATGAATACGCAGGGTTTGCTAAGCCTCATGCATTAAGAACACCAGCTGGTGCGGTTATGGGTCAGTTTGCTACCTATTCAATTAACTTCTTTAATTATCAACGTAAAATATTACAAGATGCTGGTAATGAGTTAATGTTAGGGTATTGGGGTGAAGGTGCTTGGAGGGCATCTAGATTAGCATCAGTTTATTTTATGACAAATGCACTCTTATCACCAATGTTTAGTGTTGATATAGGTAACCTAATGCAGCACGATACTTTTGAGAGGTTACAAAATATTACAGCAGCTATGTCTTCTAACCCAGAGGAAAGAAAGAAAGCATTTTGGGGTAAAGGCCCAATAGTGGGTACTGTTGGTGGTCCATTTATATCAGACATGATAACTCTTGGTAATATTATAGGATTATATGAATTAGATGAGTCAGGTTGGTTATCTATGCTGGCTGGATACCAAGATTATGCTGACGCAACTGACAGTAGCAAAGGCTATGATTTAGTTAGGACAATTAATACGCAAATTGGAAGAGCTGCTTATATTACAGCTCCAAGGATGTACAATGGGGCTACATTAGGGACTCTTATACAAACTGAGTTGGGTTTATTTAAAACAAAGGGAGTTAGAGAAAAAAGAGAATCTATGTATACAAATATATTAAAGCCAGCTGGTCTCCCAATGCCAACAGATATACAACCTACAAAGAAGCCTGTCAGCAAGAAGAGTAAAGCTAAGCAGGCTTCAATTCTAAAATCATTAGGTTCGTTAGAGCAAATATCTGGCGGTATTAGGCTGCGTTAATCATACTCTATTCTTCTTATTTCTCTCATAAATATTTTTTCTGACTGAATAGCCTTATTCTCTCGTGTTCCAATCTCTAGCTGGGTAATAAGATTAAACAATGATTCTACCCTACTATGCAAACTGTCTACTACTTCCCATATTTCGTGAACATCTCTATAAATTTTTCTTATTTCATCCGCATCTTCTAAGTCTACCTTAATTTTAGGTGTCATTTTCCACCTCCCTTTTTAAATAGTTTGCTATTAATAACGCATCTGACGTAAGCTGCGTAACCTTTAAATGTGTAAATATATTTTGTGCAATCTCCTTCTTTTTGTTTCTTCTTTCTGTTCCCTTCATTCCAGCTATAAGACCATCTTTTCTGTACATTGTTTGCCAAGTCTGGGGATGTATTAGATTTGGTTCTATATTTTGAGCTCCGAAGACACCTAACCAGGTCCCGAAGTTCGTACCAAATTTAAACATCCCCTGTTGACCCGGCATTGAGTGTACTCGTTCAACTCCAACAAAAGTGTTACGTGGGGTTCCTCCACTCATCAAAAAGTCATGAAGGATACGTTTGACAGAATCTGCCATATTTATAGGTGAACATGGGCATTTAATAGCATTTGAGTAGCTTTTCCAAGGTCTTATATGTATATGGGCTATACCGCCTTTAACCCCTGGGTCTACACCTATATATAAATAATTCATTTATATTCTACAAAGTCCGCCCATATTCCGCTATATCCACAGTCTTCTTCACATATAAATCCACTTATTGTATTATCTGGTGATGGTGAGTCACTAAATTCTGCTTCTATTACAGTGGACCCACATTCGGGACACTCTTCTTCTAGAACAAAATCCTTAATATCATACATCTTCTTTTTTACCTGTTGCTTTGTATCTTTTTTTTAGTAAGTCATAGTTATTCATTATTTCAATCCACTCGTCTTTAGTTAAGTCAGTTAAGTCTCTGGCTTGTGGATCAAACATATTAAACAAACCTTCATTTC
>Ga0098057_1000394_pt1 | contig 15197 bp, 27 predicted proteins | sample 18_taG_FD_77072 | JGI IMG/M metagenome (GOLD analysis project Ga0098057, IMG submission 77072) | Marine viral communities from the Subarctic Pacific Ocean - 18_ETSP_OMZAT15316 metaG | ecosystem: Environmental > Aquatic > Marine > Oceanic | place: Pacific Ocean | collected 2015-01-19 | reverse complement strand
TGTGGTCTAGTTTGGTGCGGTTCGGGAAGGTATGGGGGCTTTCGCCCCCTATTCACTTAGAAAGTGGGATCACTTCCTCCCATGTCTCCTCCTCCAGTTTCTCCTCCTCCAGTTTCACCTTCAGGCTTACGATCCTTCGGTGCCAGATACACTCTGTAATCTGGTTCATTGTCCTTAGCCTTAAAAGAATTTTTAAGCACCAGAACTTTGGTGTTTTTACTTAATGAGCCACTTAGATACATATCGCCTGCCTTAGACTCTTGTTTCCATAGGGCACACACTTCTACTAAATTAGAATCAGCCATTTGAGATCTCCTTCTTGGCGTTTTCGATTCTTGCAATGATCTCATCTCTGACATCCTGCAAGGTTTTCTCCATATCATCAATTGATCTCACAACAGAATAAAATCCACTGTGGGCTTCTATGTTGTCCCGAAAAGACTCTTGATGTTCGGAGAGTTTTCCCTTCTCAGTCTTGAACTCAATCCAGATAGAGACAGGTATATTAAAAACTGGATAGTCTATATGACAATCCGCTAAACCACGCATGGCGACTGGCCTGAAGCCACCACTCTTAGTAGGAACAGGAACATTATTGAGCCTGACCGCAAAAAATCCATTTGCCTTCAGCCAGTCTAACACTGACTTCTGAATAATAGATTCAGAAGAACTAAGTTTCTTGGTCCGTGCCTGCCGTGTAACCCTGGCGGTCTTTCCAACTGCTAAACTACGTTGGGATAACCTTCGAGTCTTTATAGCCATGAAACTTTCTTAATCAGAGGGCACACTCATTCGTGCGGGCAGTGACGAAATCGAGGGCGAACCATAGAAATTTACATTGACCATACGACCATAGCCGCTATATAAAAAAATGGTAAAAATGTAAGTATAAAGACTATTGTAAATAGTGCAGAAATTACTTTCATTCAGTCTCCTTTGATTCACTGGTTTTTAGTCTTCGTCTCCACTCGATACCACTATTTCTTTTTCTCCAATACATAGTCTTCTCCTGCTTATTTATTTAATGAACCTATAGTCTACCAAGCCGTCTATCTGAAATCAAGTTAAATTTTAACTTATTGAGCTGTTAGGCTTTAACTTTGTCAAAGAAATCGCCAGTGTCGGCAGCCGAGTCTTCAACTTTTTTAAAGACCCCACTGTTCAATCTCTCCACTTTCTCTCTTTCAACCAGATAATTCATAGCCTTTCTGACTTTGACATTGAATGAGCTTTCATTCCCTTTAGTCCTCCTGGTCACATACTCTTCCGATAGATCAAACTCGTCTTGTAAAAATTCTTTTATTTTCTCAGAAGTGAACATAGAGTCTACTTGTGGTAAGAATCTCTCTTCAACCTTTTTTGAAAATATATGCGGACCAAGCCCATCTTCTTCACTAGGATAATCAATGGTTGTGTGCCCTATTAAATCTGAGTGCTTTACTACACGTCTAGGCTCAACTTTTTCAAGGTCAGCTCCTATCTTAAATATATTTGCAATCTCTTGCTTCCTTGCTTCAGCTCTTTCTATGAAGGTTTGTGCCTTTCTTATATCTCGGTCTAAAAGCTCATGTACTTTATCGAGGAAATTCCCCTTGATCTCTTCCAGCTCTGAGACTTGTTCTACTTCGGCTATTAGCCTGTTAATCTCTGTGACTTTTTCTTTCATGGTTTTTTAAAATGATAGCGTGCCCGTTGTTGTGTAACCGGTTGCCTCTTTTTGATAGTTACTTATTGCGGACAGTGTTGCCTCTTTTGAGGGTTCATATGTTTAGATTGTAGAATTTGTATTCAATTTGGACAGGCTTCTTTGGAGTGGTTTTCTCTCTATAAAACAGAACAGAGGTTAAGACCAACAAAATCAATGCTAAGATCAATAAAGAGATAGGTTTATCCATACGGAGATTCTGTGTGCGGAATGTCATCAAATTCCTGGTCTACATCCTTGATGAATCTTTTCATATACACTCTCAGTTCCTCGACTCCTTCAGTATTAATACCTAAACGTATTTTAAGTGCTTCTTGATCAACTAGATATTCTTTACATTGCCTATATGTAAGCTCATGTGTATCAGCCAAGTCTATATGGCACGCAAGCACATTATCTGATTTGTTTGAAGTAACTGGAGATTTCCAGTATGTATAAAAATCACTAGAGATCCAACGTGAGTAACTCATGATAGTTTATGCGGTTGCTGTTCCGCTCGGTGCCTTTTTTTAGTTTTTTCAATAGCACAGTGTCACTGTAGTCTGGAAAATAGGGGGCTAGGTTTCCCGACCCTTCCAGTGTTAAACGGTGCTCAGCCGGTAGGGTTAAAACCCCAACACTGAAATACCGCCCCCCATTTCGTAAAGTTGCATGTTTCACCCCCTAGGGGATGCAACTATGCAACTCATCTTCTTCTTTCGGATAATACACTTCGACATAGCTCTCACATTTAGGACATGACAGATTAGTAAGAATGCTATACGTGTCATTCTCATCTTCAATATCATGATCACCACCCCAAATGAGTTCTGTTTGACAATGCCAACAATTCATAATCCGCCACTTTCCGCCGCTTTCCGCCACTTATTTTCTTCTTTTACCCATGATCTTCTGGACCAACCATGCAGGAGGAGCCGATCTTATAGAATCTTCTGAATATCCTGCAAACAAAGGTTTGTTCTTTTATAAAGCATCTTCTGCTAAGTTCAACCAGTTTATAACAGATTCAATGTTTCTACGATATTGAAATCCTCCAACTTCTAGACCTTTGGGGTCAATATGCATAATCTGAACTCCAAAAGGTTGTTTTTTCTCTACAAAAACAAAGTGAAACTCCCATGAATCGGTGCCAAAGATTTCTCTAACTCCATCAGTGTATATTGAGGCTTGCACGTTATACCTGTAATCAGTTGACCAAATATCTCTCTCAAGTTTATCTTGAGAAGCATCTTGAGTCGATTTCAAATCAACCACTGTTCTGAATTCATGATTGATCCAATCTGTTCTTCCTTTCATTAAAGCACCTGTTTCCCGATCATTCCACATTAATGTTTGTTCTGCTTCTCCATAACTGAGTAAATCGGTTGCTAAAGGATGAGATCTGACTGATTCTGCCATCTGATGTATCATATCCCAATCTTTTGGATTTAATGGGGTCTTACCTTCATTCTCTGCTTCTGCTTCTTTCACCTTCTTTTTACCTTCTGCAGTTCTTAAATCAGCTTTTGGTGCCAGGAAGTATCGTGAATCAAATGATTCGACTTCAAGAACCAATGTATGGAATGCAGTTCCAATCCTCATTGCAGGTGTTTCAACACCTTTTGGGCCAAAATAGTGCTCCATTGACCTGTTGACACGATCCAAAGAAGATTTTGATAATCCCATTCCAGAATATTTCTTCATTGCCTCCCAATCACTGCTAACAATAGGTTCATCAAGCTTATCGTATAACCAAGAGAGTCCTTCAATACGTTCCCGTAAATTTTTCATTTGAAATTCATAATTCGACATAGTAGTATCCGTTTTACTGTGGTTTAACAATCATAGTACTTTCCTTCTCTGCTCGGGGGGCGTCTTCTCTCCTTTCTTCGCCCCCCATTCCTCAAATTTTTTGTACTTCTCCTTTAACTCCGTAATACATTGCTTTAAGCCGTTCTGGAGTCACATACATCTTCTTACCATTTTCAGTGATACACACCTTCCCCTTGTTGTGTGCAGGAATACCCCTGAGTTTCCTATGTTTATTGAGACCTAAATCATTAATCTTCTTTAGATTCTCTGCTCTCAGACATCCGCAAGAAAAGGTACTATTCCTGCTTCTTGAGTTGACTTGGAGTCTTCTTGCTACCTTCTGGTTGCCACAGCTACACTGGTATAGGTTATACACAATCTTCTCTCTATAGCCTGTTCCAGGTCTCACATATTCTCTGAAATGATCAAATCGAATAAATGTAAGCCTATTTTCTGGCATATCCATAATCTTCGTCTCTTTCTATGGTTTTTCCTTGACAGCGCGTCAAGAAATGATTTACGAAATCTTTAGTATCTTCTTCCACATCATATCCAACAGAAGGTAATTTTGTGATTTCTCCACCTGATTCCAAAAAAGCACTTATTGCAGATTCGATCTCATCAGATGAAACATTTTTTCCTTTACCAAAATTTGTTGCAAAAGCTCTACTTGCGAAAGTATTTTTCATTGTTTGTATGATAATTGGAGGTTGTCAAAACGAGTGCACTCTTTATCAAAGTACACCTGTACCTTACCTGTATTGGAGATTTTCCCCTTTAACACCTGAAGTTCTGCGACTCCAACTTCAGCAGAATCAGCATTGTAATACTCATCCCGATAAATAGAGAGAACACGCCAAGCTGCTTGTTCAATGTTTCCAGATTCACGTAAATCAGATAAACCAGGACGTTTGCCTTCTCTGCTTTCAACTCCACGATTGAGTTGAGAAAGTGCAAGGATGTTAATATTCAATGTCTTTGCAGTGTATGCAAGCAAATTAACTGCATATCCTAACTGTTCATCACGAGTGTTGAATTTTCCATTGATATTGAGCAACTGCAAATAATCAATAACAACAAAACGGACATTGTTCTTCCTCACACATCTTCTGATGATGGAAATAACTCTGTTCAGGTCTTTTGAAGTGTCATCAACAAGGACTTGAGGTTCTTCTCCACCTCTTGGTGCAATTTTCATTGCAAACTCTGTCATCCTATCCCAATCATCTTGACTCAAATCACCCATATTTATCTTCCTGTATGGGATCTTTGTTGCAACAGAAGTCATCTTATCCATGATGTCTTCTTTTGACATTTCAATTGATATAATCAGAGATCGGATATTTTCTTTGAGTGAAGCATTTAGTGCGATTTGGACTGCAAGGGAAGTTTTTCCCATAGCTGGACGAGCAGCCAAAACATCAAAATGACGGAAACGTAAGCCGCCATTAAGCAATTGATCAAGATCCTTGAGACCGGTTGGTAGAACTTCTTCAGCGATTTCCCCAGCTTGTTTCTTGTCCAGATAATCAGCCCGCATTGCATATAAATCCTGGATGGTGAAAACGCTTTTATCAACTGATGCGCTTCTGATATTTTCCATCCTGCCCAGAAATTCTGCCACCTTGCTAATCGGCTCGTCTGAAACGGCGATCTCTTTCTGTGCCTCATTAAGCATATCAATTGCTTGCCTTTTTGTAGACGCATTGACAACTCGTTGAGCATAGAATTCCAGATTGTCTGGATTTGGTGCTTCAGTTTTAAGTTTTGCAAGATACCCATTTGCATCATTACTGAACCTGTCTTTAATTTTTTGATGAAGGGAAAGCGGTTCAATAAGTTCATTGTCTCCATACATCAACTCCATTGTTGAAAATATTTGTGAGTTTATCGTCTTACTGAAATCAGACTCATGAATAAACTCTAATGCTGTCTCAATAACATCATTCTTTGCCAGTATACAACCTAAAACCGCTCTCTCCGATTCTAAGTCCTCTATCCTTTCTTCTTCCATTATGACACCATCACGTTAGTTTTCTCTGCAGTTAAGTTTTTACCATTGATGTTTATATCATCATCTGCTGTTACAAGAATACCTCCCATTGAAGTGGCCTGTTTGACACAACTGTTCCACATTCCTTGAGGATCATCCCACTCCACAGGTTTCCGCCCACACAATTTCTTCAGAAAGAGACGATAGGCCAAAGAAGCAATTTGCCGGTCTTTCAACTCTCCCACCAAAACAACCTGTTTTTCATTTTTCTGAATTTTGTCGAAATTCTTAGCAATATGGTCATAAAGCATCCACATTGGACTGTTATCCTTTGTTGGAGGAAGATCCTTGATGACAGATGCAATATCAGAGTTCTTTGAAAGAGCAATCTGCATCTTTTTGTCAAAGTTCGAGAATGTACTCTGTATGGTCGCAAATTTCGATCTGAGTCCTTCCCATTCAAAATAAGATTCTGCGACTGTTGTACACGCTTTTTCTCCATGTTTTGATATAGTATCTTCCAGGACCGCAGATATAATTACTCCCATTCTCTGAGGACGAGCATCGAATTTATCTTTACGGAGTTGATTGACAAGTTTGAGAAGCCTCTCCTTTGCTCCTGAATGGTCTTGTTTACTCCCCCCTGCACCCCCCTCGTTATAATTACTATTACTACCCCCTATAGTCCCCCGTGAGGCTAGGTTTATTTTTGGCCTTTCGATGGTATCTTCGTGAACAAGAAGATATCGGAAAATCGGATATTCAAGGTTCAGACAAAAATGACCGTCCGACATCATGATCAAGATCCCTTTGCTTAATAAGACAGGGATATCTTCTGATAATGACTGTTGTATTGATCCAGGTAGGACATTACTTATCTCCTCTTTTGACCAAGTATAATTATCACCACCATGTAGCAACAGAAGAAGAAGATAGTTTCCATGAAGAACTATATCCTCTTTCATAGAATCAATATCTGTTTTTGCCAGTGGGACAAAATCAACATTTGGTTTCAGGACTTTAATCGGCTCAATTGTTCCCATTTCCACTCTCCAATAAAACTCTGTTTACTGTAGCTCTTTCAATCATCTCATTTGCGATAGACTGAATTAGATTACATAATTCGTCATCGAGTGCAGTGTTAACCTGTGCCAAGTTAACTGGGTATCCTCTTTGGATACACTCCTCCCTGACCTGCCTCTGAGATACACCTCCAGAGATCAGGCCAAGTTTAATTTGAGAATATTTCATAGTTCTGAAGAAGAACTGGTTTTAGATGTGGAACCACCAAGTTTAGCCTTGTGGTCATTAAGAAGTTGAGCAAGCGATTTACGCTCATTCAAATTCTTTGCAGATTTCATGAGAGAATCCCAATTCTTTTCCAATGCAGAAGAATACTCTTTAGCATTTTTCCATGATGCAGATTTAATGAATTTCTCTGCGGCTTCTTCTATCTTCAGATGTCGATCTGAAATATTGGCATTACCAGTATTACCATCTGCTGGAATATCCTTCATCCCTGCTTCAGCATCGTCATCTACACCACCTGACACACCAGCAATCGCTTGAGCACAGTACCTCCGTGCATACGTCAAGGCCGACCCCAAAGCCTGCGGATCACGTTTAACTGGTGCCATTTCATAAGAACAAATCATCTGTTGACCTGACTCATGTATAAGAGCATTCACAAGATGTGAACCAGTTGGAAACTGCATCAATGCAAGCTTATGCTTTGTGAAGATTGGATTTATCTTCTGCAGAGTTGATTCTAGTGAGGCAAATCGGTTTCCAAAATGAGGATTTGTTGCATCAAGTTCAACAATACTTCCCATTTCTTCTTTTGCTTCCAACCATGCTTTCACCAACAGACTGCAATCCTGTGAGAAACTGAAATTTAAAATTCCATGGTTCCCTGCATTCGTATGTAAGGGGATATCCCTTTCTTTTTCTTCCATAATTCTCCTTTCATTAGGAAGGTTTCAACATTTAACGAACATTGTAAATAGCTGTTGAATGTTTGTCAATAGAAAAGTTTCATTGACACATTAAAATATAACTGGTATTTATAATACATGCGTTAAAACTAGCCTGAATTGAGATACATGGAACAAGAAAATGAATTGAAAAAAATCCGTATCATGAAAACTGATACGGTAACTGAGAGGATTGAGTATGTTCGGTCATCTAGTGGAGTCACCAAAGCAGGGTTTGCTAAAAGCATCGGGATAACACCTCAAGGCTTCCAGGCAATGTTAAATGGCAGCTATGTTATGTCAGTAACTGCTGTTGCTATAGAATATGTTTATGGGATTAGAAGAGAATGGCTTGCAGAAGGTGAAGGTAAGATCAGAACAGATCAATGGGAGCGTATACGAGGTGAGGTGGAAGAATCTCTTCTTAGAGACATGAGGTTGTTCATGGAGAACAGGCTCAAACAAGTAAAACCATTATTAAGTGGGAAGGATAAAGATGGAAGCTACACCAAGAGGTAGAGGGCGTTTGCCTGGAGAGCTTAAAGGGAAGAAATATAATGTGCCGAAAAGGACACAAATCACTGTTAACTTACTTGAGAAGGATCTTGTTACATTGGATGGGCTTGCTCAACAAAACAAAATAACAAGAAGTAAATTGATCAGTTGTGTTATAAGTCAATATTTAACAGATCTAGGATTATGATTTACGGTCACATTGAGGGTAGAAAATCTAAAAATTATTGGGGGCAACATTCAGAAGAAGCATTTCTAAAAGAAGATTTGGCTATTTATTGTATTCAAAATAAATGCTCTTATCCCAATATTCTCAAAAAATACATGAATAGTCTACCATTAAGGAAAAAGTGGTGGCCAAATCATGATATGGAGAAATTGATTGATATTGCAGCATATCTAATGCACCATCCTCCAAAAGTTTGGTGTGAACAAAAGAAAGTCAGAGAAGGGAGATTTTTGACAGAATGGTTTATTCATCATTATGGCGAAAAGCCAAAAAAGGTGCATGGGCATTAATATTTATACCATCGATAGCTTTTGCCGATTATGGATTGGGGTTTTTTTTAAAACAAAAGAACGATGATTATAACCTAAGCATTAACACAAATACTTCGTATGACCCTGTTACCGGCAGAATTATTGGGGAAAGATTTATCAGTGAGACTATAACAAAGGATATATCAAATCTATATTTCCCATATCTCTCGTGGAGGAAAGGACGCTTAAAAGTTTCTCTATCTGACAGGTACCAAGCTTTAGATTATTTATGGGGATTTCATGGTTTTAAATATGGTTTTGGATATAAAAGATTTGATTATATGGAAAAACTTGAGATAACAAAACAAGAAGCCGAAGCAAATTGTGTCGTTGCCTGTTCTTATATAAGTAAATGGGGGCCTATGGTTAAAACAAAAGGAGTTAAAACGGAGAGAAAAATTACAACTAAGCCATATTTAATCATTGGATATATGTTTAATTCTACTAATTATAGATGGAATTTACAGACAAACCAGGAAGCAGATTTGAATTTCTCTTTAGAATTTAAGTTAGATTGACCTAGGCAGCTTGTATCATTTATTGATATTATCGCTTTGTTGGTTATGAGAGGGGAAATCAATAAAAACCCCCTTTCTGTATTTTTTGGCAAAAGCCGAGAGGATTACAGAAACCCAACTTCACCTAGGTCTACTTTTTATTACGAGCTAAGTTTTTATTACCACCATAATACTTGTATGCATGACCGTGGAATACAAGCTCCTCATTAAGAGAACTACAACCTGCTTGTAAATCTTTTACAACAATCTCTCCTAAAACTCTTCCGTATTTTCCTTTTGTTCTGTGAGTTACAAGAGTAAATACAGAATTCTTTTTACCAATCCTTTTCTTGACATATTCTTTTGCTGCTAAGCCTTTTTTCTTTTCTTCTAAATCCCTTGTCCTAGACTCCCATGTATCAACACCATAAAATCTGATTCTTGCATGATGCCATATATCAAAACCCAGATCAATCCATGCATCTATTGTGTCTCCATCAATAACTCTGTCAAGTTTTGCTAAGTATTCGTATTTTTCCTTTTCCATGGGATTGCTCTGGAAGGTTTATCAGGATTATCTCTACCCCATGTTATATTCTTCTGTGCTCTTATATCAGGATTCCTGAACGTCCAACATTCTCCACTACCATCAAGAAAAACAACCCACTGTAAATCATGTTCTACAGAATAATCAATAAGGACGTGGGCTAATCCCGCTCCAAGTGGAGTTTCCACTGGCAATGCCGGATTTAGCTGGATCATCATCTATGTCATCCAAGTCACCAAGGTCATCTAAATTTGCTAATGTAGAATCTCTTTCACATAGCTTCTCATACAATTCTTTATCATCTGTCCACCTTGTGCCAGTCCAAAACTGGAACCCTGGGAACCTTGCTTTCCAAATACATGCAGTTTCATAACCAGGACACATATAGTCATACCTGTATCCTATTTTTCTGAAATAATTTATTTCAAAGTTTTGAGTATGAATACCAACAGATAGTTTGGGTTCATCATAATCCCATGCAAATTGTAAAGAAACTGGTATTGGATATATTCTTAATATACTGAATGCAATGATTTTCCCGTTTCTATATACACGAACAATACGTTTGTTTTCAGGCTCATATGCACATGTCTGTTCAAAATCTAGATGATCATCATAGGATCTCTTTTTCTTGTACTCTTTCCAAACTCTTTTAAGCCTATGCAGTGATTCAACTGGACCAACATGGAAATGAAGGTCTGGAGGATATTTGTGTCTTTTCTTTGGTTTTACTTTGAGGTCTAAACGGACTTGTCTTCCTTGGAACCAATATGGAGGCTCCCACTCATTGATCAACCATCCATGAGCTGCTGCCCAATCCCATTCTGTATGATCGAATGTTGCATAGACTGGAGAGTATTGCCAGTCTGTATTTGTCATTCTCCCTGCACTATGAGAGAAGAAAATATCCATGTGCCCCTTTTATCTGTTTCCAGATTTGCGTTTAATGTACCAACGCCACTTTTTATGAATTGCCGGACAGTATGTGCCGGTAATCATTCAGTATTTCATTTACGGGATTTTCCTGGTCTGTTCCTACCCCGATTAACACTCTGCTTTTCGTTCACAAGCCGACCTGATTTGGTATGCGACTTATCGTACCCCTTTTTGTTTGGGTTTTTAGCATTTGCTTTATTAAGCTTTGCTCTGTATTTCCTACGTTTTGGGGTGGCATGATAAGCCGCATCATAAAGCTTCTTACGAGTAGAAGATCTACCTTTACCCTTACCCGCAAGTTTGTTCCTACGTTGAGGAACACGCTTTACCTTTTTTTGATCTCCAGCTCTTACTTTCCTAGAATTACGCATTAGTTTAAATTACTGTTTGTGGTTGGCCCCAAAACTAAATGTTCGTGTGTCACCAAAGACATCTTTTCAGCGATCTGACGCATTAAATCTTCCCCTTGCTCAGTCACTTCAATAAATTCAATATCCCATAAATCGCACAATTCTGCAAAATATTCCTCAAGCTTCCCATGAAGTAATTCATTCCGAGTAACTTCATATTCTGAAAATTGCTCGATCATCTCATTTTTAAAGCTTTGACCCCACACTATTAACAATTGATTTTAATAATTCTTGTTGATCATCATCAAGACTATCCTTGACTGCATTTTTGACCAAATCTGCAGTAAGATCTGTTGCCTCTGATATAACCAAGTTTTTAATGACTTGTGTAAGTCCCTGTATAACAAGTGTTTCTAATCCCATCAGCTTAACCCTTCCTTATAAATGGTTTTTCTGCCATCTTTGACGGCATGTTTAATTGACTTCCTGTTTTTACCATCTCTACTGTAAGAAAGATGAATCCATCCTGAATCAGGATCTCCTTCCTTGTAAAACTCTAAAATAAGTTGATCCCATGTTGGTAATGACTTAGTTATCCATATTGCAAGCTCCTTGTTGTCGATTGAATGACACTCGAAATCTGCGGCTTCACCCTTACAATGCTGGCTCAAAACGGATGAGTTTACTTTTTCTGACAACACATGGCTTCTGTACCCGCTCGAAATTGACACCACACCATGGGTGTCTCTAATCGGCTGCAAGCAACAGTGGCACAAGGCTGTAAGGGCTACTACCTCTTCTGTTGAAGGGGTGTTGTCGATTCCTAGCCGAATAGCAGTATTCGACTTAACCATTTCTGATAGCCAAAAGTTCTTAGATAACCTCATTACCTCCTTTCGCTTGTCCGTTCATAGTACGCTCATGGTTGTCATTTTCGGTACTGTCGAACCAATAAGACAACGTTGTTGTCAGATTGCCCACAAGAGCACCTAACAAAGTGGCACTCATTGTTTCCATAGAAGTAGGTAACTCAACATAAAAAATCAATATAAGTAGAACACAAAAAATACTCAATATTGTCATTGAAAGAATTGCACGAATAATCAGCCTTCGGTTTAGTATTTTTTTATCAAAATCAGTTTCTGCTGCCATTATTCATTTTCTGGCCATCCTACCCAGCCTCTTTCAAGTTTAAGTGTTTGTTCCTTTTCTATATCACAAAAAATTGGTACTTGTATTGTGACTCCATAATCAGGATGAGTTAACCAACTAGCCTGCATAGGAGGTTCAGGAGGGAATCCTAATCCATATGCAAACTCGTCAAATCCTTTTAATGAACCATTTACAATCCTTGATCTTAACATTGCTAATTGATGCCAATGACCACATAAGAGAACATCATAAGCTTCATTCATTCCCATCTGTCGGGCACGCCTACGATGATCACCACGAGTGACAGGACCAAGCATACCAATAATACCATCTCCACCACGTCCTAATGTGTCACCATGTGTCAATAAATACCTTGTCTGACAAACATTGTATATGCAATCAGAAGATTCTGGAACATGAAAGCGGACATTGGGGTTATTTATGAAATATTTTTCACAAATTGCATAAATCAACCAATCATAACTTGTATGGACTTTTCTCTTAAATCTTGACTTAACAGTTGATCTCCCATGGTTACCAACAACACCAAAAGCAGCGACTTTACCAAAAGTTTTTAAAAGAGTTTTAATTCCTGAGATTATATTTTCTGCACAATCAACTACTGAAGGCATGATTTCAATATCATTTGTTTCAGTCAATTCATCATGAATTGTGCCACTAACCATATCACCGCCTATTGCAAGGACGCACCCGTCATAAGTGGTAGCTTGTATATGTTCAATGTATACATCTGAAAACCGCTGGAAGCAAAGCTCTGCCCTTTGTCGTGCGATTTCGATGTTGAAGGAATTCTTGAAGGATACTTCAGATTCTGAGATTGATTCACCCCAATGCCAATCAGATACAAATAAAGTTGGTATTCCATTTATATTGTCGGGATTCCCAGACAACCATAAAGGAGGGTCCAACGGCATAGAAGAAAGATTGAAGGCTTTCTCTCTAATCTCTTTTGCTAGGTTCTGCTCTCGATAAGACTCTCTTAGCTGTTTTTTGAGACGTGCTATTTCGTCTTTGAAGAACTGTTCTTTGTCAGGAGTTAAATCCTCCTGACTCTCAATCTCTTCTTCCATAATTTCTTTCTGTGTGCGGGGCCGACCATGCCACAAAAAGAGTACGCCCCGCTTCTGGCCAGATCTTAAATTGGAACTACATCCTCCTCACAACAAACACAAGGTTTGTCATAGGTGCAATCACAAGGATCGCAGTTACAATCTGGATTTTCACACATGGTATTAGAACAATTATAATCTGGGATATCGTCTAAATCCATTACCATTTCCCTATAGGGCAGGTTGAGTGTTCAAATCTGGCTTTAACTTGAATAAAACAATAACATTGATTGCATTGCTGTCTCCATGGCTTCTCCTCTGGATGCCACAGATTTGGGCATTCTAAACAAATTGCTATCCTCTTATCAAAGATGTCTTTTTTTGCAAGTATTTTCAAAAATCAGAAACAACCTGCATATTATCTGAATCTTCATGGAAACCACTTAGTTGTAGTTTTTCTTCTACTGATTCAACACGTTTTGTTAAATGTTTTAAATCAGTTTTAATCTCTGTAACATCATTTGACATTGTGTGTACTGTGATTCCCAACCATCCAAAATATGCAAATAGTGCTGCAATTACTGCACTTGCAGAAGTCGCTACTACTGTTTGGAAAACGTTGGTATTCACATAGTCCTCATTTGTGGAATCTCAATACCTTCTCCCACTTTACCACTTTTTATCCTTAATGCACATTTACCTGTTGCCTCTTGGAAAAACCGAGTTAAGGACTCTGAATCAATATTCTCATAATCTGAATTCTTATAAGTCTTTCTTGATTCATCAACAATACAATCACACATACCCCAATGAAAAGGATCAGGGCCGAATGGGTTGCTTTTCTTCATTGAAAAATAACATATCTGCCACATACCTCGTATATTAACAGTATGATGATCTCCTGAATAAACAGGTTTTATTTGTTTACTACAAGAACATAACAATAATATTAACGATAAAACAAGTGTGATCCAATACGGACCACCATTCTTTTTTTTCTGTTCCATTTTGGGTCCACATAATCTGCATGATAATGTGTTGCCCCATCAATAACATCAATCATCCAATTTTTATTAATAATCATTATTTGTGCTAGTTCAACAGATCTGGCCCAAGAACGCGAGGCTTTTTTAGGTTCATCATGATAACCATCACAGTACCATGAAAAGTGACATCTGTCTCTTAATGGGAATCCTGATTTGGAATGTAAACCTTGTTGAACTACACCACAAATAGTATTAGGAAAACGAGTTGATTCAACTCGATTAATAACCGTTTGTGCTACGGCTAATTGTCCGACAGTTGCTTCATTTCTGGCCTCGAAATAAATATTCTTAGCCATACAATCAAGCTGTTCTAAATTTATGTAGTTTGGTGCTGCTTTAGGAGAGGACGTGCTCAAAAGATGAGTCAGTACCGCAACCCCAACTGCAACACCCACTACTATAATAGCGAGTATCCTTTTTGAAGTATCTATACGTCATTACCTTGTTGAGTTAATAAAGAAAAAGTTAAAAAGTAGAGTAGATTCTTAGGTTTTTAAGAGATAAAGTCAAGATATTGACTCCTATTCAATGGAATCATGAGGTTCAGTGAGTTCAACACTTACCAAATCAACCATTTCTGGCCAATCATTTTTCATGATCCAATCCTCACATTCACAAGGAGATAGGTCACACTGTTCACACAAATCATCAAGATCCAATGTCTCATACATATTACTTTATGGTTAATTAATGTAACGCATACTTATCACGGCTTCGGGTACTTGTCTTTGACTGCCTTAATATCCTTTTTCCATTCATTGATTCCAGAATGGTAGATTTTATCTAATTGGTCTGGTATCGAAGGATACTCAGGTTGACGGTCACGTTGGTATTTCTTTGCATCGTATTCTGCTTGTAGCCGAGTCACTTCGACATCTATTTCAGACTTAGTAGGTTTCGGAATTTTATTACTATCTAACCATTTCAAATTACTATAATCCTCACCGTTCATCGTCCACTGAGTACCAAACCATTTCGATTGTAAAGCATGAACAAATCCGACACGACCATCAGTTGCATCAATCAAGTTTTTTATTTTATTTTCCATACTTGTATTTATACGGTAATTTCGTAAACTGAGACA
>Ga0098057_1000380_pt1 | contig 15704 bp, 19 predicted proteins | sample 18_taG_FD_77072 | JGI IMG/M metagenome (GOLD analysis project Ga0098057, IMG submission 77072) | Marine viral communities from the Subarctic Pacific Ocean - 18_ETSP_OMZAT15316 metaG | ecosystem: Environmental > Aquatic > Marine > Oceanic | place: Pacific Ocean | collected 2015-01-19 | reverse complement strand
GGGTTATTCATAGAATACACAAACGGAACTGGTTGGACTGCTTACATGAAATCTGGAGATGGAAGTTCGACAACAGAAACATCCATAGGGACTGGATTTGCACCAACAACCATACAAACCTTTAAGGTTACGTTTGACGGAACGACTGCTACATTCTATATAGACGGAGTTTCTGAAGGGACACTTACAACAACTTTTCCAACGTCTGGAGGTGGCTCTGCTTTTTTCAGAGCATTCTGTGAAGCAGCTATCAGTAATAAGAGTATAGATGCAGAGTTCCAGAATACTTATGCTATCGCTACTGTAACAACAATAACTTAAACTAATTAAACAACTATGGCAGAGACAACAAACAACAATACAAACCAAGTGCCTAAGTACACACCAGAGCAGGAGGCTGCACGGAAAGACCCGGCATTAGCATCAACGCCATCTGGAGCTGGAGCAGGTGCGGTAGGTCAACCTCAAACAGGTGTAAGTACTGGACAAACAGTAACAGGACAAGCTCCTGGTGCTGGTTTTGGTACATCAACAACAGGCGTGCGAGATGTAGCTATGGAAGAAGCTAATCGAGCTAAGATGTTAGAAACAGGTGAATTAAAAGCAGGAGGTAATGAACAGTTAGCACAAGAGAAGGTAAATATGTTTACTTATGGAGTTGGTGCGCCTGTATTTGGAGCGATTGATTCGTCAGCAACTGCTGCTGAAGAGGTAGGTGGATATGCTGAGGATATCTCTGCTGGACTTGCTGATGTAGCAGCAAAGAAAGACACGCCTGAATACAAATACTACTCAGACTACGAAAAGCAAATTCAAGAATCACGAGATAAGGGTGAGGATCTTTATGGTAGATTAATGGAGAATATTGAGGAGGATTACCGTATTCGTGAGCTAGAACAACGTGATGAGAATAGAATAACAACTGGTGCACAATCTAAGCAATTAGCTCGTATGGGAGCGTATGGACGGTCTGGAAGCGCTATGAGTTACATGCAGGATGTAGATCGAACAAATCAACGGCACTTAAATAAACTCCTTATGGAAAAGGAGCGACTTTTAATTGAAGCCACATCAGCGTTTGAGGCGCAGGACTATGGTAAGGTGCAAGACCTTATTACAGCCAATAAGGATATCGTAGATCAGTACAACGAAGTTGAACAAATGATGTTCCAAGACAGTTTAGCTACTGACGATCAAATCATGCAACAAGCTAGGTTCGGATGGGATAAGGAGGATAGGGCTTATGGAAATATGCTCGAAGATATCAAAGCTAATGAAAGTTGGGATAGCGTTAGTCCTGAACGTAAAGCTAGTTTTATGGCTTCCACTGGTATGAACGCAGAAGATGCAGCTAAATACTTTGAATATAACAAAAAGCTATTAACAGTATCTGATGAGATAGCTCAGAAATCGGCGCTAGTAGACTTAGCTGATAAGATTAAAAACGGTCAAACGTTTAGTATTGGAAACACTACTTACTACGGAACTAAGACTGATGACTCAACAATATCAACAACACAGCTTGATGATAACGGTAATGTTACTGGGTTAGTTTATGATAAGAACACTCATAAATGGACAACAACATCTCTAGGTAATATCGGTAAAACTTCAATGCAATTAAAAGCAGATGCTAATGGAGATATATACGCATACGACGCAGCTACAAATACTATGATTGGAGTACATACTTCTGTAACGGGTACTGATAAGAAGTTCCTTGACCCTAAACTACAAGAAGGGTATGATGATTGGTTTAGAAATATGGGTGGAATTGAAACTCAAATAAAACATGAAGGACATAATGGAATTGATATAGCTAACGAAAAACCTTTAACAGAAAGAGTAGATATTCCAGCTAAGAATGGAGGTACAGTAATTCAAGTTGGAACTAATGCAAGTTATGGTAATTTTGTTGTAATCGAAGATAGTAATAAAGTACGACATCAATACTCTCATTTAAACTCATACGACGTTATGAAAGATGACATTATTGAAGCTAATCAAAGTATTGGTGACATGGGTAATACAGGAAACGTAACTTCAAAGAAGTCAGCTAGTCCAGATGGAATCCCTACACCAGAAGAAAGGGCGTTAGGATATGGACGGCATTTACATTACGAGGAATACACAGCAGATGGTGAATCTAACATCTTTAACGTAGGTGGGGATGACGAAATCATTAAAGAAAGGGAATTAAAAGAAAGCAAACAAAATGTAAAAAATGAAATAGATCAATACTTAGGTGAAGATAAGTTTTACGATACAGCAAAGTATATAGCATTAAGAGAAGATTTAGCTGTTAATGCGTCAGATAAATTATTAACATGGTTTGATAAAACATATCCAGCTCAAGATAAATTAAACCCAAACGATCCAACAGCTAAGAAGTATTTCCAAACAGGACCACAACAACTAGAAACTCCAGATAGCGGAGAGGACGCGTTAAAGAATTACCTAGAAGTTGCCATTAAAACATTCTCAGAAAAGGAAATTGAAAAATTACTTGAAAAGAAATACGGATTTGTTCCTGATTCAGCAAAACAATGGTTTAAAGATAATAAATAGAACATATGGCATATACTCCATTTTCACAAAAACACGAAGAAAGAAGGGGTGTGTACAATCCTTTTGGCGTTCAAACATCTAAGTCAAGTACATCTGGTGGGTATACACCATTTCAAGGCGGTCGTCCAGAAATATTCACACAACCCATAGAAGAGCAACTTCCCGAACTTCCAGAGGTGGTCAAAGATCAACCTGAAGACTTTGCATCTAAATACTTTGGGATAGGAAAACCAGGATTAGGTAAACTTGGTGAGTTTTTTGGTGGGAAAACTGAGGTGGATGTTGAAACTTTTGGAGCTGAAGGTGCTGATTTTGAAGCGTTAGAAAAAGACCCAAGAAAATCTCAATTCTTACGTGAAGAATTTAATAAGAAAGCTGAACAAAAAAACCTACCTATTAGCGCTCAAGAATCCCAAAGTCTCTCACTAGAAGCTATTCTTAACGCTAATAGAGGTGATTATTCTATGATAGCTGAAGAAGTTTCAGCTATGAACCTTGATAGAGAAACAGTTTTAAGCCCAGATAATCCTATCCTTAGTGAGATTTACGATAGATATCCAGATGAAAAAATTAAATTTAGTTTGATTGAACCAGAATCTTTATCTACGCAGGTTAGAGTTAATGAACTCATGAAGATGAGCGAAGAGGAAAGAATAGCTAAGAGCGAAGAGGCGTTATCTTTAGACGTTCATGAATCTTTACCATTTAAAGAAAAAGCAATAAAACTAGGATTACTACCTATTAAATACACAGCTGGTACTATAGCGAACTATACTGCTAGTTTAGGGTTGGAAATTGCTGGATCAGACTTAAAATATATACCAGAAACTGATTTACAAGAATGGCTAGTTAGCGACACCCCAATAGAAAGGTTATATGATGAAGAGTTTACATATGGATTTAAATGGACTAAAGATAATGCTAAAAAGCTTGGTCTTAGTGATGAAATGGCTGCAAATCTAGGAATAGGAGCCTCTCTTGTTGTGGCTGGATTTGTTGAAAATCCTTTTTTAGCAGGAATTAAAGGGTCATCTTCTGTTTTCAGGGAGTCTATTATAACTGTATTAGAAAAAGAGACTGGTCAAAAACTATCTAAAGAAATGGTTCAAGGTATTTCTAAGGATGCAGATAATTTACTGAAGTTGGATAGAGTTGTAGACAGAGAAAAGGCTATGCAGAGAATAATAGAAGGTAATAAAATTAAATTAGGAGTTAAAGAACTCCCTCCATTACCAGCAAAAAAGTTAGTTGAGAAAGCGACAGTCCCAGCAAAACCCTTAAAAACAACTATTAAACCTTATAAACCAGAGGAATACAGAAAGTTAACAGATCAGATTAAAAAGGAAGAGAAGTTAGCGATACAGTTAGGAAAAAGCGAACGTAATAAAGTACGTAAAGAGCTTGGACTTACTCGTAAAAAATTAGAATTAGGTTCAAATGTACCTGGAAGAATTAAAGAGGTTATTGGAGTTGATGACTTTAAAAGAATGTCTAAAGAGCAGTTATCTAAATCTAAAAGAATAATAGATGATCTCAAAAAGGGCGATAGCTTTTTAACTCCTAAGCAGATTGAAGGGTTAGATGATTATTTAAAGACTTTTAAAAAAGATAAAAGATTAGTAACTAAGCGTGAAATAATAGAAAGATTTGCTGAGAATGACGCATTAGCTGATACGTATATCAACCCTTACATACTTCCAACCGTTGATATAAAAGAATCTAGCAAGGTGATAAGGAAAATTGTTGACAAAGCTGATTATGAAATGAGATTAGCTGTTAAAAAAGGAACTATAGCTGTAGATACTTTTGAATCAACATTAAAAAGAGCTGAAAAAACCAGATCTAAGGGGGTTAAGAAATGGGAGGTTCGAGAGAAAATATTCAAATACCTAGGAGGGGAAGATATTAAATTATCTAAGGAGGAAGTTGACGCTGCTAAGGTTATGCAGGAATACTTTGAAAAAGCTAAGAAAGACATAGATTTAACTAAATTTAGAAAGAACTATGTTACTCATTTAGAGAAAGATTTATATGAAAAAATAGTATCTAATGATTGGGATTATAAGAAGATATTAAATAGTTATAAGACTAAAGATGGAAACATACCTATAGACATAATAATGAACTTAGATCATATAATAGGATCTGAGAAGTTTTTCAGATTTGGAATGAAGCGTACTGGAGGAATCGACCCTACTACTAATTTAAGACGTATATTTAGAACTTACGTTAAAGCTGTTGAAGAGAAAAAGGCTTTAGATTTAATATTACCAGAAGGTCAAGCTGCTGTTCAACTGTTACTTGAAGGTAAGTCTCAAAAATGGATGGCTGATTGGATGAAAAACTTAAAAGGACGGGGTTTAGATTATAATATGCGACAAAAGATGCCATTAGTTGCTAAAGCTACTGATAAGATAATTGACTTTGGTTATATTAGATTGTTAGCTGGTAATTACTGGTCAGCATTTAAAAATATAATGGGTGGTGAAGTCAATAGTTTTGTATTTCAATCATTTGATAAATACTTAACAGGTAAAAAACGACTCATAGTTAATCCTAAAAGATCATATGGGATATTAAAAAAAGCTGGTGTAATGGATGGTACTTACGTAGATGTTGTTGAACAGACATTAAGTGGTAAAACAAAAAAAGCCGTAGACGTGGTAGCTTACGGAGGGATGACAGCGGCTGAATATGAGATTCGTGGGTCTTTATTCTTAGGGGAGATGACAAAAAAAGAATGGTTAAGAGGTGAAGTTTCTTCTCAGAGATTTCGAGAGATTATGGATAAAGTTGCTGTTACGCAAGGTGTTTATACTAAAGTAGATAGTCCTCTTTTTGTCCAAACAACAATGGGAAGAGCGCTTGCTCAATTTGGGAGATGGAAAATAACTAACTTAGCATTAACGCGTAGAGCCGTTAAAGGTGTGAATAAGGAGATTAAAGCGGGTGTGTATAATGGAAAGAATATGAAAACTCTTATGAAAATAATTGGAGTTTATGCCGCTGGTTCTTATTTATCATTTGAAGCTGGAAAAGCTGGGTATAAAGAAACTAAAAAAGTTATTGATGCTGGATTGGAACTTGCTAATCTTTTATTAAATTTACCAGAAGAATTTCATAAAGCTATGGTTGAAAATCCTGCATGGCAATTCGTTGATAGTATATTGTACACAGCACAAGGTCTTATGCAGTATGTCGGTGGTGAGGAGCCAAAGAATGTTATGTTTAGAAATGGAGTGAATGAAACTTATTGGTCTGCGTTAAAAACATTAGGAGTAGATCAGAATAAGAAAAAAGGCACAGGAACTAGTATTAAAGGGTTGCCTAAATTACCAAACTTACCTGACTTACCAGATCTTCCAAGTCTGTAGGTTGATTAAAAAACCATCAAGCATATACAAAAAAGCAAGGATAGTAAATAAAAATATTAAAAGCGCTACATAAGCAATTAGTAGTGTTTTTAATATCCTTCCAGTTAAAACTAACAACCTAATATTTAATGGTATTGTGTTAATCTCTTTTGGGTTCCAGATATTGTTTATAAGTTGTTCTTTTTCTTTACTTAACATATGTTTAATTATTCTTTATCACATCCATAACAACGACCTCCTGATATGAAACATTGGTTGTAGTTTATATATAAACGACATTCAGTACATCTATGACTATCATCATTCACTGTACCGCAGTCGTTGCATACGTAGTTTATTTCTTTATCTCTTCCTTGGTCGCTGTTCATATTATAAATTAATTATTTTAATAGCTAATTCTTTAGCTTTATCCTCTGTAAGTGACTTCCTGTCCGATGTTTCAATATAGCATAACAAGTCATCTCTGTCAATACAATAAATTTTACGGGGTGTACGTTTCTTATAAAACATTATAGTAAATAGAGAAATAGGATTATCGGAGAACACAAATCCATCAAATGGTTTTAGTCCTGGAGAAGCATCTGAGATCTTATATGAGTAAGCTGATGTCTTACATTTCCCTAAGTAATAGATCTGATGTTCTTCTAATCTTGAAAAGGGTAATGATTTTAACTTTGTAATCTTATGTTCGTAAGGAGTTGATGGGAGATCCCAACCGTTCTTCTTCACCCATCTATTGAACTCACTTCCCATTTTTGCTTCGTCATATCCGCTCATATTTAATCTTTACGTCGTACTTCCTTCCTTTTATTTTTAGGTTTATCCCTGCCTTCGTGAGCCTGCTTCTTAAGTCGTCTTGCGTTTGCATTACCTTCCTTTGGGACTTTACCTTTTTGTTTTTTATGTAAGACATTACATTTATCTTTATGTTCTTCTTTTAGTGTTATCCCGCAGTGTGTGCATGCCATCTCTTTACTGAACTTGTTGACGTTGGAATACACGTGAGTCCAGTACTTTTTAATAAAATTATACGCCATCTTATTGTTTAAATGAATTAAGTATTCTTTTAATTGACCTATCAGTCAACTTCTTTATAATCCAACCCTCTAGTTTATTTAGTATACTCATCTAGTTCTTTTAGTAGTTCAGGGTTCTCATATATGTTTCCTATTACTTCAACTTTACTTAACATTCTCATATCAACATTCCAACCTGATGATTCACCACAACACCCACAACTATTCGGCTCTTCCCATTTAACTTGATATGTAAAATCTTTAGTAGCAAATCCTGTTGGGGCTGATTTCAATATACCTCCTTCGTATATCTCTACTCCATTCTTGTCGAGGAGTCCTGTAAATTCTATATACTCTAAATTACCACCATCTACATCATTAGCAGGTAAAGTTCCGCCATCTGAAAACTCCCATACATGTTCATTACAGGAAGCTAATTGTTCTATTGTAAAAGAATTTACTGATACGATTTTCTCATCTATATCTTCATTGTAAAAAACTGCTTTAAATTTTATTTCTCTTTGCATAGTTTTGATTGTTACTGATTGCTAATCTTAGGTTAATTAAGTGATTGTATTGCGTAGTTTATATTTAACTGCTTCCCAACCACCATCAATACATTCTTTAGCTGTAAACCCTTTAGTCGTCCCCTCTCCTATGTTTAATATCCAAATAATCTCGTACTTATGAAATTCTATATCTACTAAATCATCTCCCAAGAACTCTATTATCTGTCCAATAGTTAGCGTGTCAGTGAATGGTGGGTTACCCCAATCTAACTTATTACAAATCTCCTTCTTCTCTTCGTGTGTAACATCTCCCCACTGCTGCTTTGTTATGTGTTGACGCATATCTATTTATTTAGTTCATCTAGTTCTTTTACAGTTTTTATTTCCACATCCTTCTACATCAACACTCTCCAACACCCTCCGTATAGCATCATTAAGGAATTGTTTTACTTTATCAGGGTCTTCAAATATAGCTCGTTCACTCATAGTCATTGTGACAAATCTCTCATCAAACTCTTTATTAATTTGTTGTATTATATTCATCTCTATTTATTTAGTTCATCTAGTTCTTTTAGTAGTTCATCTTTTACATCACTTCTTCCTAATAAATACTTATGGTCGTGAGTTCTTTTACAGTTTTTATTTCCACATCCTTCTACATCAACACTCTCCAACACCCTCCGTATAGCATCATTAAGGAATGGTGATAAATCATTTGCCATTTCTTCACAATTACACCCAAAGCTATCACAATCAAATTTTTTTATTTTCTCATTAAACTTTTTGTTTATTTGTTCTATTAATTCTTCTGACATACGCAGTTGTTATTATTTAAACGGTCTAGGAGTTCAGACTCCATTAGCTCTATTTGTTCAAAATAGTAATCATCTTCTTCTTTCACATAAACGTCATCATCCCATCGTGAAACCATAAACACTATTGAGTTATGGAATTTAATTAACAACCTCTCATTACTCATATCTTCTATATCTATTTCTTTTTCCATAGTTCTACTTAGTTAATAAGTCTAGGTTAGAATATGCTTCAAGAAATCTTCTATTGGTTCGTATTCTATTATGGGGAAGATTCCATTATACCAATATTTTACTACCTTGTTTCTGTTATTATCTTCAAGGATATCTAATACTCTCACTTTATACGGCAACGTATCTCGATACACATATTTCTTGAATTTTTTTACCTCTCTCATCTCTTTATGTTATTTATAATAATTTTGTTTATTCTTTGTTTTCTATCCTAGCTTTGGCTATCTTAATGTATTCTTCTTCTCTTTCTATACCTATAAATTCTCTATCTGTACTCTTACATGCTACACCTGTTGTTCCACTTCCCATAAATGGGTCTAATACTATTCCTCCTGTGGGTGTTTTAGTTAGTGTGCATAGGTATTCCATTAGTTTGACTGGCTTTACTGTGCTATGGAAATTACTTGCTGTTTTCCAATTTTCTTTTTCGCTTATTAGCGACAGCACTTTCAATGCAACATTGCTTGCACCAAGGGCTAACTCCTGATTTTCTTTTGTAATAGTCAGTAGATACTTCCTTAAATTCTCCACACTTTCTGCAAGGTTTCCACCACTCTCCATTTCGCAGTTCACATCCGCTGTGGATTCGTTTGTGAGTGAGTGCATCAACAAGTTCAAGGTTTTCAATTCTATTATCTTGTTTATCTTCGTTAATATGATGGATAAAGAATCCTTGTGGCACTGGACCATTATGTTTTCTCCAGACTCTCCTGTGCTGAAACTCACGAGTTCCTGTTCTGATATAACCTTTTGGAGTAACTGAACCGCTCCCGTATTTTCTTCTTTGCATAAATCTTTATTAGTATTTATACGCTCATCATACTTAACGGTTAGATAACAGTCAAGCCCTTTATTCCTCTCACTCTTGCTTGCTTTAGCACAGTAGAAGAACCTTTTGTTATCTGTATGCTCACACCAAGTTGTCCAATCAGGATGCTCTACTACGGTATACTCTTCTAATGCTTCAAGCTTTTCTTCCATTGATGTAGTATCTTCTTGTATTTCATCTAACTCATCTTGTTTAATTGATTTAAAGAACCTTGATGCTCCTCCTTTATCTCCGAATCTAACTGTGTTTAATCTTTCTCGCTTTGCTTCACCTCCTACACCAAAGTCTTGGCATTTCATTTCCTTACCAGAGGACTTATTACCTGCACTGTGCATGCCCCCAGCAAGACTCTGTTCATCTAACATCTTAATAGGGCAATCAGCTTGATGTGATTTCTCCTTTTTTAGTTCCTGAATACCATTTCTGACCTTTGTGTGTAAAACTTCTATGGTCTGTGATAGACACGCATTGCAAGTTTTCAAGCCTGTTATCATCTCTAACACCATTGATGTGGTGCATTTCATATCCTTTTGGTATTGCTCCGTTTGATTGCTCCCAGAGATAAACGTGCTCAAACTTTGTTTCATACTTTCCATCAACGTTTCTTCGGAGTCTGACATATCCATTGAGCTTAAACTTTCCAGCATTTTCCCAAGTATCTTTTCTAAAGAAAGCATATCTACACTCTCGGTTGCAAAAAGTGTTTCCAGTTTTTTGCTCGTGTCTTCTTGATATTTTCTTTTCTCCACATTGGTTACAGGTAATTTCAAATGGTTTGACTGGCATAATGTTGTAATATTATTTATATCTTCCATTATATTAGAAAGGTTGAGTCCCTGCAATTCACAATAACAAGAAAGCAACAAATTAGCTGGGAAACGACCTTGATTATCAGCATACCCCTTAAACCCATCCTTTAATTTACCATCAGTAGACTTACCACTTCTTTTATTTATCAAATCAATTTCAGACTTATCTTCATATCCTATTCTCCCACCATCTATATTCAATCCACTAACTCCATGTGTTAAAGCATTATTAGCATAAGTTCCGTCATTAGGTTTCATTGCTACTAATATAGGTTCATAAGCTGGTTTTAATCCGTGAGACTTCCAACCATTCCATAGCTTAGCTTCTTCTGTTGCTGGTTCTGTTATTACCATATCTCTTTTATAATCCTCTCTTTCAGCGAATCCTTGTGGTTTCCACTCTTTAGGTTGCCTATCCTCATAAGCAACTCCGTCTGGACTTTTCTTTTTGCCAATAACCTTTCTCTTATGTCCTTTATCTAACTGCTTACTAATATCAGTAGCTTTTGGAAACCCTGAGCCATATAGCCACATAATACAATCCTTTAAGATAAACCCTGCATCTTCTACATTAACAGCCATTCTGTGCTGTGTTCTACTACCTGCAAAGATAAGAGCTGTACCTCCTGGCTTTAATACTCTTAAACATTCCTGCCATAGCTCTACTTGTGGTACGTCATAATCCCACTTCTTACCCATAAAGGATAATCCGTAGGGTGGGTCAGTAATAATTGTATCTATTGAATTATCTTCTAGGTCTTTTAACTTTTCTAAACTATCTCCGTGTATTAGCTTCATACATTATTTATAAGTGGGTTAGTCTTTCCTTAACTTCTTCTAGGTCTAATCCTTCAATTGGATTATCTCTAAATAGACATACTACACACCTTCCATAAAAATCAATGGCATTAGTTTGGTCACAAGGAACTTCCCAATAGTTACTGCAAATAGGACATTCCTTATCTTCTGTCTTTCCCATAATTCTTCTTATTTAGTTATATCTTCTAGTTGGGTGAGGAGTTTTTTGATTCTCCATACCGCTACTACATCCTCATTATGGTCATCTGTAAATGCTGGTAACTCTTCCAGTACTCTTCGGATGGCTTGGTGATAAAAGTCTTTAACTCTATCAGGTTTTTCAAACATTGCTCGTTCACCCATAGTCATTGTGACAAATCTCTCATCAAACTCCTTATCCAGTTCTTCTATTATATCCATAGTGTTATGTGGTTAGTTTAGTAAAGCTCTTTCCCGTCTTCTTTTATTTCTTCTCGCACACTTTGAGGGTGGTAATTTAGTTTCACTACAAGGTAAGCATCTCAATCCTGTGAAATCTTGAGCATTTATTATAGATGGTTTAGGGAATCTCCTCCACCTACCTTCTTTAGGCAAAACTTCCTTACCACATTCAGAACAAATCCCTTTGTATCTGTTTCTCATATATCTATTTAAGTTAAGGGGCTTTAGTTAGCTTCGTTTATGCTTTACACCTTTGTACCAATCAAACATATCTCTTCGTAGTTTTGCCATTCTGCCATCAGGATGGTGAAACACTACACCTTCACAGAAATGACCCTCAGTCCCTCCGTGTTTTTGCATTCCATACAAAGACAGTAATCCCTCTTCAAACCATTTAGATATAGTATCAAAGTCTTTTGGGTATTGACCCCACGTCTTATAAGTTAGATGTTTTCTAAAATAAGTTTCATAAGGTAACCAAATATGACCTTCGATTTTATGTGGATTCCCTTGGATTTTTTCACCAACAACTTCTCCGAAGTATTGCCCATCAGTAAAATTACAATATCCACGGTTATATGCCTCACGAACACCCTCAATAACTGGGCAATCACTCCACATATCAACATCATTTACTCTGTTAAACACTCTAGTTAGTTTTCCATTCTCAATTATGATTGATACATTAGTACCATCTAACTTCTCTTGGCAAGTTACTCCTTCATCTTCAAACACCCATGCGTAATCAGGGTCAATTTCTGGAGTTACTATGTATTCATCATTACGAATGAAAGGGCTTTGAAGTTTTGGCATGTCTTCTATTTTCATACTCTCTTTATATTAAAAATTAGTCTTTTTCTGCCATTTTCTTTTCAGCAATCATATTTGCTAATTGCTCCACAACCTTTCTATCAAGAAGTTCGTTAAATTTATCATCTCTATATTTATTCCCTTTAAGTTTACTCATGATATCTTTAGCCACACCATCAACTATATCGTCAATCTTAACCTTCTTAACAAGGGCTTCAACCATCGCACCTTGATTATCTTCAATCCATTTATCAAATGCCATTGCGAATAAACTGTTAACTGTATTACCCCATTGGTCTTGTCGTGGTTCAAGTGCTATCTCCATTAATGTTTTATAAAATTCTCTTTCCATATTGTTATATTAAAAATTAGAGGGGGATATCGCTCCCCCAAGCGTTTAATGGAACAGTCTTCTGACCATTACAGTAAAGCATTCTCTGCAAATATCATTACCACGTAGGGCAAAGTTCTTCTTACAGCGAGTGCACTTCTTAGTAGTACTATCAGGAATTGCCTTTAGTTCTACCTTCTCTCCATCTACTATAACAAACATACTGACTTACCTCCTTTAATACAAGCTAGTTGAAACCCTACAAATGCTACTGCTCCTACAAGTAACACTCCGAATATTGCTGTATCTACTACTGTGCTTTTTTGTTTCATGTCGTACTCCTTGTACGTTGGTTAATGAACAGAACTTAGTTTAGATAGGTAGGATATAAATCTACTTTCAGCTTAACACGCCTTGATGACCCGTGTGCTTTTTGTTCATCCGCTTCTAGGCAACTTACTTTCTCTATCTAAACTAAATACTATTTACTCCCTTCACCCACCCACTGATTACGTTCTATGGTTTCATGTGGCAATTAGCCCATTCCTTATAATCAGATAGATGAATAGTTATTAACCCATTTCTTGGGATTATATCACCGTTATGATATCCACCCGAAGGTGGGTGAAGGGAACAAAGTGTATAGTGTTTACATTTACTCACTAAAGACGGGATGTTAGAACTTACTGCATACCTCTTTGGCGGACTCGAACCGTACGCTAGCCAAACCTAGTTGGTATCGCACCTTTAGCAATAGGCACATCATAGATGTTTTAATCTAACTCACCGCCGTCTTTAATGCCCCATACCAAGTGTTAACTCAGTATGGGGAAGGGATTACTACTTAAACATTTCCTTTAGTTCTAAGATCTGCTCACCGTTCTCTACTGTCCATTCTTTAGTTCCATCAAACCATTTCTTTAGCACCTTAACTTCAACGTCACTAAACTCTATCTCTGTATCAGTAAGGTCTACTCCAGTAACCATACCTGCTTTATTCTTAACCTCCGTAGACCCTTCAAACAACTTCTTCTTAGCGCTAACCGCTTCAAGTAAGTCATCCAACGGTACACTTCGTTCTACTCTCTGTCCTTGTGGGTTTGTTACGATATATAACCCTGCTAATACTGCTTTCTGCTTTGCGTTTTTGATTTTCATTACTTCTTTTTAGTTTTTAATAGCTTCTTTATGAGCTTCTACGATCTTTGCTAGGAACTCTTTTTTATCTGTTGATCCTGAATTGTAGATGAAGTCTGTGAACTCTGATTGCCCTGCACCGTTAAGTGTCCCATCTTCGTTAGTTAGGTTGAAGTAAGCTAACGCTTTATCTTCCTTTGATGTGTGTAGTCCGTTTATAACTCTTGTCATAATGTTTTGTTTAGTTTTTAATATTATTCTTTCCATTCTTTTGTTATCTTCCTCTTGCTGTCCCTTTAAAATGTCATACATACTTCTTCCGTATGGAGTACTTGTCATTATAATACTTTTACCTGGTGCAGTAGATGTATCAACTTTAATATCATAATTACATTTCCCAAAATCCTTTGGTAGGGAGTAGTATTTCTTATGTCCCTCCACTAATTCAAGTTCATCATCATCCATCCAAAACCCTGAATCACCGCAGTCAATTGGATTGTTATTAGCTTTACAATGATGCCCTTCATCCCAATCTTCAAACTTAACTGCGTAGGGGGAATTGTCATCACCATTAGATATAAACACTACCTCCCCATACTTACCTTCTGGGTTACCTATCAGAGCCTTCACCCTATCACCTACCTTGAGCTTATGAGTAGATTCATCGTAGTAGGCGACGAAACACCAGCTTATAGCCATATTCTCATTATCAGAAACTCTTTCGAAGTAAGGGTTTTTTGAGTTATCCTCTACCGAGAGTTCAATAATATCTCCTTTATCAAAACTCCAACCATCACACACTATAAACTTCCTAGAAGTATCTATGCCAAGTTCCTTTGAGTTCTTATCTCCTTCAAAGGTTTCGTATTCAACTCCGTTTATTGTTGTTTTCATAGTTTTATTTTCCAGTTATTTTTATTATACATGGTCTTACGTACCTTATGCTGATTCATAAGCATACCATTTAGATTATCCGCAACATCAATCACTAATGGTGATAACTTCTTATCGAAAAGCCGTAATACGCGACCTACACTCTGCTTGCTTAGTACATGCGATTTAATATCTCCAGCAAGAATTAAGCAACTTAATGAAGGTATATCGGACCCTCGACCGAGAAGGGAGTACGTGCCAATTATACATGAAAAATCTTTACCTTTCCGAAGTTCTTCAAACATCTTTGTTTTCTCTTTAACTTTCATATCTGCATATATAGGCGTAGACCCTCTTATCATCTCACAGAGAAGTTCTGTATGCCTCACACGCTTAGTTAGAACTATACACCTATGACCTAATGCTACTTGATCTGCAACTAATTTAGCTATTAACTCATTGCGTTCCTTATTCTCAATCTGCATTTCAATCATATCAGGGTACTCACATACAGGTATTTTAACATTACTGTTAACTATCTGTATAGTAGGTGGTTCTTGTGGGAGTTCGTGATCGGTTATTATCGACCCGAATGTCCATCCTATCGCCGCATCCTGCTGATCTGTACGTTCTGGTGTTCCCGTTAGTCCGAATAAGTAACGTGGGTTAAATGATTGAATGGCGGCTAATCTTTTTTTTGTGATGTACTCGTCGCATTCGTCGACGATAACTGCTCCGAACGTTTCAGATATCTTTCCCAATCCTCCTCTTTTGTTAATGTTGCCGAGAGTCTGGATTGTAGATAACGTAATATCTTCAATTCTTTCTTGTTTACCTTGTATAATACCCACCCTCGTCTCATTAGGAAAAAATGTTTTAATATCTTTTTCATATTGTTTTAATAAATGTGATTTAGGAACGATAATCAGCGTTGGAGTTCCTAAGTTCTCAAATAGTTTAAGTGCGATTACGGACTTTCCAAATCCTGTGGATAACTTTAAAACACCCTGCTCCTTGCCGTGAATATCCTTGAATACTTCACCTTGGTATGGTCGTAGTTGGATTGTGGATTTATGTTTTCGTTTACAGTCTGGCAGGACTGAACAGTCTTCTACCTCGTATTCCAATTCCAACTTATCAAAGTATTTCGTGAAGTTGTCAAG
>Ga0098057_1000375_pt1 | contig 15809 bp, 20 predicted proteins | sample 18_taG_FD_77072 | JGI IMG/M metagenome (GOLD analysis project Ga0098057, IMG submission 77072) | Marine viral communities from the Subarctic Pacific Ocean - 18_ETSP_OMZAT15316 metaG | ecosystem: Environmental > Aquatic > Marine > Oceanic | place: Pacific Ocean | collected 2015-01-19 | reverse complement strand
CATTCATGCGGAGCGAATGCTCTCGTGTCTGAGTTTCAGACGTTTGTAAATCCACTAGCTGACTGATTAATTCTTCGCCACGTGGACCACTACAGATCGGATGCAATTCATTATTACCGACAAGAGATTTCTTTTTGTCGGCAACTGTAGTGGGCGTGGCCAGTTCAACCGGTGCAGATATTTCAATTGGTGCGACACTGATTTCACATGGTTCTCCAGCGATATTATGATAGCTGAGTTTCAATCCTTTGATCTTGTTCCTAGTAGCTTGTGACATGATAGTACTCCTGTTTCCTGGCCAGTTAAATTTATACGCCCCCTCGTTGGGTCGTTAGAGAGACATCTCTCTTGCCTGACCAGTGAATGCATTACACCATAAGACGTTCTGAGATGTAACATACTAGACAGAAATCAATTAGCACTCAGTTTATCTTATAAGATAATGCCAAAATCTACGGGAGAGCATGATACGGCACAGAATTGGACCATTGATATCCTAAGCATTTTGGGACGACCCTCCCCCCATCACCCCGAAATAAAACAGGGACTCCAATGAACACTAATGAACTTTGTTCCAAATAAGTAATCGCTAAGTTTTGAAAAACCGGGCCTACCCCAATCCCAAAAATTTTTTCCCAAAAAACTTGGATACCCTGCACGGCACATAAACAAAGGGCTACAGACAAAAGACCAGTGCAGGATTGAAAATTTAGCTAAACACCGCACCAAAATATTTTTTGTTGTAAAATGTAGATATGACCACAAGAATACTAAGGGTATTCCTCCTACTCCTTATCAGGGGGGGCATGCAAAAAAGCAAAAAGTGTGTGAAAATGGGAGGTGGGCTAAGGGAAACACCCTTATGTGCAGCTAGGAAGTCCAGCGTGGCCTAACCCTTCTATTAAACGGAGAACAGCATGAAGCGACGTAATTTCCTACTAGGTACCCTCGCGGTGATGGGGTAGCCTATGGCTAAAAATGCCTCTGTTTTAATGATTGAGCCGGACATCGGTGTAGCGTTTCCGCTTAAAGAGTCATATATTGACCTTAAAGAGCGGGCGGCGACGGTCTGCCAGACACTTGATAAGTTGGAGGAGTTGGGGCTGACGCTGGAGGAGATCACTAAGGAGGATAAGGATTTGGCGGCTGCACTGGTAATTGCCTACGCGCAAGACCCCGCTACAGTGTCCCAGAGGTGTAATAATACGAGGGCGGCAGCTCTATCTAATGGCACTATGATTATGGTGCACGCTATTTTGCAGGAGTTTGGACACTCAGTGGCTGAGAGCGCGGCTGAGCTACGTTATTTAGTCACTAACAAGCTCTTATTGGAGTCGGAGAACCCCGACCCCCGCATACGCATACGTGCGTTGGAGCTGTTGGGTAAGATTTCTGACGTGGGGCTGTTTGTCGAGAAGTCAGAAGTGACAATTACACATCAGAGTACAGCGGATCTTAAGAAGAAGCTGCGGGGCAAGCTGAATAAGCTGTTAGATATTGAGGGGGCAGAGGACGCTGTCATAATTGACCAGGTGGAGATCAACGTAGATGCAGAGCTAGGGCTGACGGGCAAGGAGATGGAGGCTGTTGAGCAGGAAAAAGCGAGTGATTTTGATGAAGTAATGACAGCTATGGAGAAAAAAGAGGGGAGACATAGTGGGTGATCTCGCGGTTGTCCCCCAAGAAGGCGAGGTGTTCACCGCTGATGAACTCCAGCTCATGCTGGACAACCTGGACAAGTACTCCCCGGAGGAAATAGCTGAGATAGATAGAATGGTGGATGAGCTTGATGCTCGGACACGTAACGAAGCGGCAGCTAATGATTTTTTGGTGTTTTGTCAGCGGATGCAGTCGGACTATATTGTAGGCAAGCATCATAAGATACTTGCAGACATGTTGATGGCAATCGAGCGGGGGGATAAGAGTAGAATATGTGTAAATATCCCTCCACGTCATGGCAAGAGCCAGATGGACTCAATATTCTATCCAGCGTGGTATCTGGGTAGGAACCCCGCAAAAAAGGTCATCATGGCATCCCATACAACGGACCTGGCTGTGGATTTTGGCCGTAAAGTAAGAAATCTGATCAATTCTGATGAATATAGAGCGGTTTTTCCGAATGTTGCCCTTGCGTACGACTCAAAGAGTGCTGGTCGATGGAACACTAATTTTGGTGGTGAGTATTACGCATGCGGAGTAGGCTCTGCGTTAGCGGGGCGTGGCGCTCATCTGCTCATTATTGACGATCCTCACTCTGAGCAAGATATCATCAATGGTAACTACAACGTCTTTGACCGGGCGTACCAATGGTTCACGTTCGGTGCACGGACCCGGTTGATGCCCAACGCAGCCATCGCTGTGGTGCAGACTCGCTGGCACATGGATGACCTTACCGGGCGGTTGATAAAGGACATGGCTATACCCAAGGCTGATCAGTATGAAGTGGTGGAGTTCCCCGCGATACTGGAGATTTCCAAGGTGGGCGGGGGGATCGTTGAGAAAGCGCTATGGCCGGAATTTTTTGATCTAACTGCACTATATAAGACCAAAGCGTCAATGCCACTATTCCAGTGGAATGCTCAGTTCCAGCAGAATCCCACGGCTGAAGAAGCAGCTATCGTCAAGCGGGAGTGGTGGAAAATATGGGAAGACGCTGAGCCGCCTAAATGTGAATACATTATAATGTCTTTAGACACAGCGTCGGAGAGAAATACTCGCGCTGACTTTACGGCGCTCACTACCTGGGGAGTGTTCTTCAATACAGAGGATGAAGCGTACAATATTATTCTACTCAATTCCATCAAGCGACGGCTGGAGTTTCCTGAGCTGAAAGTGCTGGCTCTGGAGCAGTACAATATTTGGGAGCCTGACTCGTTAATAGTGGAGAAAAAGAGTTCTGGTATCGCTCTGTACCAGGAGTTGCGCCGGATGGGTATCCCTGTTTCGGAGTATACTCCACATCGGGGCACCGGGGACAAGACAGCTCGGTTAAACTCCGTGGCTGACATCGTGAAGTCGGGGCTGGTCTGGATGCCTCAGAAGCGTTGGGCGGAAGAGGTCGTTGAAGAGATTGCTGGGTTCCCGTTCATGTCAAATGATGACTTGGTTGATAGCACAGTGATGGCACTGATGCGCTTCAGACAGGGTGGGTTCATACGCTTACCGTCTGACGAACCAGAACCTATAAGGTATTTCAAGTCGCGCAAGGGGGCAGGGTATTACTAATGGCACTAATACCAGAACTAGAAGAACACATATTCAAGGGATCTCCCGAGGCTAGGGGCGTGCTTACTAAGGCTGCAAACAAGATGTCTGAAGCACAACAGCGAGAATTTCTAGCGTCCCTCCAGCACGGCGATTCAGAGTTCCAAATGGAAGTTGCTTCTTACATGCCGAAAGGTTCAACGATTGATCCGTCCCGCGCTAGGTTCAAAGTGCCCCCAGAAGGGGAAGAATTTAGTCTGCGCGGTGTGACTACTAAAGATGTTACAGATCCTGAAGAACTTAATTTGGGAGACTTTGGTTATGACATTAATCTTGAACCTAATACAGTAACCGTCTTCAACGCGGTGAACGCAAATCCGCGTATTTATGCTCATGAGTATAGGCACCTTGAAGGCACTGACGGCTCCCCATCTATCCGTAATGAGCTTCTAAATAGAATACAAGATCTGATGGCATCACAAAACTTGAAGGAGCTTAAAGCCAACATTCGGGGGGTGGTTGGGGCCATTTCAGAAGACGTAAGCGGAAGACGGGACATTCAGGTAGGTAAGTTCTATAGTGACATGCACGACGCGACATTCACCGCTAGCGAAGAAGAAATCATCGAAGATGCAAAAAGATTGATTCAATCACCGCTGGTTGTAGGACCTATGGACGATCTCTATTGGAAGACACTGCTGTGGGAAGGGCGTATACCTGCTCACTGGAAGTCACGAGTTCCTGATATTAGAAAGAAGGGCGCTTTAGGGCACTATTTCAAGAGAAAGGTCTTAGGAAATACTGATGCTACTGAAATGCCTAGAGATTTCCGTAAAGGCGGACGCGTAAGACTAATTTAGAGACAGATTATGGGAGGCATCTAGCGACGACGATGATGCATGGAGTTAAATATGGCTATAGATAAACCACTTAGAACACCAGACATAGACGAAGAGGCTCTTGAAGAAGAGAACGTTCTAGAATTTGAGCTTCCTGAAGAGGAAGCTAACGAGATTATAGAGTTAGAAGATGGTGGGGTGGAAGTAATATTTGAAGACGAAGATGCAGATGACGATCTGGTAAATGCTCCGTTTGAAGCTAATCTTGCTGAGTATATGCCGGAAGATAAACTGAATTTGCTGGCTGCTGATATTTCAGAATTGGTTGAAGCAGATATAGTAGCTCGTAAAGAATGGGTAGACGCGTACATATCTGGGCTTGAAGTACTTGGGTTTAAATATGAAGAGCGTACTGAGCCTTGGAATGGTGCTTGTGGTGCCTACTCTAACGTTTTAGCAGAGGCAGCTATTCGGTTCCAAGCAGAAACGATGAGCGAAACGTTCCCCGCGATGGGTCCAGTGAAGACTAAAGTTCTTGGGGATGAGACGAAAGAAAAAGAGGAAGCAGCTAATCGTGTAAAGAGTGATATGAACTACGAACTCACTGAAAACATGGTTGAGTATCGTCCTGAGCATGAAAGGTTACTATTTAGTCTTGGTTTAGCTGGGTCTGCGTTCAAGAAAATCTATTTTGATCCTAACATCGGTAGACAGACAGCAGTTTATGTAGCTGCTGAAGATGTCATTGTTCCTTATGGGGAATCCCAGATTGAAAATGCAGAGCGTGTTACACACGTTATGCGTAAGACTAAAAATGAGCTGAAGAAATTACAGGCTAACAAGTTCTATAGAGATATAGATCTCGGGGAGCCAGAAAAATACCGTACAGATGTTGAAGAGCAAAAAGCTAAGGATAGTGGGTTTGTTCTTACCGAGGATAATCGTTATGCATTATATGAGGTGCATGCGGATCTTATAATTGAAGACGATCTAGATGATGAAGATGCTATTGCTAAACCTTATGTTGTGACTATAGAGCGTGGCAACAATGAAATGTTAGCGATTAGGCGTAATTGGCGGGAGGAAGATGAGAAGAAGCTAAAGCGACAGCACTTCGTGCATTACGTGTACATACCAGGATTTGGGTTTTATGGACTTGGGTTGATACATATTATAGGTGGGTATTCGCGGGCTGGGACATCGTTGATTCGTCAGTTGGTTGACGCGGGTACGCTATCTAACTTGCCTGGGGGGCTGAAAGCACGGGGGTTACGTATTAAAGGGGAAGATACTCCTATTGAGCCGGGGGAATGGCGGGATGCTGATGTTCCTGGGGGTACGATAAGGGATAACCTTATGGCTATGCCATATGGGGAGCCTAGCGCTACACTACATGCGCTACTAACTGAGATAACTGCTGAGGGAAGAAGACTTGGGGCTATCAGTGATATGAACGTCTCTGATATGTCTGCCAATGCTCCTGTCGGTACCACACTTGCTTTGTTAGAACGAACCTTAAAACCTATGGCTGCTGTTCAGGCGCGTGTTCACTACACGATGAAACAGGAGTTTAAGCTGCTCAAGAAAATCATATCTGAGTATGCTCCCCAACAGTATGCCTATGTTCCAGAACGTGGGGAGATGTCTGCTAGAGTCTCTGACTACGCTATGGTTGATGTTATTCCTGTTAGTGACCCTAATAGTTCTACGATGGCTCAACGGGTGGTACAGTATCAAGCTGTACACCAACTATCGCAGTCTGCTCCACAAATTTACGACCTACCTCAGTTGCATCGTCAGATGATAGAGGTTCTTGGTGTAAAGAACGCGGATAAACTCGTGCCTATATCCGAAGATACGTGGCCTGTTGACCCAGTGAGCGAGAATATGAATGTGCTTGTTGGGAAACCAATTAAAGCGTTCATCTATCAGGACTCTGATGCACACATAGCAACGCATACTGCGTTCATGCAAGATCCTATGATTGCGCAGACAATTGGACAGAATCCACAGGCACAGCAAATAATGGCGGCTCTACAAGCGCACATAGCAGAACATTTAGGATTCCGCTACCGTAGAGAAATGGAAGAGAAACTCGGGGTTCCGTTACCAGCACCTAATAAGCCCCTGCCTGAAGAACTTGAAGTTAACCTTGCGCGTATGATGGCTGATGCTGGTAAACAAGTAACGCAGAAGCATATGCAGCAAGCTGCGCAGCAAGAAGCGCAGAAGAAGGCTGAAGACCCAGCGTTCCAGTTAGAGCAAGCTAGGATGCAACTGGATCAAGCTGAGCAACAACGGAAACAAATGAAAGATGCTTCAGACGCTGAGATAAAGGTTGCAGAACAGAGACGCAAGGAAGCTAAAGATAGAGTGGATGCGTTGGAGAAAGCAGAGAAAGTTCGTTTAGCAGAATTGGAATTGATGCTGGGACAAGATAGTGATAAACGAAAGGATGCTATTACTGTACGGCAGGCGGATAATGCGCTCGATGTAGAAGTAGCAAAAATGGTGCAGGGTACTAAAACTAGCCCCAGTAAGGAGGGATAATGGCACGAACAGTATTTGAGGTACTTTCTGACGAGATAAAAGAGGCGGCGGTTGCCCGCACTGTTTATTTGTCTGAGGGAGGAGCGAAAAACTACCCGGCGTACACTGAAGCTATTGGGTATATTCAGGGTATGAATGAGGCGCTGCGCCTTGTACAAGAGCTAGCCCGAAATTACGCAGATGGAGACGATGATGAATGAGTTAGTTCCCCTATCAGATGGGGAGTTTGAACAGCAAAGACCTAAACCTGTGGGGTATCACTTACTTGTTGCACTACCACAAGTGAATGAAACGTATGACGGTACGGAGATTCAGAAGACCCCTACAGAAAGGCATAATGAAACTATTATGTCTATTGTTGGACTTGTGATGGACATAGGCAGTACGGCGTATTTGGATAAGGAGCGATTCCCCACTGGCCCTTGGTGTAAGGAGGGTGATTATGTGCTGTTTCGTGCTAATTCAGGTACAAGGTTTAAAATAGAGAATGTTGAGTATCGTTTGATGAACGATGATTCAATTGAAGCAGTAGTGCCCGATCCTCGTGGGATAACGAGAGCATAGGAGTGTAATCATGCCAAAACAGCAAGTGGGACATACAGAATATACTTTTCCTGATGAATCAGATAAAGACACTACAATTGATGTAGAACCATCTAGTGCTATCGAGATTGAGGTTGTTGACGACACCCCAGAAGAAGATCGTGGTAGAACGGCTTCTCCTCCTCTTGATGAGGTGACAGATGCGGAACTGGCATCATATTCAGCGTCGGTTCAAAAGCGGATACGCCGTTTTACTAAAGGGTACAACGATGAACGTAGGGAGAAAGAGAAGGCCCAACGTGAACGTCAGGAGATGGAACGTTACGCTTCACAGCTTGTTAAGGAGAATACTGAGCTTAAGGGTTCTGTTGGTAAGAGTCAGACTGCTTTGCTGGAGCAAGCTAAGGTAGCGGTTAATTCTGATATTGAACGGATTAAAGCGAAATACAAAGAAGCATATGAAAGTGGGGAGCCAGACGCGCTTCTTGAGGCACAAGAGCAGTTAACTACAGCAAAAATAAGAGCTGATCGGATAGCGAAATTCAAAATTCCTACTTTACAAAAAGAGGAAAATGGGGTAAAAGAAGAGCAGAGTTCCGTTCCAGACGCACCAGAACCGAACGTAAAGTCCCAACAGTGGTACGAATCTAATAAATGGTTTGGTACTGATGGGCCTAGAACAGGTTATGCGTTGGGGCTGCATGAACAGCTCGTTACGACTGAGGGTTTTGACCCTGATAGTGATGAGTACTACGAAGCCATTGATTCTCGTATGCGTAGGGCGTTTCCAGATAGTTCCACTGGAGACGAAGAAGAGGATAGTGCACTACCGAAGCGAAGTTCAAATGTCGTTGCTTCTGCCAAAAGAAGCGTAGCCCCTAAAAAAGTGAGGCTTACTCAGACACAAGTAAACATCGCTAAGCGGCTTGGTGTGCCTCTTGATTTGTACGCTCAAAAGGTTGCGGAGCAATCGGAGAATGCAGATGGCTGAAAATAGATTAGATCGTACACTTGAAACACGAGAAACTGAGGAGCGCCCGCAAGCGTGGAAGCCTCCCACAACTTTACCTGAGCCAATACCCGAAGATGGGTATGCGATGCGTTGGATTAGGGTCGCTACACGCGGAGAAGTTGACGCTACTAATGTATCTGCTAGATTACGAGAAGGCTGGGAACCCGTCCGAGCTGTAGACCACCCCGAAATTTTCATTGTGCGTATCGAAAACGAACGCTTTAAGGATAATATCCTTATCGGGGGATTGCTGTTGTGTAAAACTCCTATAGAAATGGTGGCGCAACGAAAAGCTTATTACGAGAAGCAGGCAGCTGGTCAAGTTCTAGCGGTGGATAACAGCCTTATGAGAGAAAACGACCCCCGGATGCCCTTGTTTAAAGAGGGTGACTCCAAAGTAACTTTTGGTACGGGGACTTAATTTTAGGAGATAAATATGGCTTATCCTACTATTGCGGCTCCTTATGGTCTAAGACCTGTCCAACTTATTGGTGGACAGCCGTTCGCAGGACAAACCCGTGAATTTGTTATTGCCACTACTTACGGTACTAACATTATTATGGGTGATGCGGTATTGCATGTGGCTGCTGGTGGAATTGAGAAAGATACCGGCACATCTACAGCAACACCACTTGGCATCTTTATGGGGTGCCGATACACCGAACCATCTACAGGTCAAGTTGTTCATTCGGATTTCTGGCCTGCTAGCAACGCTGCTACTGATGCAGTGGGCTTTGTTGTTGATGACCCGGATATTCTATTCCAAGTAGCTTCTGTATCCTCGGGAACGACTATCGCGAGTTATGGGAGGACTGTGATTGGTTTGAATGTCCCTCTTGTACAAAATTCAGGCAATACTACAATTGGTGTTTCTGGAGTGGCAATAGATGGCTCTAGTGCCGCTACTACGCTATCTCTGCCTGTACGTATTGTCGATGTTATCGTTGATACGGTTGATTCTGATGGTGAGTTTTCAGAGTTTTTATGTAAATGGAACGAACCATATAACGCAGAAGGAACCCCGAATACGACTACGGGTGGACACTTCTATCGCAACCCAATTGGCGTGTAAGGAGATATGTAAATGGCTATTTCAAGAGCACAATTACTTACAGAACTCCTTCCCGGTCTGAACGCTTTGTATGGTTTGGAGTACGCCCGGTACAAGGAGGAACATAGGGAGATTTTTGAAACAGAATCTTCAGATCGTTCATTCGAGGAGGAAACCAAACTTTCCGGTTTCTCCGCTGCTCCAGTTAAGAATGAGGGGGCTGCAATTACGTATCAAGAGGGGAAAGAGGTATACACCGCTCGATACAACCACGAAACCATCGCTATGGGTTTCTCTATTACTGAGGAAGCCATCGAAGATAACTTGTATGACTCGTTGTCTGCTCGTTATACCAAGGCGTTGGCTCGTGCAATGGCGTATACGAAGCAGGTAAAAGGTGCAGCTATCCTTAATACTGCATTTGCTTCAGGTACGACTTATGGTGACGGGTCTACCTTGTGTGCTACTAATCACACGATGGTAAGTGGCGATTCTAATGCTAATAGACCTTCTACGGCTGCTGACCTTAACGAAACCTCTCTGGAAGCTGCATGTATCCAGATGGCAGGTTGGGTTGATGAACGTGGTTTGTTGATGGCTGCGAGAGCGCGGAAGGTTGTTATACCCGCCGCTCTGGAGTTTGTGGCTACGAGGCTGTTGCAATCACCGAATCGGGTTGAGACTGCTGACAACGATATCAATGCGTTGAATGCGAATAGCTCTATTCCGGGCGGGTATTGCATTAACCATTTCCTGACCGACACAGATGCTTGGTTTATTCTGACTGATGTGCCAAATGGTCTGAAGCACTTTAAACGTGTCAAGATGTCCACTGCGATGGATACTGATTTTGATACGGGTAATAGTCGTTATAAGGCTCGGGAACGTTATTCATTTGGGGTTTCAGACCCTCTTGGGCTTTGGGGTTCACCAGGGGCTGACTAATTAATTGGGGGCTATGTTAGCCCCCTTTTTCCTGACTACTGTACTATTACAGTAGACTCTGCTCACGACAGGAGATTAACATGGGCAAATCAACTTTTACTGGTCCCGTACAGTCCGAAAACGGGTACAACCATGTAGAAAAAAGCACTTCTACGGGTGCTCTCCTTGACCATACAACCGTTGGTGGTCGAGATGCGCGTAGAACCTATCTTGAAGAGTATTTTTTGCAGCGGCCTGCACTTAATGCAGTCGCAACTGCGCCTCTTACTAATGCAGATGCTTCCCATGCAGATAATGATGCACTTATTCTTGCACGAGGTGTTGCTAACCGGAATTTTGAGGTGCTTGGTACAAACTCGACGACTGCATTGGTTACGTATTCTGCGACTAGAGCGGGGATAACGCTTACAACTGCTGGTGCTGATGAAGATCAGATGATTATTACACCTCATTTGGATACTAACCAAACTGCTTGGTCTTCATACGTATGGGGTTCCGAGAACAGCGTGGAGTGGGATTGTACTATTTCTACTGCAGCGGCAATTGATAATATGAAGATCTGGGCTGGGCTGAAGAAAACTAATGATCAGTTAGTCGCTACTGATACTGATCAGGCGTACTTTAAGTTCCAGACCGATGCTACAAACAGTGAAGCTTTTACTGATTACACGCTCTTGCATTTTGTATATAGCACTGCTGGCACTGATTATATTAGTGCCTTACCTATTACGGTAGCTGCTAGTACTATTTATCATTTGAAGATCAAAATTGATTCCGCACGTACGGCTACAATTTTTGTAAATGGTATTCAGTATAATATAACAGGTACGGCAGCTAGTACTGGGGGTACAGCGGTAGCTTCGGTGAATCCGAGGGAGACTGTTACTCGTTCAGCTGCACTTGCTGATGATGTAACCTTAATCCCCTATGTTGGGATTGAGGCAGGTGACGCTAGCGCCGCAGCGATGGATCTTCATTATATGGGCGCTAGCCGATTAATTTTTGAATAGTTTTTCTCTATAAATAAAGGAGATTAAAGATGGACAAGTGGTTTTACGAACAAGCTTTGCTTGGTAATGTTTATCATGCCCATAATACAACTGCTGGAGCTGTAACAGTTATTCATGCTACATATACAGGGCTTGTCTTATCAAACCCTGTAGGCAGTAATAAAATTCTGGTGATGAAGAACGCACAGTTTGCTAATTCAACTCTCGCTGCAATTGCTGAAGTTGGATTAGCTGTGTCTCCTACTACGCTCGTCGCTGTTCAGACAGGAACAGCTGCTATTATACATAATGCTAAACTTTCTGGTTCCGATTCTAATTCGGGTAGAGGTCAGGTATTTAGTATTGCAACATTGTTAACAACCCCTGTTTGGTATCGTTCAATGGGTAGTGTTGAGTTAACAGGTTCTGTTGAATCTGGCATTAACGAAGCTAATCTTAATGGTGATACGTTGGTTACGCCAGGGCATTACATTTGCATTACTACGTTAACTACAGCACGCACAGGAATGTGCTCAATGACATGGGCTGAAATAAACGAGTAATTGAGGTGAAATATGGCTAATCGAATAGAAGTTACACAACTTCTTTCTGGCCCTAAATACCTCGCTTATCATGCCTATTTCCAGAGTGATGGTTTTAGCGGAGATATTGATAGTTACGTATTAATTGACCCCGCTAACGAGGATATGTCTGGGAATTCCAGATTTACCATTGATGATATTACGTGGGGTTTCGTGGGCTTTCAAGCGCGTATCCACTTTGAGTTACTCATTGAAGATACGCTGATTTGGGTATTGGCAGAAGGGGTGAACTACGTAGACTTTAAAAAGTATACGGGGTTCGCTGATCGAAGTAGTCCCAACGATGCTACTGGGCGGATTCTTATCTCTACTTTTGGCTTTGATACTGTCGGGGATGAGGGCGCTTTGCTTATGAAAGTGAGGACAAGCTGATGCCAAAATCAGAAAAATCAAAAGCGAGACAAAGGGTAAAGGATTCTTTTACTAAGAAGGAGAGGGCTGCTGCTCGCAAAATCAAAGGAGAGCCCAACCTCCGTATAGGAGCGACAGCCTTCCCCACGCCAACTGGTAAAATTTATATGGACTACCCTAGGGATCACAGGCCGGAACCCACCCACGGGGAAGACTTTATCGAATGGAAGATGCTTAAGAAATTTGATGAGGTATGGGACGAAGAGAAACGGTCTAAAAAACGGTCTAAAGGTGGCACTGTTCGCGGTGCTGGACTTGCTCGACAGGGCGTTCGCAAAGCGAAGATGCGCTAATATGGGGTAAATTATGGCTACTTCAGGTACTACAGCCTTTACCCTAGACTTTACAGAGATAGCTGAAGAGGCTTGGGAACGTGCTGGAGCAGAAATGCGCTCCGGTTACGACTTGCGTACTGCGCGTCGGTCTATGAATTTGCTTACGATTGAGTGGCAAAATCGGGGGTTGAATATGTGGACTATTGACGAGGGCAGTGTGTCTCTTGTTAAGGGCACTGCTGAGTATTCTATGGATGCGGATACCATAGATATACTGGAAGCGGTTATTCGTACTGATAGTGGGGACACTGCGTTACAGAGTGACCTAACTATCAATCGGATTTCTGCGAGTACTTATGCGTCTATCCCAAATAAGTTATCCCAAGGTAGGCCAATCCAATTCTGGATTGAGCGTCTTCTTTCTACGCCGTCTATTAATCTTTGGCCGGTTCCTGATCTCAATAGTACGTACCTCTTTTATTATTGGAGACTACGTAGAATCGAAGATGCAGGTAACGGTGTCGAAAACCCCGATATGAATTATAGGTTCCTCCCTGCGTTAGTTGCAGGGTTGGGGTATTACGTTGCTATGAAGACTCCAGAATTAGCGGCTCGGTTGCCAATGCTTAAACAGGAGTACGAAGAGCAGTATGCGTTAGCTGCAGGAGAGGATCGAGAGAAGGCATCTGTTAGGTTTGTACCAAAAGTTAGCAGGATTGGGTAATGTCTAATAGGTTTGCTTCTGGGAAGAAAGCTCTTGCTGAATGTGATCGGTGTGGGTTTCGGTACTATTTGCCCCAGTTACGTAACGAGTACGTTAGGGGGCGAAACACAGGTTTACGAGTTTGCCCTATTTGTTGGGATGAAGACCATCCACAGAATAAGTTAGGTGAGTATCCAGTGGATGACCCACAGGCTATACGTGATCCTAGACCAGATTTTGCAGGGTATTCTGCGAGCAGAAGGAAAATATTTCCAGTTACTCCAGTAGTTGCGGGGGGGTTTTTAGGTGCTGTTACAGTGAGTACACCATGAACTATACGGATCTTAAAACCAATATTGCAGATGTGTGCGAAAACACATTTACTGATGCAATGTTGAAGTTATTTACACAGCAAGCAGAACAGCGTATTTACGCTTCTGTGCAGGTACCTGCGTTACGTAAGAACAGTACCGGAACGCTTACTACAAGTAATCAGTATTTGTCTGTTCCATCTGACTATCTTTATGTGTATAGCTTAGCTGTGCTTAATGCTAGTAGTGTATTTACTTATTTAGTAAATAAAGACGTTAACTTTATTAGAGATGCGTACCCAACAGTTGCCGCTAGTGGGCTACCAAAATACTATGCTGATTTTGATGCAGATAGTATTCTTCTTGGACCTACTCCAGATTCTGGGTACACAGTGGAATTGCATTATGGGTATTACCCAGAGTCTATTGTTACTGCAAGTACTACATGGTTGGGTGATAACTTTGAGACTGCTTTATTGAACGGGGCACTTGTGGAAGCAATACGCTTTCTGAAAGGAGAGCCAGATGTAGTACAGTTGTATGAAAGTATGTATGGTCAAGCGTTGTTACTACTTAAAAATTTTGGGGATGGTAAATTACGAGGCGATACTTACCGTAATGGCCAACCTAAGTCGGTTGTTAAATAGGAGATAAGTTGTGGCAAAATCTGCAGTTGCAGAAGTAGTTGAAATACATTTAGGCGGTAAAGTATGCCCCAAATGTGGGGCTACTTCTGCAAATATTAGATGTGCATATTTGAATGTTGGCCATTAAGTATTTAGAAGATGGAGAAGCCTCTTGAGTATAACACAAGCAATGTGTACAACTTTTAAGCTAGCTCTTCTTGATGGAGAGATGGATTTTAGTTCTGATACATCTCAAGCATACAAGATTGCTTTGTATACTTCCTCTGCTACGTTGAGCGCTGCTACAACTGCTTATTCTGTAACTAACGAAGTTTCTGGTACTGGGTATACAGCTGGTGGAGCAGCACTAACCATTAATGCTCCTACGACATCAGGCACAACTGCCTATTTAGATTTTGATGATGTAACATGGTCAACAGCAACAATTACAGCGAGGGGCGCATTAATTTATCAAATTGGGGGCAGTACTCCAGCAGTTGCCGTATTGGATTTTGGTAGTGATCAAACAACTACAGCAGGTGATTTTATTATACAATTTCCTACAGCAGACGCCACAAATGCTCTTATCAGGATAGTGTAATAGCATGCCTACTATAACTAATTATGTAGGGTGGGGTGCAGGTCCATGGGGTACGCCTACTACGTGGGGTACTGAGTACTTAAGCATAGTACCTGACAATGTAACAGGGGTTACTGGTACAATAACTTTAAGGGGGATAACAACTTGGTCTACTATGGATGAAGGCCAAACACCAGGATTTAGTACTATTGATGATTCACAAACATCGGGATTTTCAGAAGTGAGTACAGCGCAAACAGCAGATTGGCAAAACGCGGCTTAGGGTAAAAAATTATGGCTACAGCATATAGTACATTGTTAGCACTCGCTCTACCTGTTCAAGGAGAGTTAAGTGGCACTTGGGGTGATGTAGTTAATGATAACATCACTAATATGATAGAAGAGGCTATTGCTGGGCAAGCTACTATGGATGTTTGGGTAGCAAATGCACATACCTTGACTACAGCAAATGGAACAACAGCACAAGCCCGCAACGCAATATTAAAACTAACTGATACAACAACTGATTTAACGGATGCTGGTACTCTTGTTGTTCCAACACTTACTAAGTTATATGTTGTAAATAATGGAACTGGACAAACGATTACGATAAAAACTTCCGCAGGTACTGGAATAGCTGTACTTGATGGGAAAACTTCTTTTTTATATTGTGATGGTACTAATGTAGTAGAAGCTTCAAACGCGATTGCGGGTAGTGGTGTGTTTGGAACGATGGCCGTAGCTGGAGGTTCTATTACAGATACTTCTGGTGCTATTAGTTTTGGCGATGAAAACCTTACTACCACAGGAATTGTTACTGCGGCAGGAACCTCAGTATTTACCAACCTTGATATCTCAGGGGATGTTGATATTGACGGCACTTTAAACGTAGACGCAATCGACATTGACGGCGCTCTTCAACTAGATGGGGCGCTTACAGTAGGCGTTAATGATACTGGTTATGACGTCAAGTTCTTCGGAGCCACTTCCGGTAGTTATTTATTATGGGATGAATCAGCGGATGATCTAAAATTAGTAGGAGCTGCTGGGCTTACAGTTGCTGGTGATATTGATGTGGACGGCACGACAAACTTAGATGTAGTTGATATTGATGGTGCTGTAGATATGGCTTCAACATTAACTTTAGCAGGTAATGCTGATTTTAATG
>Ga0098057_1000372_pt1 | contig 15948 bp, 10 predicted proteins | sample 18_taG_FD_77072 | JGI IMG/M metagenome (GOLD analysis project Ga0098057, IMG submission 77072) | Marine viral communities from the Subarctic Pacific Ocean - 18_ETSP_OMZAT15316 metaG | ecosystem: Environmental > Aquatic > Marine > Oceanic | place: Pacific Ocean | collected 2015-01-19 | reverse complement strand
TTAACACAAGGAACTCGGTCGGATTCTACTTATTCTTTAAATTTTGGTATTAAAGATGTTAGATCCCTTGTAGAAATTGATGGTTCTTTCAAATTTTCAAAAGCCATGAATATTGATATTAGTGGTAAAAATGATTTGACCGAAACTGGAAATACTGTTTTATACGACAATAACGATGATCAAAGAACACTATTATTTCCATATCAAAATAAAACAGTTGCGGGTTTAACAAAAGCATTTTATAAGTTAAAAAGAGGATTTACATCAGTTCTTACTCAAAATGCTGTAACTATAACATCTGCAGAAGCGGGAGAATTATTTTATCCAGCAACTGGTGCAGGTGCCCTTTCTGCGGCCACAATAGATGCAAATTATTTAGTTTTTACTTATGATGCCGCGGGTGAAGGAGAGTATATTGAATTTAGTAATTCCTCAGGCTCTTCTTTTGGAGATGGTAGGTCTATTACATTAAATGTTGATGGGGATCAATTGACAATTAATGTTGAGTCCAGTCATACAAATCCAAAAAACTATGCTGGTGAAAAAATATATGTTCTTGCTACAATGATGTATAAAGTGGCAGGAGCAACAAGAGGAAATGGTGGTATTGGAACAAAAACTTTAGTATCAGGAAATGTTACAGTTTCTAATGTGACTTCTGCTTCATCAAATACAATTCAAGCAGATTCTGGACAAATTTATTTGGGAACAACCGTGAATGCGGTACCAGGTGTTACTAATAGTTTAAAAATATCAGATATTAAAAATTTAGTTGCTGTTGTAGATTCTCTAGCTCCTGATGCTGAAGTTACAAATGCTATGATGACAGAGGCCATTTCTAATACTGCAAATGCTCATAATATTACAAGTAGTTTTATATTTAATAGTGGTCAAAAAGATAATTATTATGATTATGGAACAATAACTTTAAAAACTGGAGATGATAAACCAGTTGGTCAAGTAATAGCAATAGTTGATTATTATAATCATACTGGCTATGGTCCATTTACAATTGATTCTTATGTTTGGTCTGGCTCTGGAAATACTCCATATGGTGATATTCCAACATATACAAGTCCAACAACTGGCACAAAAGCTGAATTAAGAGATATGATTGATTTCAGACCTAAGAGATTGGGTTATGAAACATCTGATGGTACTAATGCTCAAGATAATGATATTACAGCAACAGCAAATGTATTTAATGAAAAAGCAATGCCTGATTATGATTATACATTTGATGCAGATTATAGTTATTATCTTCCAAGAAAAGATAAAATTGTATTAAATAGAGATAAAACATTTCAAATAATTGAAGGAGTATCAGATAAATCTCCACAATTACCTGTCGATGATGATGATTCAATGACATTGTATAGTCTAGAAATACCTCCATATACTTTTAATGCAAGTGATGTAAAATTAAATTATATCGATAATAAAAGATTTACAATGAGAGATGTTGGTAAACTTGAAAGAAGAGTTGAAAATCTTGAATATTATGTTTCTCTTAGTTTACTAGAAAAAGAAGCTGATGGATTGGTTATTACTGATGGTAATAATAATGATAGATTTAAAAATGGAATTCTTGTAGATCCTTTTGCGGGACATAATATTGGAGATGTTTTTAATGCTGATTTTGCTATGGCGGTTGATTTTGATAAAAAACAATTAAGACCAACTTTTAATTCCGATTTACATCCATTAAAGTTTAATGCGAATTCATCTGGAGGAACTGCTTTTTCTTCTTTGGTGAATAATTCTGGTATATTAACTCTACCATTTACGGCAAACACATTTATATCAATGCCCCTTACAGGATCGAATGATAGTAAAAATACTCAAAAAACTTTTCAGATAAATCCTTTTTCTGTTCAGAATTATATGGGTCAAATGAAATTAGATCCATATGGAGATATGTGGTATGATCAAAGCGGTAAAGTACAAGTAAAAGTTAATATTGAAGGACAATATGACAATTGGGCTTCTGATGTCTTAACAAATAAAGGACATGGTACTCATTGGAATGATTGGGAAGAAATTTGGTCTGGATCTCAGATCAATAAAGATGTTAGAGAAGGAATTAGAGATTCTGGTTCTGGAAATCATGATAGAAAAGCAAAAACAACAGAACAAACTAAAACATTAACTGGATTAAGCTCAGGAAGTGTTCCAGAAAAAATTATTAAATCTATTGGAAATAAGACAGTTAATTTAAGTATAGTTCCAAAAGTAAGACAACAAACACTAACTTTTGTTGCCAGGGGTCTAAAACCATCTAAAAATGTGTATCCTTATTTTGGTGATAGTGTTGTATCGACTTATGTGAAACAAGCCTCACTTGTGAGTCTATCAAATGTAAGCACATCTAATGTGTTTAGAACAACATCCGGAAATTTTGAGCAAGTTACGATTCAAGGTTCTGGAGCATCTTCGGGCAATACTGCTAAAATTATTTACATGAGTGATAGAAATAATCAGAATAATTGTACTGTTTTACTTACAGATATGTCTGCTCAATCTGCTTTTACTATTGGAGCAGTAATTCAAGGAGATACTACAGAAGCAAATGGAGCTATTTCTGCAATAACTAATTATAATTTAGAAGACACAATACTAACAGTTTCTAATGATGGTGTTGTTGGAGGAATTTTTAATGTTCCTGCTGATACATTTACAGGAAGCCAAAATCTTTTTAGAGTAACAGATGATCCTGATAATTTTTCTGCAGTTACAACATCAGTTGCAGAAGATATCTTTTATTCTGCAGGAACGCTTGATACTAAAAACGAATTGGGTCTTTCTTCTATTAGACCATTTGTTTCCAGGAGAGAAAATATTAAAGAGGAAAGAGTTACAAGATCAACCTCTGATGGTAGACAATCAAAATCTGCTGATTATATGAATCCGATGGCGCAAACATTTTCGATTGATAAAAATCAATATCCTGCAGGTGTTTTTGTCGATTCTGTAACTTTATTTTTTAATAAAAAAGATACATCAGTAGGAAATAAGACTCCTGTAAACTTACAATTGAGACCTATGATTAATGGAATGCCAAGTACATCTTTGATTATACCAGGAAGTGAAGTTATTTTAACTCCTGGAAGAATTTCTGCAAATACAAACACACCAGTTGCGAATACTAGCGGAGGGTTTCCTGCTGGCTTTTTAGGAAATTCTGATACTGCAAATAAGAGTGCTACAGATATGGGATCAAGAACAATGTTTAAATTTGATCATCCTATTTTTCTTTCTCCTGATGAATATGCGATTTGTGTAACAACCAATAGTAGTGCATATAACCTTTATGGGTTTGAGTATGGCGCTTATCATACTGGTTCTTCTAGAAAAATAACAAAACAACCTTATGTTGGAAGTTTTTTCAAACCTCTAAATGTGGGAACTTGGGAAGAAGTATTAGATCAGGGTTTAATGTTTCAATTAGATAGATGTGAATTTATATCATCTAATGCACATGCTAGATTAGATAATTCTGATATTTCAAGCGGAAATGCAACTTCAAATACTACTATAGATTCTTTTAAAGTAGTAACAGAATCATTAAATTTTGCGAACACTCTTTCTCAGTTTGATTATTATGCAACAGATTTGGGAGCCGCTGTAAAGGGGTCATCAACAAGATTTAAAGAAAATAAAACTATTGATTTCAAAAAACAAAAGCAAATTACATATCCACAGGCCGCAAATAATAGCTTTACAATTAATGCATTTTTTGAAACTGCAAATACTATAATAACTCCAGTACTCGATGAACAAAGAACGGGCGTTATTAGTATTGAAAATATCATTAATAATGGTAGTATATCAAATTCTGATGTTGTTTTATCTCATTTTGGTTCTGGTTATTATGGTGCCGAGGTTGGAAGCTCAACAAGTAATGCGGCATCAGAAGGAAATACAAGTGTATTTGTAGTATCTGCTCCTGATATAGGTTCAAATACTGCAACATTAGCCGCTAATGTTCATGCAAATGGAACTATTAATCAAGTTGTTGTTAAAAGTGGTGGTACAGGATATATTTCTACACCAAGTGTTGCTGTACATGACTCGGGAACGGTTTCTGTTTCTGATAATGTACGAAGTACAACAAGTAATAGTGCAGTTGTTAGTATTGTTGGTGAAGGCGCTAATAATACTGCGACTATATCAACAACAAATGTAGTATCATTTTCTTCTGGAGGAAATTTAAAAGCTAGATATATTACAAGAAGGGTAACATTAGAAGAAGGATTTGATGCAGTAGACCTTAAATTATATATGGATGCATACAAACCAAGAGGTTCTAATATTCATGCATATTATAAAGTTCTTGCTGGAGATGATCAAGAAATTTTTGATGATAAGCCTTGGGTTCTTATGCAACAACAAACTGCGGGTGCTACTTATTCTGTAAATGAGAAAGATTTTAAACGATTTGAATTTAAATCATATGATCAAAAAATTTCGTATTTAGCCGCTAGTGGAGCCCAATATGAAAGATTTAGAACATTTGCAATTAAATTAGTTATGACTTTAGATAGAACATCACAAGATTCTTTTATAGGAATTCCTAATATATTAAATTTACGAGCAATAGCTCTTGATAGTGAAGGTACTCCTTGATATTAAAAACGGATGATCCAAAATATCATAGAGATGTGTTTTCTAATGCTATTATTGCAACTGATCAACAGGCTTTGTTGAAACACAGACAAAAAATAACACAAACAAATGTGATGAAAATTAATGAAAACGAAATAAATACATTAAAAGAAGAAGTTAACATTATTAATGATAAGGTTAATAAAATTTTAGAATTGTTAAGTAAGGACAAAGATGGCAATATCTGACAGTAGTATTACTAGTGTAGAATTAACTAATACATTTGAACAATGGCGTTCAAAAACAAATCAAATTATCACAGTATTGAATGAACAGTCAGATTATGATCCATCAACTGCTTTACTTTCTTCAAATTCTGTAGGTGGACTTTCAATCAATACGATAACATCAAATGTTGTTACGGGTGCAAATGTAACTGGTTCTAAATTATTATTTTCGGGTGGTACTGTAGATTTTACTGGAGCAACCACTACAGATTTAGGAACAGTAGAAAAATTTGCATTAGTTGAAACTGTTGGAGCAACTGTAACTGGTGCTAGTCCTGATAGTAAGATTGAAAGATGTCAAATTAATGAAGTAGAAATTAATTTAAATGGTAAAAATCTAAGTGCAAATGGAGCATCTACAATTAATTTAAACGGAGCAACGGTTTCTGATTTAGGAACTGTTTCGCAAGTTACAGTCTCAACTGGAACACTTAATGATGTAAATGTTAATATTACTGATTCTAGTAAAGTTATTTCAATAACTGCTGGTGATCATATTCTTACTGGAGCAACATTTGGCAATGGAACATTTAATAATACATATACAATCGGCGGATTTACACATTCTGCAAATATTTCGGTTAATGCTTCATCGGCTTTAGTAGCTAATGTTGGTGCTATTTTTGGTTCAGATGTGGGCACTTCTAATGTAGCTATTGGTAATTTTCCAGAATATACATCATCTCCAACTGCTCCAACTTCATCTAAAGGAAGATTACATATAAGATCGGCTTTTGCAAATTCAGGATCTTCTGCTACTGCGGTTGGAGTGGTTAGTGATGAATTAATATTAGAAAATACGGATAATGTAGGAATGACCCTTTTATCTTCTAATACATCTAATGCACATATTGCGTTTGGTGATTCTGCAGATGTTGATGTTGGAGGTTTTGTATATAATCATGATACAGATTCTTTACATATTGTTACTGAAGCCGCTAATACGGCTGTATTTGCTAATACCTATGGGGGTTCTCTGCAAATTGTTGGTGGAGACACATACTCAGCGGCGGGTCAGGCAGGCAAATTACATGTAAATGTTGGTTCTTCTGATGGTACAACAGGAATTTTTTTAGATTCAAATGATGTAGATCAAATAGGAATTTCAATTGATGCGGCACAAACAACTGCAAATATTTTTGAGATTAATTCTGATACAGCAACTTCAGGTCATGTTATGGCAATACATCATGGATTAGGAACAGGAACTTCTCATGCTATGACGGGTTCTATGCTTTCCATAACAGATAATAATAGTTCTACTTCTGCTAGAGCAGTTGTTGATATAAATCAAGATGCGACAGGTGCTTCTGGATCGTTAGGATTAAGAATTACTGCAGACGGTGGAGAAGGAATTCAGCTTCTACAAAATTCAGTAAGAACAGCAATGAATGTAGAATCATCTGGTGCTCATTCTACATCATTGATTATTTTTAAATCAGCCGATACTTCCTCGACTGGAGCAACTTTATATGTACATGGAGCAACTAGTACAGGTGGAACAAAAATTCTGCATGTAGCAAATAATTCCGCTGATATTTTTAACACCTATGCAAATGGATCTATCTATTGTACGGGTCCTATATTGTCGAATAACGGAACAGATACAGTTAATGCTAGATTACCCGTGAGAGATTCGGGTGGAACAGTTGTAAATACAACGTAAGGAAAAATGGCAAAACCTAGCACAAGAGAAGAATTAAAACAATATTGCCTTAGAAATTTAGGAAAACCAGTTATTGAAATAAATGTAGAAGATGATCAACTGGAAGATCGAATAGATGAAGGCTTGCAATTTTTTCAAGAATATCATTTTGATGGTGTTGAAAGAATGTATAATGTACATCGAATTACGGGTTCGACTGTTAAAATTGCTTCAAATACAGGTGCCTTTACAGTAGGCGAGAAAATAACTGGTGGAACATCAAATGCAACCGCAAAAGTAGTTTCTTCAAATACTTCAGTTATTACATTTAAAAATCATAAAGACACAGATGATATTTCAAATAATGATGTAACATCTAGTTTTTCAAATGGTGAAACAATAACTGGAAGTACAAGTGGATCTACTGCAGTAGCCGACACCGATGCATCATTGGTTACTTTTGGAGATGTAGATAATCATTATATTACATTAAATGATTCTATAATTGGTGTGACGGGTATTTTTGATATACAAGATACGGGTGGGGGACAAACATCAAGTGATTTGTTTTCATTTAGATATCAATTTCATTTAAATGAAATGCCGTATCTTACTGCAACTTCTATAATAAATTATAAGATGTCAATGCAACATTTACAATTGTTGAATGATATGTTTGTAGGAAAAAAACCCCTACGATTTAATAGACATCAAAATCGATTATATTTAGATATAGATTGGGGAAATGATGATCTTGAAGTTGATGAATATCTTATAGCAGAAGCATATAGAATAATTGATCCAGCAACATTTACAGATGTATATAATGATATGTTTTTAAAGAAATATACAACCGCATTGATTAAAAGACAATGGGGGGCTAATTTAATAAAATATGAAGGAGTTCAACTTCCAGGAGGAACGACACTAAATGGAAGAACGATGTTTGAAGAAGCAATACAAGAATTAAGAGAAACAGAAGAACAAGCATCTCTTAAATATGAATTACCAGTAGACTTTATGGTTGGTCCAGGATAATGCCTACAAACTCTTATTTTAATCACTTACAAAATGCCTCAGAACAAAATTTACATCAAGATTTAATTATAGAATCGATAAAAAATTTTGGCATAGATAACTATTACCTTCCAAGACAATATGTGAATGAGGATCTTCTTTATGGAGAAGATACTATTTCACAATTTAATCAATCCCATTTAATAGAAATGTATGTTAAATCAGTTGATGGTTTTGAAGGAGAAGGTGATTTTATTTCAAGATTTGGATTAGAAATTAGAGATCAGGTTATCTTTTCTGTGGCGAGAAGAAGATGGGAAAATTTAGATACTGGTTATGATAGACCAAAAGAAGGCGATATAATATTTCTCCCATTAAACAAAAAACTTTATGAAATTAGATTTGTTGAACACGAATCAATGTTTTATCAATTTGGTAAATTGCCTATATTTGATTTAACATGTGAATTGTTTCAGTATGATGATCAAAGAATTGATACTGGTATTGAAGACATAGATGATATAGAAGATAAATATGCTTATTCAATAGAAGTAACTCTTGATTCAGGAGGTTCAGGAAATTATGTAGAAGATGAATATGTATATGTTGGTAGTACTGAAAGTTCTGCTAATACAAAAGGAAGAGTAATATCTTGGAATTCTACTGATAGAGTATTGAAATTAACAGATTTGATGGGAACTTTTACGTTAAGTCAAAATGTAGTTGGAAATACAAGTGGTGCTTATTATACAGTTGGTACTACACCCAATACACAGGAATTTGTTAATGATACAACTGCAAATAATGTAACTATTGAAACCGAAGCAGATTCTATTATTGATTTCTCTGAAGGCAATCCATTTAGTGAAAGCAATTTTTAAGTTGTAGATTCTGGAAGAATTGTAATCATTCCCTCAACTACCCTTTCTTTTGTTACAGCATCCGCTTGGGTGTATTCAACATCATAAACATATAATCCTGAAGACATATTTGCTGTTTGAGTAGCATTAGCGGTTATGGTTACATTACTACCAGATACTGCCGCTGTAAACGTTAGTATCCAAGAAGCATTGGTAGTTGCATGATTTTTCTTCATTGAAGAAGCACAAGTACCAGTACTTATGGTCACATTTGAATTATTTGCATCTTTAGCAGTAAAAACTTTTTCAAAGTTACTGCCTTGATGCATTGTTAAATTTTCGCCTTGAGTTTTTATTGATAGTGCCATAAGACTATTTATACAACTAAATAATATTACAATCTTTATGGAGTATTATGTTAGGACAAACTTTTTATCATCAAACAATAAGAAAATACGTTGCGTTGTTTGGTACGCTATTTAATGATATTAATATTGAAAAAAAGGACTCGGGCGGTAATGTTTTATCTCGACAAAAAGTACCAATAGCTTATGGGCCAAAGCAAAAATTTCTTACAAGAATAAATCAAGATGCTAGTTTAGATAGACAAGTTGCTATTCAACTTCCTAGAATGGGATTTGAAATGACTGGTATTGCTTATGATCCTGTTAGAAAATTAAATACAGTAGGTTCATTGACACATAAAGAAACGATAAATGGAAATCGTAATGTTAAGAAGATGTTTAATCCTTCTCCATATATTTTTGATTTTTCTTTATACGCTTTTGTGGAAAATGCTGAAGATGGTACTCAAATATTAGAACAAATTCTTCCGTTTTTTACTCCAGAATTTAATGTAACTGTTAATATTATAACAGATATGGGTATCTCAATAGATATTCCAATTGTTATTCAAAGTGCGACAAGTGAAGATTCTTATGAAGGAGAGTTTTCTGCTAGAAGAACAATTATTTGGACAATATCTTTTATGATGAAAGGATTTATATATCCTGATATTAAATCTGGTCAATCAATTATTAAAACAATTGAAGTAGCATTTAAAGAAGTCTCTGGGGTCGGGGTCGATGCAAGTGATGAAATGTATCAATTATTGTTAGAAACTTCTAATCCTTTTTCACAAGATCAATTTCTGTTGGAAACAGGTAGTCTTCTTTTAACTGAGAATAGTACAACTGAACTCGGTCAGGATAATATAATCAGTAAAATTACAATTGTTCCTGAGGGAGGAGCAAACACATATATTACTCCAGGAGACGATTTTGATGCAAACACCACAATAACAGTTTATAGTCCACCAGTACGTTATGATGAATCAACTGGCACATATGAGTGAGATAGATTATGGTAAAAGATTTTGAAGATAAATTAAATGAAATATTAGAAATGCCATCTGGCTCTATTGTTAAAAAACCTATTGAAAGAAAAGTTGTTGCATCTAATCCAGATGATTTAAATACTGATTATAAGTATGTTCGTGAAAATATATACAATATTATTGAAAGGGGACATGATGCTATTGAAGATTTATTACAAGATGCAAGAGATAGTGGTAATGCTAGAATGTTTGAAGTTGTTGGACAATTAATTAAAACTGTTGGTGAACAAAATCAAAATTTAATAAATGTCCATAAACAAGTAAAAGATATCAATCAAGAAAACAGTACAGGACCCAGTTCAGTAACAAATGCATTATTTGTTGGTAGTACTGCAGAACTCCAAAAAATGTTAAAAGATAAAAAAGAATAGTGGCACATTTAGGACAAATCGACAGAAGAAATCCGGGACAGGTTGTTTTCACACGATATGTTACAGAAAATTCTGACTGGAAAAACTTGAAGCTGAGAATAGAGAATGGTCAGGTTGCGGAAATGTTCCAAGAAAATGTTAATGCATTAGAAAGCATGAATGTTACTATTCATCCAAGAACAGAAATAAAATTACTTTCAGAGAAATATAAAGAATTTGAAAGTAAAAAGTATGCTAATATTGAATATCAGAGAAAAAAAGGATATGTATTAATTTCAAAAATAAGAAAACCAACAGATGATCTTGGTACAGAGAGACCAAAGAAATTACAAATATTAGCGGAAGATTTTACAGAAAAAGGTAATGATGAAAAAATAACCGTTCTTTCTAAAAAAGATGTTCCAGTAAAATTGTTTAAGACTTATGAAAATTTAAAAAAAAGCGTTATTTGGGGATTAGATAATAAAATTCATAATAATGATTATCTTGTAGAAAAAATAAAAACATATTTAGATAAAGATGATTTATCTGAAATTGATTTGAAGGGTATTGATGATAGTCATGTTGATGAGCTTGGTGTATATTTTGGTGAAATTTTAATAGGAATATTAGCATTTAAAAAGCAGTTATCAGACACTTGTACTCCTTCTGATATGTTTGGTATTAATTTACAATCTTTTAGTATTCCAACTGATCCTGCATTTAAACTTGTTGATAGTAGTTTGATATTTGATACGACTACCGTTAGTGTATCAAGTAAATATGATAAAGGCGCCGCCGCATCATTTATGTCGAATGTTCTTCCTTATGGTATGAAATATTATACTGATTATAGAGATTGTTTTTTTAAAAAAATGTGTGAAATCGCATCTAATATGGGATATACAACACAACAAGTAGGAGCGAATAGATTTAAATATTCAAAAAATATAACATTTGAAGTTGGATTAAGAGCAGTATTAAAAATAAAAAAATCAATTGTAAAAAATTCAAATCATTCTGTTTATGAGAGTATTCGAAAGGTTGCAATGAATCAGAGTCTTTCACCAAAAGAAAATGAAGAACTTGATGAAGTAATAGGAGCAATAGAAGATTATTTTATAAAGAGAAAAACTTTTGATGGAAGAGAACAAGTTACAGAAACAATAAGAAATAATTATCCTTTTACAATTACTTCTTTTTTTAATTATTCTGTAGCAAGTATGTTAAATAATGATCGGTTATCAAGAAAATATGTTCACGAAATAATTGGTGGTAAAGATTTTTATCAAGCAAATTTAAATAAAACTAAATGGAGAAAAGGTATTATTGATATAAAAATGGTTTCTCCTAAATCTGCTACATTAAAAATATTAGGATCCATGTCAGGCGCTATGGATTTTACTGCAAAACAGGGTTTAGTAAATTACGAGTTAAAATAATGGCTAGAGATACTTACGCAGGAAATCCTCTTCTTAAAGGGGCATATCAACCATTAGAATATGATAAAGAAACTATAGAAGAATTTCTTAGATGTGAGAAAGATCCCGTACATTTTGCAAAACAGTATATGCAAATTATTCATGTTGATCACGGTTTAATGCCTTTTGATCTTTATGATTATCAAGAAGAAATGGTTGAGACAATGCATGATAATCGTTTTGTTATTTGTAAAATGCCTAGACAAACAGGAAAATCAACAACAATTGTCGCTTACTTATTACATTTTGCTCTTTTTAATCCACAATCTAATATTGCTATATTAGCAAATAAGGGTTCTACTTCAAGAGAGATTCTTCAAAGATTAAAAACGGCTTATGAGCATTTACCAAAATGGTTGCAACAAGGTGTAGTTGTTTGGAATAGGGGTAATATTGAATTAGAAAACGGTAGTAAAGTTATATCCGCCTCAACTTCTTCTTCTGCAGTTCGTGGATCGTCTTTTAATATCATCTTTATGGACGAGTTTGCACACATTGATCCTCCTAAGTTAGCAGAAGATTTCTTTACTTCAGTATATCCTACAATTTCTTCTGGTAGCACCACTAAAGTTTTTATTGTTTCAACTCCAAAAGGATTGAACATGTTTTATAAGATGTGGGTTGATGCTGAAGAGAAAAGAAGTAATTATGTTCCTATTGAAGTTCATTGGTCTCAAACACCTGGAAGAGATCAAAAGTGGAAAGAAGAAACGATAAAAAATACGAGTGAAATGCAATTTGCTCAAGAATATGAATGTGATTTTATTGGTTCACAAAATACATTAATTTCTCCTTCTAAATTAAGAACATTGCCATATAAACCACCTATTTCAAAGAAAGATAGTCTAGATGTATATGTTGAACCAGATCCTAAGCATTCATATGTGTGTATAGTTGATGTTGCAAGAGGAAGGGGACAAGATTATTCTGCATTTTCAATAATTGATGTTTCTCAATTTCCGTATGAACAAGTTGCAAAATATAGAGATGAAAACATTTCTCCTATATTATTACCAAATATTGTTGATAATGTGAGTAGATATTATAATACTGCATATGTTTTAGTTGAAATAAATGATATTGGTGGTCAAGTAGCAGATATTTTACATCACGATTTAGAATATCCCAATATTTTTCAAACAAGTGTTATGGGAAGATCGGGTCAAACTTTAGGGGGAGGATTCGGAAAAAGTTCACAGTTAGGAATTAGAACTACAAAAGAAGTTAAAAGAAAAGGATGTTCTAGTTGTAAAGATTTGATAGAGGGAGACAAATTACTTATTTGGGATCTTGACACTATTACTGAAATGACAACATATGTTGCTAAAGGATCAAGTTATGAAGCAGATGAGGGATATCATGATGACTTGATGGCGACATTAATTTTGTTTGGTTGGTTAGTGAATCAAAAATATTTCACAGAAATTACAGATTTAGATTTACGTGAAAAAATGTTTAAAGAACAATTAGATGAAGCAGAATCACAATTGATACCTTTTGGATATATAAATGATGGAAGAGATTCTTATGAGCCAGAAACCGTGGATATGGGTGGAGAAAAATGGATAGTAGATAAAAAATATTCTACTGATTATATACATTAATACGGTGTATATTTTTAGGATCTTTTATTTGTTCTATTAATTTGTCTATATCATGTTTTAAATCGGGTCTTAGTTTTTTCAATTTCTGTAAATATCTTATAGATTCATTAAATATCATTTCAGGATTAATTCTTAATTCGTAGAATTTATTCCTAGTTTCACTTTTTGTAGTTAAATATAAATGCTCTGGTTTTACACAGTATGTATTATTACAGGATTGATGAACTATTTTATTTTGTTCAATAGGCCCTTTATAAGCAATATATGCAAATCTATGAGCAGGAATTGATTTTCCATCATAAGAAAACATACCATACCCCTGTTTTGTTTTACTTGCAGTCCAAAACCAACAATCATTTGTTTTTAAAATTTTCTTTTCAAATCTTTCAATAGCCTTCTTCATTTAATTATTTATATTACAATAAATAATAACAACTCCAAAATCAGCTAAAATATAAATATATAGGAAGTAAATTTATTTTAAAATATTTTAGGGAGAGATAATATGGCCTTTCAAGTCAGTCCAGGAGTAGCCGTAGCAGAAATCGACTTAACTACTAGAGTACCAATTCCTTCTATTTCGGATGGCGCTATAGCTGGTAATTTAACATGGGGACCCTTGGAGGTTGCTACATTAGTTACTTCAGAAGATGAGCTGGTTTCTGTATTCGGTAAACCAAATGGAAACACATATAAAACATTTTTTAGTGCCGCAAGTTTTTTAAGTTATTCTAACAAATTAAGAGTTGTTAGAGCGGCAAATACATCAACTGCAAAAAATGCAGTATCAGGTGGTACTGCAATATTAATCCGAAACGATTCTGAATATCAAAATACATACCTGTCAACAACAACTTCAGGAACAAGTTTTACGGCAAAATATCCAGGTACACTTGGAAATTCAATGAAAATTTCTATTTGTCAAGCAGATAGAGCAAATACAAAAGTTAATGATAATGATTCTACTGTTTCTTTAGATATTGATCCAACTGTTTCTCTTACAGGAACTGTTTCAAATAGTGATACTGGAGCGGGTATTGTTGGAACAGGTACATTATTTGATACAGAATTAAGAATCGGAGATGTTGTTAAGCTCACCGCTGGAGCAACTAATCATGGAATAGTAACAGCAATTACTTCTAATACTGTAGCCTCGATTTCAATGGCTAATACTGGAGTAGAGACTAATCAGATTGGAAATGCTTCTGCAGTAACCGATGCGACTCTTATTCGATTAAAGCGGTCTGCTTTTGAAGAGCCTACTGAAAATATGCAAGGTTCTCTTACTGCGGCGGCAAAATCAACCACAATAACAGGAACCAATACCAATTTTTCTCGACAACTTCATGTTGGAGATATTATTACAGTCAATGATTCAACCGGTATTGAGGTTCAACGAAAAATATCAAGTATCACAAATACAACATCAATGGTAGTTTCAACTGCTTTTGATAGAGCGGTATCTGCACAAAGTACATGGTCAAGGAAATGGGAATTTCGTGATTCTTTTGGTACTGCACCTCTTACAAGTCCTTTTGCTTATAAAAAAACTGGATCAAAAGATGTTGGAGATCAGATTCATCTTATAGTAGTAGATGAAGATGGAGACATTAAAGGAGCAAAGGATAAAAGAGGAGCGTTATCTAGTTCAAATAGACAAGTTATTCAAGCTGAACCAGGATTATCAGTAGCGAATGGTGCTACTCATTATTATAAAGAAGTAATAAATAACACTTCCAGCTATATTAGATGGACAGATCATGATTCAATGGGAGATGCTCCGCTAGATGCTGGATCTAATAAAATTACTCATGATTGGGGAGATACTCTTACTCAAGGAAATACCAGTGCTAGATTTGCTGGATCTTTCAGTGGCGCAGGTGCAAATGGAATTATGACTGCTAGTATGTCAGGAGGAGTTGATGGATATAGTGCTACGGCATCAGATGAAATTGGTGCTTACAAGTATTTCAAAGATCCTTCAAAAATAGATGTTTCTCTTATAATTTCGGCAGAAGCATCAAATACTTTAGCTACATTTTTGATTAATGAAATAGCAGAAACTAGAAAAGATTGTGTTGTGTTTATTTCTCCTGAAGAAGCAGATGTTGTTAATACAGAGGGAAATGAAGTAACAAACGCAGTTGCTAGAAGGAATGCTTTACCAAGTTCAAGTTATGCCGTTATGGATGGAAGTTACAAATATATCAGCGATCCATATAATCAAGTTAATCGATGGGTTCCAATGAACGGTGATGTTGCTGGAATTTGTGCCCAAGCAGATAATACTAATGCTTATATTTCTCCTGCAGGATTTACAAGAGGAAATGTAAAAAATGCAACACATATAGCATATATTCCAAATAATGCAGAAAGAGATGATTTATATGTGAATGGTATTAATCCAATAGCATCATTTCCTGGAAAAGGAAAAGTTCTATTCGGTGATAAAACATTGTTGGCAAGACCGTCTTCTTTTGATAGAATTAATGTACGAAGACTTTTCATTATTCTAGAAAAAGCTATTGCAAATGCGGCTGAAAATTTATTGTTTGAGTTTAATGATGATTTTACACGATTAAACTTTATTTCTATAATAGAGCCCTTTTTAAGAGATGTTCAATCATCTAGGGGTATAGAAGCATTTCAAGTGATATGTGACGGCACAAATAATACACCTGCTGTTATAAATAGAAATGAGTT
>Ga0098057_1000354_pt1 | contig 16420 bp, 24 predicted proteins | sample 18_taG_FD_77072 | JGI IMG/M metagenome (GOLD analysis project Ga0098057, IMG submission 77072) | Marine viral communities from the Subarctic Pacific Ocean - 18_ETSP_OMZAT15316 metaG | ecosystem: Environmental > Aquatic > Marine > Oceanic | place: Pacific Ocean | collected 2015-01-19 | reverse complement strand
AAGATAAACTTCTCGGCTTTAAGCATAAAGCACCGCTGATAACGTTTACAGATGATACTATTCTGATACCTTGCTACGGTATTGGTCGCAGCACTAAATCAGGTGAAGCGATTATTGACGCAGGTGAGTTCATTACAAACATTGACGGGATCAGATCGATTCCAAGTTTGTGATGAGTTTAAGAGTAGTCGTGATAGCGATAATTGTTTTCGATGTCGCTATCTTTATATGGTTAATCGAAAACTACATAAGATAAGGAGAAACATATGCCACATGGCAGAAAATTAACTAAGCAAGAAATTGCTGAAATGCGTAGACAAAGACGTGAAGACGGTCTACATCCAACAGAGATAGCTAAAAACTTCAATGTTGGTAGATCGACAGCGTATAAGCATACCAAGACTGTTCGTATTCCTAAATCAAGTAAGCATTATAAGATGCCGAAAGGTACAATGGGCGGTAGTCGTATTTATGCTGTTACAACTAAGCCGAAAGGTAAACTTGTTAAACCTAAACCGAAAGCTAAAAGAGATTTGTTGCAATTAAGACTTGCTATAAATCATCTTGAAGCTAAAGTAGATCAGCTTTTAGGAGTTGTAAGTTCTTCAGAAATAAGAAAATCTGAATTACGAGCTAAAGATTCTAAAAGATGGCAATTTTTAGGCAGGAATCCGTTCCGCAAGGAGTTTTAAATGTTTAAAGCATACGCATTATTTAGAGAAGCTGACGGATCAGTTAGAAAGGTTCTCGGTTTTTCTAAAGCAGTTCAAGCTAAAATGTTCTGCATGGAAAAAGATAATGTGTTTTTATCAGTTGATGATTTAATTGAACGTTTATCTGAAAGCGATATGAATCAGATATTTCAAAAATACTCAACTCCAGAAAAGTTAAATGAAATCAAAAGTTGGCTGCCAGTATATACTTCTGACAAACAGACATTTGGTTACTTATGGACTTTTATGCGTACACATGTAGAACCATCTTACTGGGATAAACCAGGGTCCAAAGTCGAAAGAATATCAAGAAAGAAAAAAGACGACAGACTCTATGTATACCAGAAGATAGAAAACTTTGACAAAGCCATTCTTAAGTTACCTACGCAGGCGCAATGCCTAGCTAGAATACTTAAAGATGAGCAGCGATCAAAGTGGACTGAGCCAGAATTAAAAGCTGTTGTCACTAAAGCTTCATATTCTAAAGCGCTTAAAACAAGACAAGATCCATGGAGAATATTCCAGTATTACCGGAATGACTTGATGGACCTTGGATTGGTCAGATTAACAAGAAGAACGTTGAAAGACATCTAAAGTTGAATTTGACAAAAACGGGCGGAATTTGTATATAATTATATGCCCATTTTACCCGAAGGGCCCACGTGGATGACATGTGGGCCCTTATTTTTACAGTTGGCGGATAATTCTTAAGAAATCTTCCCAATCAAAAGGTTTATTCATCGTAGCCACTGGCTGCAGTTTCAATCCTTTATCTAGTAAGAAAGCACCTTGATATCCATTGTAGATAAATATTTGTTCTTTCTTCTTTACGATTATCCATGCTTTTCCACCAGCATCTATCCTTTGCATTAGCCAAGCGATCTGACCTGGTGTTATTTTTACTTTATTTCCTTGAGCTATTTTCAGCTCAAGCCAAAACTCGTCCCCTCCAATGCAACCATTTACATCTGGTACGCCTTGTCCTGTTCCAGTTTCTATTCTTTGCCAATGAACGTAGGGCAGAGCTCGTTTTATTTGTTGCCAAAAGGCCTTTTCTGTCATTTTACATTTCCCCAGTTTGGGCCCATCTCAGAATTGCACAATATTGGAATAGTTATTTCTGGCATACATTCTTCCATAATCTTTTTAATCTCTTGCGCCTGTTCAGGACCTTCTATCGATAAATCAACTTCATCATGTACCGTCAGTTGTGGGGTATAACCTGCTTCATCTAGTAATATGATGGCTCTTTTAATCATATCAGCACTAGATCCTTGAATGAGAGCGTTCAATGCTTTGTAAGTGAAAGCTCTTCTTATTCTAGGGCCATAAGCTTCTAAAGCTTCTGCTCTTGGTAATGGTGCGTCTTTCTCGCCAATACGCTCGAATAAGTCAAACCTTCTCTTTCTGCCTAATATTGTTTTTATATAGCCACGTGTAGAGGCAACATGAGAACAATGAGTCTGTAACCGTCTAATAAAAGGAACTTTTTCATGATACCTTGTTATTATATCTCTTGCCGCAACCTCGGAAACGTCAAGTTGTTCAATTATTTTTTTATGTCCCATTCCATACATTATGCCTAAGTTTAATGTCTTAGCATCTGATCTTTCGATATTTGCCATATCAGCTATCATTTTGTGATAGTCAGTTCCAGGATAATCTCTAAACTGTTGGGCAGCGGCCTCTGCTCCCTCGAACTTTAGTAAACTAGCATAATGTATAGCTACTCTTGGTTCTTGTTGACTGTAATCAAATTTACCCCATGTCAATCCTTTATCTGGAACAAATATAGATCGTATCTGAGGTCCTATAAGAGTATTTCGCGCAGGTACTTGCTGTAAGTTAGGATTAGAAGAACTGAATCGTCCAGATACTGTTCCGACATCGTCTCTTCTTAATTGATGGAATTGGGTATAAATACGTCCATCTTTGGAATGCTCTAGAACCATGTTTTTAACAAAAGCATTTCTTGCTTTATTCAATAATCGAGCATGTGATATAAGTGTGCTTAACTCAGAAGCATCGAATGATAACCATTTTTGGGTGAAGGAAGGATTACCCTTATCAGTTAAGTTATAAGGCAATCCTAATGATATATAGGCCTTAGCGATATTTTTATTAGACCATATGTCAATGGGTCTACCCGTTAATTTCTTCATTTCATGCCGCATCATATTTTCATCAGTTTCCCACATGTTATATAGCATTTCTGCTTTATTTATATCAACAGCTACACCTTTGATGCGCATTTTAAAAAGTATTGATTGCAGTTTAGATTCCATTAAAAACAACTCCCACAAATCTTCTTTTTTGAGTTTTTCTTTTTGCTTCTCAAAGATCTTCATAGGAAGTATAGCGTCTTGTTCAGCATATGCACCTACGTATTTGCTAGGTAACTTCCATAATTCTTGTTTAGTGTTTTTAAGGCCATAAGCCTCAGCTGCTTCTTCTAGCAGTGTTTCCTCTTTCTGCTCACCTAGATATTCGATGGCTAGAGATTGTAGGGCGAAGCTTAATTTGTTTTCGTTTAAAAGAGGTTCAGCTATTTGGACATCATATAAAGATCCAGAAACATTTATTCCTTCGGTATGCAGCCATTCTAAATCATATAATAGATTTGCACCACATTTAGGTATATTAGTTGATAGTTGTTTTTTAAGCCAAGAGACTACTATCTTTTTATCCATATTGCCTGAAGCATGACCTATAGGGAAATAACCTACAAATCCAGTATCTGTAGCTATCGATATTCCAGCAAGATGACCATCGTTACGTACTCCACCTGGTCCTAGTTTTTTTAAATTAGGGTCATTTGTTTCTGTATCGATTGATATTATATTAGCATTAAATAAGTTCGGTAGGTCCGAAGGTGGTTTCCAAATACTCAGAGTCATAATGATTTCTCCATTCTCTCCCTGCTTTCTTCCAAAGATCTTTTCCAGAATTAGAATATTCTTCAAGAAATATTATGTTTTTACAAGAAGTGTTTAATAATAATTTAACACAAGTAACGCAAGGAGCAACAGTGCAATAACATGTTTCTATATTAAACATATCAGAGCATTGAAGTAAAGCATTTTGCTCTGCATGTATTGCTTCACATTTATTTAATCCACTGCCCGAGGAGTACGAGGCCCCCGGGCAATGGTCTTCTATGCAATGGTCTAATCCAGCTGCTACACCGTTGTAACCTGTAGCAAGAACATGTTGTCGCCCGCTGACAAGGACACAACCAACTTGTCTTCTTGCACATGTACCACGAGTAGCTACAAGAACAGCCATTTCAAGGAAGTAGGTATTGCGATCAAGTCGCGCTTTTCTATCTTTGGTCATTTAAAATGTCAGGCAATAAGCCCTTTTCTAAATGGTCCAATAAGTCATTTTCATCTCTAAATGATAATGGATCGAATTCCGTATATGTAAATGCATTATCTTCATGATTTAATTTTGAAGCTGCTTTCCAATTATTTTCGTATAAATGTTGAGATCCAGCAGTCAAATACAGGTTTCCAAGAGATATTGGCTTATATATATTGGTGAATTTTCGTCTTAATAAAAGCATGATATAACCAGTAAGCATAGAGAAGTTGAATACGTCATATGGCCATCCAAGCCAGACATCACTAGATCTCATTGTGTCAATGCAATGAATAACATTATCTCTGATGACCCATTGAACAGATATTGTGCATGGTATATCACGACTTTCTCTAGGACTTGGTCTCCATATAGTCAATACAGCTTGACGTGTATTTTGATCTCTATAAAGAGCGTCAACAACATAAGTCAATTGATCGACTATACGTGGTCCATAAGCTCCGAAAAAGAATATACCGTCATCGCTGAATGTGTCAATAATAGGTGAATATGGTTGTATGTCTTTTAATTTGTTATTTCCTGACAATATCCAATAAGCTTCAGCAGCCATAAATCTATAGCCTAAATCTCTGTCTTTATTTGTTACCACAGGGAATTTCATGTCTACTACAGTAGTATTAGCTAGAATTTCTTTACTTTTAAGACCTCTAGGACTAACTAAATTACCTCTGTAATATACTTCATCAAGTAATTTCAGCCATACGTCAGAAGCTGTTTTACTACCATTTAGTTTTCCTCCAATATTATCCATTTTCACCTCTAATAGTTTCTAGAATCCTTAAAGATTTATATGCGAAAGCTTCAACAGTTCCACCATGATCTTCAATACTATATCTAATAGCATCAAGTCTTTGTTGGAAACCCCCTGAACGAGTATATCTATCAGTTAAAGTATCTCCCCATAAATCAAAACCGTTTTGTTGACCATACCAGAAATCTCTATAACGTTTGCATACATGTGCTATATCGTCATACATTTCGTCTCTAAGTTTCTGTGCTTTTTTATGGTTTTTCATGCCAGATTTAACAGAATTGGGTATAGCAATGATATATAGAGCTTTTGCTTGTTGAGCTAGAAGATCCATAATATGTTCATTGAATTCTTTACTAGATCCACCTCTATAAATACCCGCATATATATTTTCGCTAATCCAAAGCCTGTCTATAACAACTAGTCTTGTATTACTGTCAATAATAGCTTGCTTAAGAATACCTAACTGGTAGGCATACATATTGAGATCTTCGTCATAAGTTAGATGAACATATTGGCTGCCAGGACATATTTGACATAGTTTAGCAGCTAAGGTTGTTTTACCAGTAGCATCTGGACCGTCAATAATAATAAGGCCTTTATTTTTCATAAAATTTCTCCATATCCATTAGACGAGCTGGAACAACAATCTTCCAATTACATGCTGTACAGCATCTATCTTTATCACTAGCGCCAAATGGCCAACAATTATTACCGTATTTTCCTACATGCTCTTTACAAAAAAAGCATTGTTTATTTTTTGGGACTTTCATCTTTTCTCCTATATTATATAACTTTCATATTGTTCGAACCAAAGTGCTATATAGACAACGCTTACAGCTATAATACATAATATTAAAAAACTCAATGCTTCATATGGTGTCATCTTTTTTCCTCAATTCGTTAATGTGACGTAACAATTCTTCTAAACGAGGAGGTTGCCAATCTCTTGGTTTAATCACATCATAAGTAGATCCACGTTTAGATTGTTTACCACTATCTACTCTGACTTTTTTCATGTTAGTATCATGAACTTCATTCCAACCATGACGCCATGGAAATCCCATGACATAAGCAGTTCCTAAAGTGACGTAAACAATGTCTATAAGAGCATCAAAAACTAAAGCTTTGTTATTATTCTTTAGTGCTTCTTCTAATTCAGCTACCTCTTCTTTAATGAAATTTAATCTGAATTCTTGATATTCAGAAGTTCCAAGATTAGGCTTTTTATGCTTATCCAGTCTGAATTTCCTATGAAACTCAGAAATATCATGAAACATATCATCGCTCACGTTGACAATCCCTCCAATGTTCAGAACTAGACCAAGGTTGCTCTATATTGTTCCATTGTGGGAATTTAAAAGGATTGACCATCGAAGGAAAATGTCTTTCTGTGTGTCTTACTCTCCAAATAACATTTCTTGAATGTCGTGGAAATAATGGCGCAAATATAACAGCTAAGAAATTAACATCATAATATTCTCTTAAAGCTCTAAAAGCAGGTTCAAGTTGCCAGCTTGCGAGTTCATCTTTATAATCAGTGATTGAAGCAAATGTTCCATAACGTTCTTCAATTTCAAAGCCAGCATCTTCAAGCATTTTTCCTACTGTCTCATATGTCATTTCATTAACATGATTTGCAGCAGCTTTTCCATTGAAAACAGGAGTTGATATAAAGGCTACTCCATCTAATGTCATAACTTCTTTTATTTTGTCTAAGACGCGATGAACATGTTCTGGTTCTATATGTTCAATAACCTCGAAACATGTTATTACATTACGATCTTTAGGTAAGTTTAATTCTGTAACATCTCCACTTATTAATCTAATTGGAAATTTTCCTGTATGAAACATATCAGGAACTTCTAACTTATTGACGTCTACGCCAAGATAGTCTTTAGCAATCATTCTAGACGAATACATTGTTTTTGCTAAAGGAACTTCTCTCCCACATCCAATATCTAAAATTTGGGCTGTCGAATACCTTGATTTAGCGTTTAAATATTTAATCACATGCGTCCATCTTAATGCATGAGCAATATAATCTCTGTGAATAAAGCCACGTTCTTCAGCGACGTCTAAAGACAAATGAGTATTGTCTATAGCTTTTCCTCGTTTATTAGCCATGTTTTCTCCTTGTGAGTGCCCCCTCGTTAAAGGGGGCAGGGTGTCAAGCTCTTCTTCTAATAGTTATACAACCATTGTCAACAAGAACCCGTTGATAATAAGACAAGATTCTGCTGGGAGATTGACTTGTCTTAAGTCTTAGTTTTAGTAATTTTACAAGTTGATCTCTCTCAAGTTCTTTTTTCTGTTCTTTTAAGATTTCAACAATAGCATAAGCTTGGTCAGGAACATCTACTTCAGCTGGACAATCGTTATACTTGTAATATTTAAAAACTTTCTTCATATTTGCTCCTTATGTTATGCAGCTTTAGCGTATTCTACTGCTGTTTCTATAGCTTTACGCTTTAGTGTAGCATTTTTTCCAAACCATGCATTGAACATAGCTGCATCTCTTTCACGTCCTAACTTATGGTCAACAACATAAGTCACAGCATTAGCTGCAGCCCACCAAGTGTTTTTCGTAGGAAGATCATTACCTGGTTGCTTCCAAATAGCTTCACGAACTAAACTAGCGTTAGCTTTAAATTCTTGAAAGTCTATTACATAATTGGAATTGTTATTGACTTCTTTTTGAGATGGAGCAAGTAGCTCTGGCTGAAAAAGTCTAGCAATATACTCATCAACTTTTTTATCATTAAACTCTTTACTAGCAAGTAATGTAGCATCTTCATGGAGTTTGTCCATTTGATTACTAGCTAAACCAAGAGCGTCTTCAGCTTTAGCGATAATAGAAGAGTCAAACTCTTGTATATGCGGCATTCTGAATTGGCCTTGTGCAGTAGAAGATTGGTTTAATGCATAAGTTAACGTGTTATTGCATACTACACGCGTAGGCGTAAACTTAATAATAAGGCTTTTTCCCCATTGGTGAGGTTGACTAAGTAATAAATAACCTTCTATGTCATCTCCACCAGGAAGTGAAAAACCTTTATTAATTTTTGCTAGTCCCCAAACATGCTGTCCATTCCTAAGTGATCCAGCAGTATGCATTTCCATATTACCTGCATCTGTAAATCTCTTAAAAAATTCGAACACTTTATCATTTTGAAATGGGACATAGTTAGATCCGCATATTCCAAATTGAGCATCGTCAGAATCTCTCATAAGCATTCTATGCGATACAATAGGAATATCTGTCGTAGTTTTTATTGGACGTGCGGAAACTGTCCAATCTAAACCGGCGGCAACTAACATTTCTTGCGGAGTTAAAGTAGGTTCTACTTCAATTCCAAGACCATGCCAGGGTATGTCTCCAACCCAGGCCATAGTTTCAACGGCATGCGCCATAATGTTTCTCCTTTCATTTATTTAACAAAGTCGTATATTATTAATATACTATTTTATTATACCCCAGCGAATTAATTATGGTGTACAATTTAGCGGGATAATGCTTATCATAAGTTATAAAAAAGATTTGTCATTGGCTGTATTAAGTGTAATGATTCCTTTGCTCTAGTACATCCAACATAGAAAACACGAGCTTCATCATCTGGATAATTTCTAGAATCTGCGAATGATTTTGGTGCTAGATCTGTTAATAACATAACGTGGTCTGCTTCACCACCTTTAGCACCGTGGATTGTGGAAATCTTAATTCTCGGTTTATTTTTAAATGATTCTTTTCTTCTTAAGCACGCTATTACGTATTCTCTATCCTTAGCGTTAATCTTATCTAAACCTTTATGCCAGATTTCATTAGGTCTTTTGGCATTTTGTTTCAATTTTTGAGAGCGATATTTATTTATTGACTTTATTTCTTCATTAGTAATTTTGCCAGTTTTTCTAAAATTTTCCCAAGAACGGACCGCCGGTATGATTGGACTAGCCAAAAACGACTTACCCTTGGACTCATATATATACCCATTTCGCTCGCATAATTCTTCTAATTGACGTAGCATGTACCCATTTCGAGCTAGCAACAGCCAATTGCCAGAATCTAATTTAGGCTGTTCATAGTGACTATACCATTGAACACTACCTGGTACGTGTTTGGGTCGCCATCGTTTGGCTCTGCGCTTAGATACACGTCCAATAATTCGGCTTGCGAAACTGTGTACCCGCTCTGGCACACGGAAACTCTCGCCAAGGACTCGAACTTTTCCGTTAAGTGTTCTGAATCTATTAATATCGGCTCCGGCCCATCTAAAGATGGCTTGATCATCGTCTCCTGCGACATATATTTCCTCCGTCTGTTTTGCTAACTTTTCTATTACTAGCCATTGTAACATAGATAAGTCCTGAGATTCGTCAACAAACAAAACCTGAAGTTTTGGGCTAACTCCCTCTGTTAAAAAAAGTGAAAGCATATCAGTATAATCTATAAGACCCATTGTCTCTTTATACTTATAAAAAGCTTTCGATGTATGCAGCAGTTCAAACCAACTTATATCTTCATCATAAGCACTATTCCATTGCTCTTTCAATGTTATTTGTTTAATTCTTCGCATGTTTTCATGGAATAAAAACCTATCACCTTTTTTAGAAGTTACTAAACGTCCTTCACTAAGATCTAATTTTGATGAAAATTCTATTCCTAAATGTTTTCCTAATTCTCTATAATGTGTTAATTGCATTACCATAGATTTGTTTATTCCTAACTGTTTATAACATAGAGAATGTATTGTTCTAAAATGTATTAATTTATCTTCGTCTAAGTCAAATTTAATTAAAGCTCTTTCTTTTGCTTCATTAGCTGCTTTTTTAGTAAAAGCTAGAAATCCTATTTCAGAAGGATCGACTCCATCCTCAATATATTTTTCAACCAGATTAAGAAGTGTTGTAGTTTTTCCTGTACCAGGTGGTCCAAGAATTATGTTTGGCATCATAGAATACTATCATCTCCAAATTCAGGAGTATCAAACTCTTCATTTTGTTGACTAAATTCTGCAATAGACCAAGCATTTATTCCTTTTCCTTTAACATTAAAGAAATGATGTTTAGCTCCTTTGTCTCTAAGTATAGCATATATTTGATGAACTTTAAAATCTCTGAAATGCTGTCTATCTAAAAAAGCAAGTAAATCATTTACTCTAAAATATGTTCTTCCAATATCTGTCCAAGGTTTTCCAATAAGGATCTCTTCACGAGATTGTGCTTGAACTCTACCAGTGCAGAATGATTCTACCATCTCCCAAAATTGTCCAGCAGCAGAAGCATCTTCTGGCACTTCAACAATATTTACAGTACTTAATAAATGTTGTATTAATTGTTGCCAGTTATTCCTGTTTACTATTGCAGGCATAGAATTAAGTTGTTCCATACATCTTCTTTGAAATCTATTTTGATTTTGTAAGTCATCTGTTTGTAGTTCTAATCTGTCACTTTCAACATCTATAAACCAAATTGGTGGGCGAGTATTTAATTTAGTAAGACTACCAAGATTTGGCATTCCTTTTCCAGATGCACCTATTCCATGCTTTCGTTGTCTGCATACCATTGCATTACAATGAGGAGCGATCGGAGCTCTGTTACAAGTATACTCATAGTCTTTTCGTCGTAGACTTTTAATAACAGTAAGAACCTCAGAACTTTTAAGCGGAGGGTCCATATGTTCACGATTTAATTCTTCAACAGATTCTTCCCAATTATCAGGAACTGATTTTCTAGAATAAACTCCTAAATTAAACAATCCATCATTACGAGTTCCTTCTGGAAATCCAGAAATAGTTAAGTGTTGTAAGCAAGGTGGTCCTTCTGGAAGGAAAGAATTTTCCTGGCCTTTAATAGACCTGACTTGTTTTTCAGTTTGCTTAAGTGATTTTACAGTTTCGATAAACTTTTTGGGCGAAATAGCTTTTCCTTTACTATCTAATGCATATCTAGTTGTTTGGCTGCCATTAAAATAAGGCATATTTAACCAAGAACCTACATCACCTCTTTCGACTAGGAGTTTTATTTGCTTTGGGAAAATTTCACAACCACCAAATCCGCAACTAGCTGCCATTTCTGTAAGCTTTTCTTGCATTAATCTAGCTGGTATTGCTGTTTTACAAAACAAAAATAAGTGCAATCCTCCACTTTTAGTCCTACAAGGAATTAATGGATAGCCTTTTTCACTTATCTTTTTAATTTCTTTTGGAATATCTAGATCATACTTATCTATATCTGCAGCACCCCAATAACATTTAGCTTCATCGTTAATTGGTATTATGCCTAATCCTTTTTTTCCTTTAAGATGATCTTTCCATAATTCGTCGTGCACTGGCTCATTTAATGTTTGCGCAATTCCTGACATTTTTCCATTAGATTCTTGATCTTTTACATCATACGAACCATGAGCCCTTTCTAATCCTCTGAATAACTCAGAGAATTCTTTTACTAAATCCATTGTATCTCCTTATGAAAGCTGCTTGTATGCACGAAGGCAGCCGCTCCGATGAAAATCCCAGCTAGTTTTAGGCTAGCTGCTACGACATACTCATAGCCATGAATTAAATTAAAGCAGGATCAGGAGCAGATACATTAATTGCCCCACTATTTACTGCATTATTGAATGATTTTGCTTCGAGATATATCTTAGCAGATTCAACAAGACCTTCAGCTTCAACATTCCAGCCGTACCATGATCCAAGATCATTTTGTTCTGGCTTAGTTGTTAATCTAAAAATTTGCCCATATATTGGGGGAGTGATAAGCTGATCTCCAATCATATCTCTTCTTGAAGCCATCATACTATTCCAACGTCTAGATTTCTTCAATTGCGTAGAAGACATAGTTATAACGCCTTGTGTTGGAACATCATTGCACATAGCCATGACATAATGGTATGCTGTTTGAATAATATTATTGCCATTAGGCAAAAAATCCCTACTGTCTTGAGTTGTCATAGTAGACAAAATAGGGTCACCTGGAGCATACTGATTAACAAGGCCACCGCCTTCTTCTCTAGGCTTCCATTCAACATACTTACGTTGATAAGCTACAGGTATAACTAAAAAACCTTCATCTCCATCGAAAATTTCGTTAGTGACTGTGTTATAAATCATACCTTCTTCAGATCCTTTGATATATGCACCATCAGATTTCTTACATTGGGGTGAACCCGATTGTAATATAGATAAAAAAGGTATTGCTAAATCATCTGAAGTGATATTTTCAAGACCTATGCCTGCGTCTTCAGACATAGCACTAACTAAATCTTTAGACATTACAGATATATCTGTTTTTTTCTTTTTACTCATTTATTTCTCCTTCTTGAGTTTTGCTTTATTTGAAATATGAACACTAAAAGTGTCCATCGGTATAGGCTGTCCAGCCTCTATTTGTTCTTTAACAAACGCTCTTAATGTTTGCCAATGAACAGAATCCTTTTCTTGATAATCAACATTTTGCTCATCAAGATAATTAGCAATATGCTCACGAGATTCATCGTCGTGAACAAAATTCATTTTAAGTTCTGACTTAATAATATCTCCAAAATTATTCTCTCTAAGCCAGTCATAAGCTATGCTAGAGTTTTTCTTAGAAATAGCTGCAAAATACTCAGTAGCAACGGATATAGAAGATCCATCATCAAGAACAACTTTATTTAAACCAAGTTCTTGCATAGCTTCAGGAAGTTCCACATATTGTAATTTATCTACTCTTGCTTTATGTTGTTTAAGAAGATCTTCCATATCAGCTAGATCTTGTATTGCGTCAGTTAATTGAGAGGCAATTATTGATACTAGTCCTAAATCTGTCTCTGCTTTAGATTTCTTTGCAGCGACATCTTCAGCCATAAGTTCATTTACTTTTGTCATGTTTTCTCCTTTATAAGCTCAGTACCCATATGAATATTAAGAATATTGATATGAGCAAGCAAGTTAGTAAAATATATTCTTGTACGGATTGTGAGATTTTAAACATATTTAGGAAGTCCGAGGGTCCAAAAGAAAGGAGAAAAACCACCCCTCGGACTTCGTAAACATTGCGATCGTCCAAGGCCCCTTTCCGATTTAATAATATATTATTATATAACAATTGTATTCCTTGGAATCTTGGAAATATTATATATAGACAAAATAATATTTTTTTCTAAACCCTATGCAAAATGACCAATAACACCAATAACTCTAATATTATGCATATATAGTAATACCTGCGGACGTATTGGTGAAATCAAAGTTATTGGCATATGACAATATATATTTTCCAAGTTTACATATTTAATTCGCCGAGGTATAATATGTAATACTTATGAAATTTAAAACTACACCTTATAAGCATCAACTTGATGCATTTAATATTAGCAAAGATAAAAAAGCTTATGCTTATTTTATGGAAATGGGAACTGGAAAATCTAAAGTTCTTATTGACAATTTAGCTTATTTACATAAATTAGGACAGATAAATGCTGCGCTTATCTTAGCACCTAAAGGAGCTTATAGAATTTGGACTAATGTAGAATTAGAAAAGCATATGCCTGATAGTATAGATTTTGTCTCTACTCATTGGACCCCTACCCCTAAAAAGAAAGAGAAAGAAAGTCTTATAAATATTTTAAAATTCGATGGGCAATGGAAGTTAAAGATCCTTGTAATGAATATAGAAGCTTTGTCCACGGCTAAAGGCGCTAAGTTTGCTGCAATATTTTTATCTAAACATACAGCTTTAATGGCAGTCGATGAATCCACTAGTATTAAAAACCATAAAGCCAAAAGAAGTAAGGTCGCTTTGCACTTAGGAAACAAAGCTTCTCATCGTAGAATATTAACAGGAGAGCCTGTAACGCGAAGTCCATTAGATCTTTATACTCAAATGGCCTTTCTGAGCCCCCATATCATAGGACATAGCTCATATTATTCATTTCGCAATAGATATGCCATATTAAGAAAAAGAATCACTAATGCGGCAGCTTTTGATGAAGTGGTAGGATATAAGAATATTGAAGAACTTCAAAGTAAAATCCAATATTATTCTTTTAGAGCCAGAAAAGAAGATTGTTTAGATCTTCCTCCAAAAATATACCAGACTAGAGAAGTCCCTCTTACTCCAGAACAAAGCAAAATATATAAAGATCTTGTCAAAACAAGTAGAGCTGAATTAGAAGAAGCTGATAACAAGGGAGTTATATCTGTACCTATGATGTTAACTAAACTACTTAGGCTTCATCAAGTGACGTGTGGCAATTTAAAAGACGATAACGGGAAGACTTATAATATAAATAATAATAGGATTAAGGCGCTACTAGAAACTTTAGAGGAAACTGATGGCAAAGCTATCATATGGTGCAACTATATCCAAGACATACATAAGATAGAAGAAGCTCTACAAAAAGAATTCGGTAAAGATTCTTGTGTTACATATTATGGTGCCACTACTTCAGATGAAAGGGTAAAAGCTATAGAAGATTTTCAAGGAGATAGTCCAGTTAGATTCTTTATAGGACAATCTAGAACTGGCGGTTTTGGTTTAACTTTAACTAAAGCAAGAACAGTGATATATTATTCTAACAACTATGATCTAGAAGTACGTCTTCAATCAGAAGATAGAGCACACCGCATAGGTCAAAACTTTTCTGTAACCTATGTAGATCTAGTCTCTCCTAATACTGTAGATGAAAAGATCATTAAGTCATTGAAAGCTAAAAGAAATCTATCTATGACAGTAATGGGAGATGAATGGAAAGATTGGATAAACTAAGGCCCCAGGTATTTTCATCTCCTAACCACACCTAGGGCCTATTCAACCTAAGGAGAAAAATAGAAAAAAGATTGAACAGTTTTATTATACCCTATAGGAATTAGGGTCCTTCATATATTTAATAAACTTATCGAAAATCTCAATCCATTTATCTATCATGCGTTGTTTCAAAAATTTACCAGTTTTTTTATCTCTTCTCATCGTCCTTTCGCTAGTTGCGCTCCAAAATAAAATTCAACAATCATAGTGGCCCATTGGAATATCTCATCAAACTTTAACATTCCTTCCACTGTAACATATTCTATTACATCAGGTGTTAGTTGAAACCCTAAGACACTTGCTCCTTTAACTAAAGTGGGTACTACAGTAGGTACATCAAACCACACTGGTGCGACTTGAGTGAATATAATCAAACCAAGAATGACTATTATAATGAACCTTCGGTTCCAAGCAGCCATAGGACTTTCCTTGTCTGCTCTATCCCTAGCCATATTAATAGAATCATTCCTTACTTGAAGTGATTGTATCATCAACTTCTGATTTTCAGAAGCTGCTTGACTTTTTAAGGCCAATAGTTTAGCTATAAACCCTAATAGAATTGGTGCTACATTTGTTAGCAACGTAAACATTCTAACCTATAATGCCGAAGTAGTTAGCAATTACTAACAAAACAACGATGCCAGCAAACCACATGAGTTTTTTATTACTCATTAGTTTCTTCATTTGCTCGTTCATAATACTCTCCTGTATAGTTAAATTATGCTGCGATCTTTAAAGCTTGTATTAAGCCTAATTCCGATATAACGAAATAACCTACAGCGCCGTAGAACGTCCATTTTATTTGAGCCATTGTATTCATTATCTTTTGAATAGACTCACCTTGATCGTCTATTTTAGAAAAGATCTTCCCTATTTGAGAATCATGCCTTTCCATAGTTTGTTCTGCTCTAATCATTCTTTTTTCCATAACCACCCTTATTTGTTTAATCCAAAGGCAGATCCTGTTAATATTGCTCCAAATGCTAGATGAAATAACCCACCGCCCATTAAAGTAAACGGATTATGCTGGCCCGTGAGTTTCTTCATGAGCTCCATTTGGACTAACGTATCTTCCGTAGCGTTAATTATATCCATAAATTGACTGATATCTGGTCTATTTAATCCGTACCACACGGGCACAAAAAGAAAGTCATAAAAGCAAATCAGCAGATAAACTATAAGCGCCGTCCATCGCCAGTGCATGGTACTCTTTTCTCTGTCCGTTAGCATTTAAACGCACGGTGGAGTACACATTAAAGCGTCAACGCCTATTACCATTGCTGCTATGAAAGCAATTGTAAATAAAATAATCAATGCTATTATTGGTTTACTCATTTCTTTTTCTTAGTACTTTTCTTTAATTCATTAAGTTGTTGTTTAAGGTTGGTCAAGTTATTCTTTATATTCTTATTCTGATTTACAAGTTGGCCATTTGATTTTCTAAGTTTCTCGACCATTTGTGTCAGTTGTTCTATCTGTGTAGTTGTAACAGCCAGACCATCAACAACATTTTTCAGATCTATACGCATTATAACTTGGTTTTCAATGACAGCTTCTTGGTTTGTCTCTTGATATTCAGAGTACATAATTTCTACTTTAGAATCTATCTTGCTGACATACCAGACTAAACCTATTGCTTGCACCGCTACTGCAAAGATTATCGCTAAAGGTATTTTCATCCCATTCATATTAACTCCTAATAATTATATGACGTATTAGAACCCTGATTATTTGTAATTTGTTTGAATAAGTCCTCATGCTGTTCCATAATTTCTTCGTCCACTTT
>Ga0098057_1000353_pt1 | contig 16447 bp, 7 predicted proteins | sample 18_taG_FD_77072 | JGI IMG/M metagenome (GOLD analysis project Ga0098057, IMG submission 77072) | Marine viral communities from the Subarctic Pacific Ocean - 18_ETSP_OMZAT15316 metaG | ecosystem: Environmental > Aquatic > Marine > Oceanic | place: Pacific Ocean | collected 2015-01-19 | reverse complement strand
ATGGTGGCTAGTGTTGGTAGTGACGCTCAGGTTGATGAGATAGGCCAGTTTTATAGTCTTGGAGCTGGAAGGTTGAATGAAGAAAAATTGGCCGCGAAAATTGCAAGCCTTCACCCAAAGCCGGCGCAGGACTCACTCACTAGAGGGGGCGTGAAACAGTTGAGTGCTACTGGTAGGGATTATCCCGGCCTAACGTATGGTGGTGGTAAGAATAAAGACTATAAGGTAGTGAAAGACCCATTAACAGCAGGCGAACAACCAAAATATGGGCAAAAGAGAATTACTTTAGGAGATTACCTTAATGAGCCTACTGCTACATACGAACCTAAATTCGATTCTGATAAAAAAGAAGTAGCAAGGATGAAACATGAGGGTAATAAAGATTTTAGCAAATATGGGCCTGAAGGTGTGTCAAAGGAGACATGGCAAGGAACCTATACTGAACCGGGCAAGCTTTCACCAAGGGGGAAATACGAGAAAAGGCATGAGGACTATGAGCTTGAAACTGCTAAATACGAAGCTAAAACAAGTCTATCAGAATGGAATAAAGGAAATAGTCCATTGGATGCGTTATTAGATATTATAGAAAATTTTAAAATGAAAATTTTTAAAGATAAAAAGGATAAAAAATAAAAATGGGTAAATCGGCTTTATCGAGTGGAATATCTGGCGCGACTGCAGGGGCGGCTGCGGGCGCTCCCGGTGGACTTGTTGGCGCTGGGATAGGTGCAGGGCTTGGATTCCTCGTAGGTGCAGTAGGTGGTTCCTTCATAGATTCTAAATTGGCAGACAGAAATAAAAAAATTAGGGGTCGTCTTGGAGACACTCAGAAAAGATTAAGTTCAAGAATACCTGAAATACTAAAATATTATGCCAATTTAGAACGTCAATCTATTCAGGAAGATGAGATTAAGACTCAATCTGGTATTAATCAATTTTTAGACTCCTCTAATGCCCTGTTTAATCAGGGACAACAGCAGACAAGTTCGGCTAATTTGGCTCATAGTGGTTCTATGGTCAAAGATATTCAAGGTCAGTTTGATTCTGTCTTTGGTTCATACGAAACAACCAGAGATTTACAGGATTTATCGGCAAAAAGAGATTTGCAGGGAGTTGGTCTGGCTAAGGACGAATCTTTAAATAAGGTTTCTGATTTAATTGAGAGTTTAGAAATAGATAAATTAAAGTATTCATAATGGAAGATTTAACAGTCAGTGGAGTAGGAAAAAGCGCGGCAGAAGCCGATGCTTATGCTACTATAAACCAATTTTTACAACGAAGAAGGCGGACTAGGGGTGGTAGGTATTACGACCCAACACCTACTCATGAGAAACCTAAAATCGAAACTTCTGAATCTGGTGAAGTATATTTAAGAACTGTAGACCCTACAACTGGTGGGTTCAAATTTACTCTAGCAGGTCAAGACCCGACTAAAAAAGTTGAAGATAAAGCAGTAACGGCTTATAGTAATTATCAGTCTACTGTAATGGCTGAGCTTGGAGGAGATTTTGGTGAAGGGAATATAGCGTTTGACAAAGATATGGGTGGTGTTTTTTATCGTGGAACTAAGAAGCTAGAACCCCACGATAAAGATAGAATTAAAAATCTAAATGAGATAGGTATAGCTCTTAAAAATTACACTAAGGCTGGAAGCTCTGTCCACGAACCGACTGTTACAAATCTAATGAAGGCGATGGACGTTAATCTAAGAGGTAAGGATGTAACTTATACAGAATCTTATGAAGGGCCAGAAGGTGAAACTGTTTCTTACGAAACTATTAAAAATATGTATCCGGGTCAAACTGTTAAAAAAGGATTTAAACAAGCAGATAAGAAGGATGAGGTCGTTGATTATGCTGCGAGTCATGTGTCAGCTCTTATAACTATAGGAGAGTCTGAGGGTTTATTCTTTAATGCCGAGACGGGACTGTTTGATGTTCCAGTAGGAGATTCTAACAAAGAATATCAAGCCGATGAAACTAATCAAACTTTGACTTCCCTTAGAAATCTGAAGGGTCAAGCTAGGAGTAGGGCAGGTGGTATAGCCGATAAATTAAGAGATAAAGGTCTTGGGGTGTTGGAACCGGGAGTTGTTGCTGTTGAGACTGAAACGGAAAAAGATGGAGTAATAACAAGACAAAGAAAATATGTCCCAAAAGTGGTTGATGAATATATCCAGTCAAAAACAGTAAGGCAACCAGCTAAAAAATTAAAGAAAGTTCAAGCGTCTAATGAAAAGCTTGCCGAGTCCCACCTTGGGACTGCGAAATCACTTTTTGAAAAGGGCAATCTCAAGAAATCGGAAGATACATATAGAGCTTATTTAAAACAGCATGCCACTAACGAACAATACAAAAAGGACAATACAAAATACACAGGCAAATTCGCTGTTTCGCCAAGGCATTTACCTCCATACACGTCTAGTCAATTAAAAAACAGTAAAGCGTGGATGGATTATACTTCAGAAATTGGCGGTTCATACTCTAATATATATAAACAATGGCAAGGAGGAGAATTTGATGACGAGTCTAATGTTAGTCAAACAGAAGAAAACGCTAAAACGGCTTTTAAAAAAGGATTTTTTGAATGGCTACAAGAACAACAACTGCTTGGTAGTGAATACGCGAGCGATTTTATTATAGCAACTGTACCAACTGAATGGACGGTCACTGACACTGGGTATCAGTCTAGACATATAATGCCGAATAAATGAGGTAGCTTAGATGCCTCATCAGCAGCAAGTAAAAAAAACACATCCAAATCTACCTCCGCCTCCGAATATTCAGGAAGAAGAGATATATAAGCAAAATGCTTTAAGAAGCCATCCTAACCTTCCACCTCCACCGCCCCTCCAAACTGTTGAGCCGGTACAACCTGTAGCATCTCCCCTTAGCGCGGAAGCCCCTCCCATTACGTTCGATGAAGATAAATTTGCTACAAATATGGAAGAAATTGCCAATGCCACAGTAAATAATTTGAAAAAGTTCTATAAGACAGATGATGTAGAAGTAAGAATAGCCCATCAGGGCGGTAGGAGAGATTTAAAAGAGCAGGCTGAACTGGCAAATCGGGGGGCATCTGATACTACGATTTCTTTGCACAATTTTTCCGCTGCAACTGATTTTGATATTTTTATTAATGGCGAATGGATGCGCGGTGAAGGTAAAGATAACTCTTTAGCTCAAAGTCCAGACCCTTTTAGGGTATTAGGCTCAGAAGCTTTAAAGAGAGGGTATTTCTGGGGATGGGGTGGAGATGCTAAGCATGTGGGCGAGACTAGGTTTGTTAGCGATTTTATTGAGAAATATCCCGATTATGCGTTTAAAGACAATACAAAAGCCGTATATGAAAAATATTCGGAAACAGCACCAGCCGGGTATAAACCTTTACTTGAAAAGTTGGATGAACTATACGGAAAATCTGAAGTAAAAAGAGAATATACCGGCAAGGAAAGAACAATAGACCCCTTATTGGATGCTATATATGTAGATGCTGTTAGCGAAAGCCAAGAAAAAAGTGAAGTTGATATTGCATTAGCTGATGAGACTAAAAGAGTTAAGGATAGCCCAAATGCCCCTATTGATGATTACGATAATATAACAAAACCTAGGTCTGAGGTTGTAATCAGTAATGTTAATTACGATAGGATGGCTGATGCTCCACCTCCAGTAACCGATGGTGAGTTATATGACCTAGCCGTACAAAATACCTCTTATCAAAACATTATAGAAAATATATTAAACCCTGCTCCTTATATGTATGCTGGGGATGGCGCTATAGCCGAAGAAATAGATTCTCAGCCGGGCGCAAAGATGACCACTCCTTTTATAATGAGATTAACCGATGAAATGAAAGCTTATTATAATCGGGAAAACTATGACCCATCTGCACAGGACGTATTAACTGTTTCAAATAATATAATACACAACATACCCGAATTGGCTGTTGGGATGGCACAATATCATGCTGATTTATTTAACGATGTTACTCAGGCTTGGGGTGCTACTGCCGACAAAATGGTTTTAGATGTTGGTAGTCCGCATGATGATTGGGGTGAGGTTGGTCAGGATGTAATGGATGCTATTGATTTTTTCAATGTTAGTTTTACTGATGTTGTCAAGGCATTAGTAACTCCAGTTGTCCTCCCTTTTTATAAATTAGCGGGAAATGGCGATGAATCTGTTGAACGGATAAAACAAGCCTCAACTGAAGCTAGGGGTAGGTTTCTGCATTCTCCACTTAATCCTATCGCAGCCGCTTATGGTATGAAAGGTGGATTAAAGGGTCTATCCAAAGGAGAGACTAAGGGAGGCCCTAAGTTGCGCGCTTTTATAAAAGAGCAAGCTGAAAACGGAAGGGTTGCATTAGAATACTATAGAAATCCAGCCAAATTTGACCAAATGCCAAATCCAAGTGTAGTGGAGATAACTAATACGCTAAAAGTTATGGAACCTGCTCAAATTTCCAACTTTGAAAAGGGGTTAGTACAGCTTGAATTTGACCTTAAAAAAGTACCCCCACTTGAAGAAGTAAGTAAAGCTAGAGCAAAAAAGGCAATGGATAAGGCCGAAGCAGAAAGACAGCAAACTTTAGGATTGAAAGATGTAGCTGAGGTTACGCGTAAGAAAACAATCCCAAAAGAACAAAAAGAAGCCTTTGGAGAGGATGTGCCAAGCGATGCGGTTGTTTATGTTGAACCGCCACCAAATCCAAAATTTGACCCTTTGTTTAATCATCTTATAGTTCAGAAGCCCATTGTTACCCCTTTCGCTGAAACCCCACTTTTAGAACAGCCAAAACCTAGGTATGTTTCTCAAAATAGTAGAGAAGCTGTTGTTATAAAAAATGACTATGGTAATCTTTTAGAAAATTTAAAGGAACTAGACAGAAAGATTGACGGGCTAAAAAAAGGAGGGGAACCTAAGCTTGATAGAGTTGTAAGCCTTGAAAAAGTGCCGAAGGCTATTATGGATAGTATGTATAATGACCGTTTGGTTAATTTAAAAAAAGCAAGAGATAATGTTCAGAAAAATATAGAATTAAAATTAAAAGAGATGGAGAAACTTGGTATAGACCCTCTTAATTATATGAATATGGCATTTGGATTGCCGCCGGGTTCAGGCGTGGCGAGATGGCTTTTGGAAAGAATTAAAAAGGGGTTGCCAATTCCAGAGGGGAAACTTAGGGAAATGCTTTCTGGGAGTAAAAGAACCCCAGAATCATATAAGGGCGACAATCCTTATTATAATAGCAATGTGCAAAAAATGCAGGATATATATAATAAGCAGGACGGCTCAATGGATGCTAAGGCTATCCAAAAGCTTAGAACTTTTAAAGAAAAGATGATGGAAGGATTCCCTGATGCTAATTATAGAATTAGGAAAGGTCTCTTTGATGAGTTTGGGAACATACCGGAGGTTCGCGAAGCTTTAAATTACATGGATAGATTAAGAGGGTCAAGCGGAATTACCTTAACCCAGCTTGAGCAAGGAAAATATCAAGTTACTCGCGGTCTTAAAAATAATGAAAAGAGAATTTTTAATAGATTAAGTCAGGCTATTAATGAAGTGGAAATATGGAACAATCATCAGACAAGGATAGCTGAGTTAGTCAAAAAGTTAGACAAAACAAGCGGTAAAGATAGAGTCCCTATCCAAAACGAAATACGGAGACTGAATAAATATAGGCTTTCAAACTCTTTTGACCCTGTAACAGGTAAGGAAATCCCAATGCACCAAGCTGCTAATAGATATGCAGATTATGCTAGGGCTACAATATATCAATATCCATCTATATATCATCGCGTTATGAAGGGATTTGATTTATATAAAGAAGCTTTAAAGGAAAGATTTGATGAAGGTCTAATAGGTGAAGCGGATTATAATAATCTAAGCCAAAGGCTGTATAACCCTAAACAGTATCTTGAAAAATTGCGAGATTCTAATACTATAGGGGTTGGCCCCGCGAGGTCAATAACTGTTCCTAAAACAGATGTAAAGAAAATGGGGACAGGTAGTTCAGGTCATTTGTTTAATGATTGGGAGGCTATGTATCATCAGTCTTTAAGTTCTAAAAATAATATTATACATAAGAACAGAGCCAATAATGCTTTGTATGATTTAGCAGAAACTATGGGAGCTGAAATTGGAGATATTATATACATACCTGAAGGCGGAGCTAAATTGCCTGACGGGTATAAATCCGTAGAACTTATGCGAAAGGATTTAGAGGGTAATGTCTCTAAAAAACGGGTAGCTATGAGAGAGGAGTTTCTGGACTCTTGGGTATCTAAGGGTGAGAATGCTATAAAGTCTAGCACGGCAAATGCGCTAGGATGGGCCACCTTAACTAAACCTCTAAAAGCTTCCGCTACTGGATATAACTGGGGCTTTGCTTTATATCAGATGCCACTAGATGCTGGTTACAATATAATGCACGGGAGGGCATTTAGTTCGATTCTTCCCGTTGCGCTTCCACAACTTTTAAGGGATTATGTAGCTACTGCGCCTGATGTTATGACAAGAAATTGGAAACACGGTAAGTATGGAAAGCGTAACTTTGGCGCTAACCCAGCAAACGAGGTTAGAAAATATTATTTAGAAGGCGGAAGGATGGATTATTTCACTGCTATGGGTCAATTCGGAAGGACGAGAACGGGCGGTCTTAAAAAAGGGCAAAGTCCTTTTATGGGATGGATTAATGATTGGGCTGGAGCGCTAGGTAGCACCACAGAATTGTGGACTCGGATGGCAATAAGAAACAGATATATGAGACCTAAGAGTAAAATTGGGACTTTAGGCGGAGCTAATATGTCGTCTATTGATGCTAGTTTGGGTGCTAGGAATACTTTAGACTTTTTAGCTGGCGGCGGAATAGCAAAGGCTATGGATAGTGGTTTGCCATATTTCAATGCAGGTATACAGGCATCAAGGGGGATGTTTCGTTCTCTTGGCTTTGGGGCAGAAAGAGGTACGAGTCCTTACTTCTCCAGCAGGGGAAAGACATTAGCTAAATATGCTCAAGTAATGGGAATCGCTGGCGCTATGGCTTGGTATAATAGGACGCAGGAACCTGAAAACTATTTTAAACTTAGCGATACTGAAAGATATAATAATTGGGTAATCCCAATTAGTGATATGGTTATTCACGATAAAGAATCTGGTCGGGACATACCTATGTATTTAAGGTTTGCTAAAGACCAAGGGCAAAGAGCTGTTGCTGGTTTGATAGATGTTGGGATGGCTATTGCTATGAAAGATGAAAAAAGTCTTGATGTTATCAGTAAATATTTAGATAGAACTCTTGAAAATGTTAGTCCAATCACCGTAAGCATGTTACCGCCTGCGCTTAAAATAATAGCTGGATGGAAGTCAAATAAGGACATTTTCTATAATGCAGAAATATGGAAGGGTGATTATACTGTTGAAAATCCATATCGGGTAAACCCTGAAACTGGTGAGTTTGCACAGGATGTGGCAGGTGTTTGGAACTCATTCGCCAATGGGACATCTTATACGCTTGACCCAACTCAATTAGATTTTGCCTTTAAACAGCTCGGAAGTCAGTCTCAACCTGTTTTTGAATTGTTTGGTACATTACATAAAAATATTAAAGAAATGGCTGGAATGGAATTGAAAGACATGAGGCATCCGGTAACTGTATCTGATGTCCCCGGTTTTAATAATGTGGTTAGAAGAATAGTAAGGGAAGTCCCTATTGACAGAGTAGATAATAGAATGAGGCCTATAACTAAAGAATTAATTAGCAAAACTGAAACTCATAAAGAAATCAACAATCAAATGCAAGATAGGTTCTTTTTTGTGATGCAAGAAGCTCAGAAAAAAGGGAATGTTGAGAAGGCTGATTCAACATATAAAAAATATGAAGAATGGCTACAAAAGCAGGGGGATAGTATGGGTCTTGCTGAGTATGAAAGATTGGAGAAAAATGGTAATCAAAAACAGTTATGGAAGCAAGCTGGAGACTTGAGGGGAATCCCTCAAATAGCTTCTTACTTTTTAAAGAACTATCGCACAAAAGGCCCTCGAGAAAAAGCTATGGCATTATATGGCGAATTTGCTAATCCTTATTTTGTAGCAAACCCAGAAGCCTATTCCCCTTTTATAGAAGCAATCGAAGAATATAGTGGGTTTATGTCAGAAGAAACACAGGGCATGTTAAACCTCTTTATTAATAATGATGAGGCCGACCTAAGAAAAATCTATGGTAACGACTTGTATGAAAGATTTATTAATTTACATGATAAAAAATTGAGAGAAAGTAAGAATAAGCTTGCCAAATAATAAATATACCAATTCTACCTTAAACCAAACTCCTGTTACTGGGCCTTTTGGGTTTCCATTAAAGAACTCCGATGGTTCTAACAATGAAATCCGTGTAGTTAGGAAGGGTGGAAGATATTCTCTTGCTATAAAATCTGGAAATATATGGCATTATATTAACGAGAATGGGGAAGCGACCTCTACAACTCTTGGATTGGTCAAAGTTGGTGATGGTCTCGCAATAACCTCGGGTGGCACATTATCTGCAACAGGTGCAGGAGCCAACAATTATCTTGATGGGATTACAAGAGCAACGAATACACTTACCTTTAGTGTAAATGGTGCTACAGATGTTCCTTACACCTTTGGTAGCAACGCTTTTACTTCTACGACTATCCTTGCATTAGGGACTACTGCCGGGACTGCTCTTGAAGGAGACACAGGGGTAACTAATTGGAGTGGTGGTAGTGGTGGTTTAACTGCATCTACAGGCAGAACAAGTTTAGGACTTGGTAGTATGGCTCAAGAAAACACAAGTAGTTATGCTACTGGGGCGCATCTTGCTATAGGAACATCTTCAACCACTGCATTACGTGGAGATGCCTCTACCGCGAATTTAGAAGATATAACGGGTGCAGGTGATGACAGTGGACAAATATTGATTTATGCTCTAGATGATGATGGATACAATCCACTTGTAATGAGTGGAGATGCAACTATGGATAAGGATGGTATAGTTACAGTCGCTAACGACTCCCACACTCATTCGGCTTATTCGCTCACAACTCACACACATAGTGGGTATGCTACATCAAGTCATACGCATAGCACTTCTAATCTAACAGATATAACAGGTGCGGGTGATACGAGTGGGCAAATATTGATTTATGCTGAAGACGATACGGGTTATAACCCACTTGTAATGAGTGGAGACATAACAATGGATAAGGATGGTATAGTTACAGTAGCCAATGACTCTCATACCCATTCATCTTATATTACTTCTGCTTATTCTGACTTATCCACCAATTCTAAAATCGGTACTGGCTCAACCCAAGTTGCTCAAGGCAACCACACGCATAGTATATATATGTCCTCTACTGCTAATTTCGGGGACTTAGCGGATGTAGAAACAGGAATATTGGCATCTTCTGGAGAGGTGATTACGGGAGACTCTGGAGAATTTGTCTCTAAAACTTTAGCTGATGCGGGAATTGAAGCATCTTTTACAAAAAATACTGCCTTTAACAAGAATTTTGGTACATCTTCTACCACCGTTGCGTATGGGAATCATACTCATAGTGTCTATATGTCCTCTACCGCAAACTTTGATGACCTTAACGATGTAGCTACAGGGACTTCCCCGAGTAGCGGAGAACTCATAACGGGTGATTCGGGAGAGTATATAAGTGAAACCTTCGCCAATGCTGGCGTTTCTGAGGTGGGTCACACGCATGGAACAGGAGACATCTCTAATTTATCTGGTACAAATACTGGTGATGTATGCACTACAAATCATACAAGTGCTGGTTATATGCTCAATACCGCAAACTTTGGAGACTTAGCGGATGTAGAAACAGGGATTAGTGCTTCCTCTGGCGAAGTTATAACAGGTGATTCTGGTGAATTTGTATCAAAGACATTGGCTAATGCTGGGATTGAAGCATCTTTTACGAAGAACACCGCTTTTAATAAAGACTTTGGCACTTCTTCCACTACCGTTGCTTACGGAAACCATACGCATAGCACCTATATGTCTTCTACTGCCAACTTTGGAGATTTAGCTGATGTAGAAACAGGGATTAGTGCAAGTAGCGGTGAAGTAATAACAGGAGACTCTGGAGAGTTCGTTTCAAAGACTTTAGCTAATGCTGGAATATCGGCAACTGGACATACTCATGGGACAGGGGATATAACAAATTTATCTGGTACAAATACTGGAGATGTTTGTACCACAAATCATACGAGTGCTGGGTATGCTTCATCATCCCACAACCATTCTTTTGGTGGGGTTAATTTGACGGATGTGGAGAGTGGTGAATCGAGTATGGACATACTATTATATGATTCTGGGAAATGGACACCATCCACATTAGCAGAAGCGGGAATATCGGCAACATCTCATACACATAGTGGGTATGCCGCATCAAGTCATTCACATAGTGGGTATTTATCAACATCTGCCAACTTTGGAGATTTAGCCGATGTTGAAACTGGTATCTCTGCATCCTCTGGAGAGGTAATCACAGGAGATTCGGGAGAGTTTGTTTCTAAAACATTGGCAAATGCTGGTATAGAGCCATCCTTCACAAAGAATACTGCTTTTAACAAAAATTTTGGTACATCTGGTAGTACAGTTGCATACGGAAACCATACGCATAGTGGGTATTTATCATCTTCTGTTGCATTTGGCGATTTAACCGATGTTGAAACTGGGATTAGCGCATCTTCTGGGGAAGTTATTACTGGCGATTCTGGGGAATTTGTTTCTAAAACATTGGCAAATGCTGGTATTTCCGCAACTGGACATACGCATAGTTATCTCCCATTAAGTGGTGGGACTTTGACGAATACACTAACAATGAGTACAGAAAATCAAGCGGGTACATTGTGGGGTCATCATGGTGGGTTACAAATGAAGAATTCCGCAAGTGGGTATGCGGGTATTTATGGCTCAGATAGTGGTAATAACTTTATGTGGCAACTTTATGGAGATACGAATGGGTATGGCTTTCTTAATGCTGAATGGTCGAGTTGGGATTTAAGGAAAGCTCCAAATGGTGTATTATACTTCAACGATAATACTACTTATTATTTGAATCCAGTAAGTAATAGTCATTTTAATACTATTTCAATGGCTGGTACTCTATCAATGAGCGACGACATCCATTTCGGTAATTATGGTGAGGGGATAGTCGGAGTATATTCAGCCACAAGATACCAAGCAGTATTTTCTATGGGCAATGCGTATAAATTAGCAAATGACGGAACCACAGCGGGTTCTTTATATGGTATCGCATGGACACATTCAAATATAGGTGGACAATCAAAATCGGGATTAGGACACCAAGCATTATTTATGGATAATGGTGTTACATATTCTGCTATTGGTAATGGTATTTGGACAACTGGTGCAGTCACTTGGTCTGGTGGTGGCTCAGCAAATGCAAATACGGCTTATACACATAGCCAATCTTCCCATGCTCCAAGTAACGCAAATTATATAACCAACAATAACCAATTAACCAATGGGGCGGGATATATAACATCAATCGGTTCCCACGACCATTCTTTTGGTGGAGTAAATCTATCCGATGTAGAGAGTGGTGAATCAAGCATGGATATATTGGTTTACGATTCTGGGAAGTGGACACCTTCGACTTTGGCACAAGCGGGGTGTTCTGCAACTGGACACACCCATAGCTATCTCCCATTGGGTGGGGGAAGTTTATCTGGTGCATTAACATTCACCTCTGGTTCTTATGACCATGAAATCAATAGTGCATCCACACATAGTTTGACTATAAAAAACAAAGGAAGTAACACATCAGGAGGGATAGTGTTGCAGGGTGCAGATGGCACTCATGGAATGCAGATATATTGGTCAGGTGCAGGTGGAGCAAATTATGGCTTTTTAACTGGAGCATGGGCGAATTGGGATATACAAAAAACCATGAGTGGAAATATGTATCTAAATAATAATAGTGGTTACTATTTAAACCCACCATCAAACAGTCATTTTAATACAATATCAACAGCAGGGAATATTACAAGTAGTTCTGGGATGAAAGTTACATTAGATACCAATGTAGGTGATAATACTACTGCTGGAATTTATTGGGATAGCACAAGTACGGCATACGCAATATTTCGAGAGTCAGGTGCATGGACTCATCCATATCCTGATTTGTGTATTGCTTTTCATACTGGAATAAAAATGGGTGCAAACGCAGGGTATGGTGGAATCAGAATGTATACTGATTACAATATGGTAACGGAATTGTTTTCTGTTGGTGATGGTGACACTCATGTAAGAGTGGCAAATAATATATATTGGAGTGGTGGTAATTCAGCAAATGCAAATACGGCTTATACACATAGCCAATCTTCCCATAGCTATCTCCCATTAGCAGGTGGGACAATGTCTGACAATATCCATTTTGGTAATTATGGTGAAGGGATAGTTGGAGTATATGCTTCTACGAGATACCAAGCAGTATTTGCTATGGGTAATTCGTATAAATTAGCAAATGATGGAACAAGTACAGGAAGTTTATACGGCATTGCATGGACACATTCAAATGTAGGTGGACAATCGAAAAGTGGATTAGGTCATCAAGCATTATTTATGGATAATGGTGTTACATATTCTGCTATTGGTAATGGTATTTGGACAACTGGAAATATAACAGCTTCTGGAGCAATCACAGGAGCAAGTTATACTGGTGGTGCTATATCAGGTACTACTGGTACATTTTCTGGAGCAGTAACCTCCACCTATAGCACTACCATGTCCCCAAGATGGGATAACGCTTTCTATGTTTTACAATCCCAACATTGGTATGGACACAATGGCAGTCAAGCTATGTATCTTGGTGAGTCTGGTAATGATATTCATACTCGTGGGACTATATTGGGTTATAAAGACATCACCGCTTACTATTCCGATTCCCGCCTTAAAGACTTTCACGGTGTAATCGAAAACCCACTTGATAAAGTGATGAAATTAAATGGTTACTATTGGACAGAAAATGAAAAAGCAAAAGAATTGGGATACAATAATGACCGTATGCAAGTGGGTGTATCTGCACAAGAGATTGAGAAAGTATTACCCGAACTCATAAAAGATGCTCCTATTGGACACGGATACAAAACCATTGACTATGGCAAGATTACCCCGCTTTTAATAGAAGCAATAAAAGAATTGAAAAACGAAATCAACCAACTTAAAGGAATAAACAATGGCTGATACATATGCAGTACAAGAAGCATCCGCAACCCCAGAGATAGCTACGAGTGATGATAAAGACAAACAAATATCTCGGAGTTTTACCGAGAGTAGAGAGGAAGTCTTTACTATTCGGATGTTGGAACAACAAATGGCAGATTGCGACAACCAAATAGAAATGGCAACAGACCGCAAGGCTGAATTGCAAGCTAAGATTGACGAAGCTGAAAAGGTGCTTGCTGAATAATGACAATGACTTCATCACTATCGAATATTAGAATGTCTGATATGGCTTTAGAGGTTCAGTTCCACACTCCAATAGACACCGATGCGGTATCTTTGGCTGATATGGTAGCTGAAGCGTATGACTTATACAATTCTGCACCATACATGACTTGGGCAACTCCTCATTCGTTTTCTGAATGGAGAAGTTTAGAGTATTGTCTATCACTTGATACATTGGTAGATATGGCAGATGGAACCCAGAAGGCAATCGGTGATATTGTAGTGAGTGATGTAGTCCAATCTTTAGCTATTGAAGGTATGTCAGACGAGGGTAATTCATGGATAAAGTGGAGTGCAACTGAGTTTGAGTCAGAAAGTTCCACCGCAAGTGTGGTTGGGATGCGAACACGAGCAAGTGAAAATTATTATATTATTAATGGGATAAAGTGTACTCATAACCATCCATTTCTAATCTGCAGAGACAACCTATGGGGATGGGCGACTGCTAAAGACATACAGATTGATGATGAATTATACAATGGGGATATAATTACCCAAAAAGATTTCATAGAAGAACCCTTAGATGTGAAGACGATAGATGTTGAAACTAACGATGTCTATTTCATTTCTGGGATTTTAGTACATAACAAGTAACGAGGGAATGAAGATGAAAGTTGAACTGGGAAAAATAGTAGCAAGTAGTGAACCACTTGGCAAAATCATGCAAGAAAAGACACCAATAGCCACATCATTTCGATTGGCAAAGGTACTGAAATCAGTACAGGGTGAATTGGAAACATACGAGGAGACAAGAAAGAAGCTAATTGAAGAACTGGGGAAAGACGGAGAGATTAAACAGGACTCCCCGAACTTTGAAAAGTTCATAGAAGAAATGAATAAGCTACTCGCTGAGAAGGTTTCGATTAAGGCAGAAAAAATTAAATCAGAATCATTAAGTAAAGTGGAGATTAGTCCATCCGACTTACTGGCTCTGGAATGGATAATAGATGAATAATAAATACAATATGTTAATTTATGCGTAGGTTAATACCAAAATATATTTTTAATATCCATACCACAAATGGCTGACATTAATAAATATACGGCAAAAGAAGCCCTAAACAAGGTTATCTATAACAATGCCTCAATAAATACGTATGCCCTCTCTGAGGGGTTGAATACGGTACTTGATGATGCGAATGATAGGTTAAACATACGTCTTGAAGGTGGGACGGTAGATGGGAATTTAATAATCACAGGTGGGTTGACTGTCGAAGGTGCAACTACAGTAATTGAGAGTACGACACTAAGTATAGACGATAAAAATATCGACCTCGCCTCAACAGATACTCCCTCTGATGCGACAGCGGATGGTGGTGGGATTACATTAAAAGGTACTTCCGACAAGACAATCCTTTGGGACAATACAAACGATAACTGGACTTTTAACCAAGCAGTCAATATTGCAACTGGTCTTGATTACAAAATCAATAATACATCTGTATTAAATGCGACTACACTTGGAAGTGGAGTAACTGCAAGTTCACTTACTTCAGTGGACATTTTAGACTCAGGTTCAATTACTTCGGGATTTGGCAATATCGACATTGGAAGCAGTACATTTGACACAACTGGTGCAGTTACAATGGGTGGTGGGACTTTTTCGGGGACTCTTACAGTTGGTGCGGATGAAGATGGTCACGATGTTACATTATATGGTACTACTACTGGAAGATATATGCTGTGGGATGAATCGGCTGATACTTTAATTCTCGCAGATAACACAGCCATTAAACTTGGTACTGGCTCTGATTTAGCACTATATCATACTGGGACACATTCTTATATAGACCACAGTAATAGTGGTGAACTATATATAAGAAACCTGCGAAATAGTGGAGATATTCTTTTCAAGACAAAAGATGGTAGTGGCAATACTATGGATGTTGCTACATTTAATTCTGTTGGCAATGTCGGCATTGGTGACAGCAGCCCATCAGAAGCAAAGTTAAGTATTGCTGGAGTAGCGAGTGGTGATGTTGGTATAAAGATTGACCAAGACCAGAACAACTATGCTTTAGAAATAGATTCCGAAGCTACAACGGCGGCATCTATTTATATTGCTGGTAATGCGGCTACAACAACTCCAATTATTATGGTAGATGATGCTGATGCTCTTACAACGGGGAATATATTGAAGTTGTATTCTAATGCTAGTAATACTGACGGAAGAAATCTTGTCTATATTATAAATGATAATCCGTTATCTACAGGAGCAACTTGTTTAAAGATAGACCAAGATGCCAACCAAAGTTCTATAATAATTGATTCTGAAGCTACAGACCAAGATGTATTATCAATCGGTCACGCCGCAACTACTACTGGAAATATAGTCGCATTTACTGGATGTGATTCACTAACAAGCGGTACTATATTACGATGTGAAAGTGATGGTAATAGTGGAACTGCCAGAAATCTTGTAGAAATTGTGAATGATAATTCAGGGGGTGATGCAGATGCGGCAGTAGGTCTTTACATCCAACAAGACGGTGATGCTGCTTCCATAGAATTAGCGGGTGTTGGCGGTGGTGGTATCAAATTTAGCATGGGTACTGACCCCGATACTACAGGAACTGCTACTGGAAATACTCTTGATGATTATGAGGAAGGGACTTGGACAGCTGGAATTACAGGAGGGTCTGGCACTCCAACTAATACTGTTGGGCATTATACTAAAATAGGAAGAATGGTGCGTTTCTCTTGGTACAGTTCCAGCATCACAATTTCCAATTCAGCAAATGTGGCATATATTACTGGGTTGCCTTTTACATCAGCTAATGGTACGGAAGAGTATGGTCTTTTCCAACATGAACACGGTGATTTAGTAGATGGTAATAGTCACGGTGGATATATAGAAAAGAATAATACTACTATGCGATTCGTTGACCAAGGTGGTCAGAATGGAGCTTCTTATTATAATACGAGTGGTACT
>Ga0098057_1000348_pt1 | contig 16722 bp, 19 predicted proteins | sample 18_taG_FD_77072 | JGI IMG/M metagenome (GOLD analysis project Ga0098057, IMG submission 77072) | Marine viral communities from the Subarctic Pacific Ocean - 18_ETSP_OMZAT15316 metaG | ecosystem: Environmental > Aquatic > Marine > Oceanic | place: Pacific Ocean | collected 2015-01-19 | reverse complement strand
TAGAGCAGCATGGAAAGATGCGACAGACGACGAAAAGAAAGCTCTTAGAGAGAAAATGTCCGCTGGGAGAAAAGAGTGGTACGAGAAGATGAAAACCCATCGTGAAGAGGTAGGCAAACGCATAAAAGAGATTCATGCGGAGTTTAAAAACAACCGAGATAAGGTGATCGACGGAAACGATCCGGGTGAATGAAAGGGCGAGCACGTTGTTATACAGTATCACAAACCTTATTATATACCAGCAACAATCGCTGAAAGAAGGGTTAAATCTATCCCAGAGGTCAGTTGGCAGTTGCGAATACCTAGAAGCAAAGTTGGAATAGTTATAATAAGGCGACCCGCGTCACGCGGGGGTGATATAATAATCAGATAATTAACGAGGGCCGTATGGAAATACGGTCCTTTTTTTTTACTATTTGCTGGAATTGATGAGCACCATTATTTGTGGGTCGAAAAAATATGAAAATTTATCTTTTGATAGACTCGTAGACAGCTTTGACACTATCGTCCGCAACAATTGGTTATTACCAAATAATAATTATGGAAAAAGAAATTCGAATTATCAAGTGTTAAATTGTCATATGGAAAACCATCGAAAAAGCGGGGCTTCACTTAGCGAGTGGATTTCAACTTATGCAAAAACACACAATATGCCTGAAAATCAAATAGGTTCTTTTTATGAGTATCTTAAATTAAAGACTGTGAGATTCGTACATTTTACAGGTAATAACACCGAACTGATGAGGTCGATATTAAGAAAACATAATATTGATCACAAAGTCAACAAACAGCTTAGGTGTGGGTTTGCGTACATTGCTGAATGTATAAACAAAGAGATCAAGCCTTCGATTGTAGGCTTTTCTTTAAAAGAAGGGGACACGATAAACAAACAATTTTCCAACAAACAATATAGACTCCACAACCCTTGTCATGACACGCATTCAGAGATCAGGCTGTTAAAAAAATTACATGAGGCTAATTTAATTGATGCAACATTTTGTACTATAGAAGATTCTAAAAAAACAAGCATTGATTCCTCCATTCTGTCTCCCACTGCCCATAGCGTAAATATTCTGAAAGAGGTTTATAAATGATTCCCACATTACAAAATAGATCAATTATAGCCATTCCTCCGTCCTATGATAAGGAAGAACGTCTTGAGATCAAATCCACGGTCGGGTATTTAAAGTACTTGAAAACCTATGGCGCCCAATGTGTCATGACTACCGCCGGAACATCTCAGTTTAACTTGTTGACTACCAGTGAAATTCATAAACTTAACAGTTGTGTAGCAGGCTCATTTGAAGGTTCAAAAATATTAGGTATTCCGCCAGTCAGCACTACGACAGCTTGTGATTTTGTTTGCGCTTCGCGGGATTATCTAGGGACAGATGTCAAACTTATGGCACTATATCCAGACAGATTCTACAGTGAAGATGCCGTCATTGACTACTTGCAACGCATTTGCGAGGCGGCTGGTGACAGCGTATACCTGCATACTCAAAAAATGAGGTCTGGCATTTCTGGAGACTGGAACTATGATTGTGATATTATAAACAAACTGTATGACTTGGGATACATTGTAGGTATTAAGGAAGAGCACCCTAACCTGCAAGCTTCTTATAATTTTGTCAGACATCTAAACCCCGATATTGACGTTATTGTGGCGGGGGGAAGTATGAGAAGGTTCGCGTTCTTGGAGTCCGCAGGTGCAAATTCGTTACTTGCCGGGATTGGTAACCTGTTTCCAGACATAGAAAATGAATTTCTAGCTGGCCACGACAAAATAAAACATTTGCAAACGGAGGGTAGGCTCTTTGATGTCTTCATGGCAAATGGGTGGCACAAGTCGCTGCGGGCATCGTTAAAGATATTAAACCTAACATGCCTTAACAACAGAAACCCTTGGCCCAACTGCGATGACCAGTGCCTAAATCAAATTTCCGAAGCGATCAGAGAGCTTGATATTCCAGTTTCAACAGATTGTGTTTTTACCGGTGACATTACAATAGATTATTAAAGATGAAAGATAAAGTGTGGATTTTGGGGCCATGTTCCCTTGAGAGCAAAGACCTATTTTTAGAATGTTTGGGGGCAATCAACTCCATCATGGATAAAGATGACAACTGGTATATGAAGGCCAGCTTTGATAAGGCCAATAGAACATCCCTACAGGGTGGTCGCGGTCCCGGATTAGAATACGCAAAGGAAGTTTGGTCGGAAGCAAAAGCATTGTACCCCGATGTACGGCTTACCACCGATATCCACGAATGCTGGCAGGCTGAACAACTGGCAGGTTTGATTGACATGATACAAATCCCTGCATTTTTGTCAAGACAAACTGATTTAATTATTGAGTCTGCCAAACATTTTCCAATAGTCAATATTAAGAAGGGCCAGTGGCTAGGACCAAACAACCTGCTTGTTTCAGTAGACAAGATAAAGGGAACTAACCCATCTTGCGAAGCTTGGATATGTGATAGGGGTTCCAACTTTGGGTATCACGATTTGTTTGTTAATTTTGGGATTGTGGATGAACTGAAAAAATATTATGATCGAGTAATTTTAGATTGCACCCATTCAACACAAAGATCTAAATCAGTATATGGGACCCAAGGCGATCCGGTACTTGCCGGAAGATACTTAGTCGCCGCTGATATCTTTAACTATGATGGGGTGTTTGCAGAAACCCATCCAAGGCCAAGCGATTCGGTGTCTGACGGTCAATGCTTAATACCTTTAGATCAACTCAAGTCTCTCATACAAATAGCTAAGAATGTAGGACAACTACCTAGTTTTAATTGTCAATGAATCACTTAGCAGTTATACCCGCTCGTGGCGGTTCCACAAGACTAAAGGACAAAAATATCTACCCCTTGGCTGGTAAGCCATTGATAAGATGGATCACCGAATCCGTTGTTACTTCTGAGCGCTTCGATCACGTTTTAATATCTACTGACGATGACAGAATTTTTGATGCTGTGTCTGACTTAGGTGTCGTTAGACATAATCGCCCCGCACACCATGCTACCGTGCAGGCTACGGTTTTGGGCGCCATGATGGACTTAATGGACGAGGTTGACAATTGCGATACGTTCTCTTATTTTTTACCTACGTGCCCCCTTGTAAGCGCCAAAGATATACGCACAGGTATTAGCTTGCTCTCCCATGCAGACTCCGTAATCAGTATGACACAAATACCGGAAACTATCCAGTTGGCATGTGTAATGAGCGGGGACAATGTGCTTCCTATTTTTGATAATCTTGAATGCGGACTCACAAACAGCAAGTTCATAAAGAAGTACTATAAACCTTCTGGAGCATTTTATATGGGGAACTGGAATACACTTAAACAGACCCAAAATTTCTTTAAGGGGAATGTGAAGGGAGTTATCACTCCTACAGAAAGATCTGTAGATATAAATACGATAGAAGATATTAAATATGCGGAGTCGCTGTTATGATAGTGAGGTTACACTGTGGATAAAACAAAATTTTTAGATCTCGGTCGACAACCGATAGCAAACGGCTTCTTAACCGAAGATCAGTTTGAAAATGAATTTTTCTACGATCTTAGTGTCGGCTTCGATAGAGAAACAGCGCTGGTTACTCACATGGAATACGTGAAACCATCATTGATGTTTAATGACGAATACTCATATAGGGGGTCTATGTCAAACACAATGAAGTTACACTTCGCTACCTTCAGTAAATATGTAAAACAATTTTTACCAAAAAAACATAAAGTTCTAGAAATTGGTAGTAATGACGGGGTGTTTCTAGTCAACTGGAACTCAGACAGATGCTTTGCTGTTGAACCCTGTGGAAATTTTGCAAAAGAGACCAATCAACTTGGATATAAGACATATTGCGGGTTTTGGGGAGGAGACCTGTCACAGCAAATTCTGTCGGATGTGGGAACAATGGACTTGGTTTTTGCGGCCAACTGCATGTGTCACATACCCGATCTAGACAATACATTTTCTGCGGTAGAAAAAATTCTATCTGACGATGGTTTCTTTATATTTGAAGATCCCTCTTTAATCGAAATGATCAATGTAAACTCATATGATCAAATATACGATGAACACCCGCATATATTTTCTGTTACCGCGCTCAATACTATCTTACAAAGAAATGGGCTGTCGATAGTGAGGGTCGACAATACTAGTGTACATGGGGGCTCCAATAGAATATGGGTTAAGAAGTCCCACTTTGCCAAGGCCGATGACAGCGTTGCCAGAAATCTAGAAATAGAAAAAATATTCAGAATAGGTGAAGAAGACACTCTACATAGATTTGCCGAACGAGTCCGGCAATCTAGGAAAGACCTAGGAGATCTGCTTTGCAGATGCAAAGAGCTAGGCAAGCGTGTGATCAGCTACGGCGCTACATCCAAATCTACTACTATATTTAATTATTGTAAAATCGGAAAAGATTTGATAGAATATATAACAGATACGACCCCCGAAAAGCAAGGTAAATACTCGCCCGGTGTTCATATCCCAATAATTTCACCGGAAGACGGATTTAATCCATCAGTTGATTTTGCCTTTCTGGGGGCTTGGAATTTTTCTAGAGAAATCAAGGAAAAGGAAAAAGATTTTAAGGGTAAATTCATTACTCATGTACCTATCGTGAGAGTGCTATGACAGAAAATATACTAAAAGACTTTACTCTATTTATTCCTGTGCTCATTTAGAAAATGTAGACGGAGTCCCGATGCCCCTAAAAACGAAAACATTAGATCTTGTATGTACTGGAGGTAGACAATGAAAATTCTATTCTACGGAGGAACTGGACAATCAAAAGTAATGAGACCCTTGGCTGATAAGGTTGGTTCTCTTGAAGTTGTTTTAGATGACAGTAAAATAATAAATCCACCATTTGAAGATATTGAGTGTTATAATGGCAATAAGTGTTTTGAAAACTGGAAAAAAAATACAAAAGACTACAAAGAATATTTTTTTGTAATTACAATAGGAAATCCATACGGAAAAATAAGACGTAATTTGTCACATAAATTAACTCAAGAAGGTTTGAAACCGTTATCCCTACTTCACCCCACATCAATAATTGAAAAGAATGCTTCTGTTGGAACAAGTTTCCAGCTACATGCTGGATCGTATATCGGAGTCAACTGCTACGTTGGGAATCATTGTATAGTGAACACAAAAGCATCTATTGATCACGATTGCGTGTTAAACCATGGTTCTGAAGTTGGTCCCAACGCTACATTATGTGGTGAAGTTATGGTTGGTGAAAATACTTGGATAGGTGCTGGATCTGTTGTTAAGCATAAAATTAAAATTGGAAGAGATGTCATTGTTGGTGCAGGTTCTGTTGTGGTAAAGGATGTTCCCAATGGTCAAGTAGTTGTTGGCAATCCAGCGAAATTCTTAAAGAAAAACAGCAATATAGGTGAATCTTTTGAATAAATCTGATATTAAAATATTCGATGGACAAGTCCCATCTGAATTAAGTTCTATTTATATGGCTGGTGCGGATGTAGGAGATCTGGAAGTAAAATATGTAATCGACGCTTTAAGAAATGGATGGTATGAGGATAAGTATTATTATTGCGAAACCCTAGAAAAAGAATTCGCAGAATATCATAACAGAAAACACGCCTTAATGACACCCAATTGCACATCCGCTATACATTTAATATTGGCCGCAATCGGAGTTGATTCATCTAGCGAAGTAATAGTGCCAGAATGTACTTGGATCGCAAGCGCCGTCTCATCCCATCACCTTGGTGCTAAATTGGTTTTTTGCGATATAGAAAAAGATACTTGGTGCTTAGATCCACATTCTGTGCGTGAATCAATAAATGAAAATACCAAAGCTATAATCGCAGTTGATTTGTTTGGAAATATGGCCAACTGGTCAGAATTAGAAAAAATATCCGATGAATACGGCATACCAATTATAGAAGATGCCGCCGAAGCTTTGGGATCTGTGTTAGATGGAAGAAGGGCTGGTAATTTTGGATTAGCGTCTACGTTTAGCTTTCACAATACTAAAACGATGACAACGGGCGAAGGGGGAATGTTGCTGTTAGATGATGATAACTTATTTCAACGTTGTATAAAGCTTAGAGACTTAGGAAGGGATGGAGATACTAAGCCATACTTCAATGATCTTATTGGGTATAAATTCATGCCATTTAATGTTCAAGCGGCGCTTGGTTTAGCCCAATTTCATCGAATTGAACACTTGGTACAAACCAAAAGAGATCACTTATCATTTTATAAAAACGCTTTATCAGATTTAGATGTTGAATTTAATTATGAACCTAAAAACGTAGTTAATGGAGCATGGACAACAGCAATGGTTCTAGGAAAATCTTATGGTATAGATAAAAGTACATTTATACATAGATTACAAGCCATAGGTATTCCGTGTCGTCCATTTTTTTATCCCCTGTCTTGTCTACCGGCCTTCGATCGTCAAAAGAAATATGAGAAAAAAAATATAAATAGCTATGACATTTCTTGCAGGGGTGTGAACTTACCCGGGGCATTTAATTTATCAAAAAAACAACTTCAATCTATTTGTGATGGAATTAGGCATATATTGTCATGAAAGATTTAACAATTATCATTACCGCAAAGAACCGAAGAAGCACTTTGCCTAGATGTTTAGAATATTACAAAGGTTTTACTGGGCGTATAATATTATTGGACGATTCTTCAACTCGATGGAATTTAATCAGCGGTTATGACCATGTAGAATATGTGTATATGCCAGACACGCCTTGGATAGATAAAAAAATTCATGTGTTAAATAGTGTAACAACACCATACGTAATATGGATTCCAGATGACGATTTTTTGTTTCTACATTCAATTCCAGTTATGGTTAAATTTCTAAATGATAATCCAGACTACGTAAGCGTGACGGGCCAAGATGTTGGGCTATATGAAGAGCGCAGATTGGGGGATTGGGCATTTACCGCACGAACTCATCTGGTTCGCTACTGGCACTGGCAGAAAAGTTTTGAATATGAAACTTATGCGTATATATTGGAAGCGAATATGACAGCTCAGTTGGATGATTTAGAACAAAGGCTGTGGTTTTATTGGACCTATTTTAATTGCAAGGTTCATAGTATAATAAGAACAGATGTTAAATTATCAATCTATCGTTTCATGATCGATAACCCAGACTTGTTTGCTATTAGATTTTTTGATAAGGTGTGGACCTTTATAGCTGCTTGCCAAGGCAAATTGGCAGTATTGCCCGTATTGTCTACCGCCCGAAGCAGAGAATCGAAAGTGATGAGAGAAGCGGTTGTATTAAAAAAAGGTATGCAAAAAGAAACAAAATCACATCTACAATTTGGAACAGACTTTTTAAATGTAGACTTGTCACCGCTACAAGAGTTGGCTGGTGTTAGTGCGAAATTTATGCAAGAAATCCATCACAATCTTTCTAGTCAAAATTATAAGCTGCAGGCTTTCGCAAAACTACTTGATACGTATAATTTAAAATCAGGCCCCATTCAGATTGATTTTGCTGAGGGATTTCCTTCGGTTATTGGAATAGCGTCAGAAAGCTCAAGAAACGCAATAAATAGCCAATCGAAACAAACAGATTGCCCAGAAAATATTTATCCAGTATTCAAGCAAGAAAGTCTAGAAGCGCTTGGTCAAATGTATTCAGTTATTTACAAATTCCCACTATAAACATTATATGAACCATTCTTTCGAGTCAATACAATACAATGAAGACGATAGAGCGCAAAGATTGCTGAACGTTTTTCCTGCTATCAACGGTCAGCTGAATATAACGCACGTAAATTCTACATCACACATTGTAGCGTGGCACAAACATAACATACAAACAGACTATTGGTGTTGCGCAAAGGGATCTTTCAAAGTTGGGTTAGCCGATGAAGATGGTAATGTTTGGTGGGAATATCTATCCGATAAAAATACCCGAGTTTTAAAAATTCCTCCCGGCATATATCATGGATATCAAGCGATGGAAGAGGGCTCTATATTAGTTTATTATTTAACTGAACAATATAATCCTGAAGATGAAATACGGGCTAAAGTGGGAGATTTTGGGGAATCGTGGCAAACACAAAACAAATGACAATTGATGATATCAAATTAATTAATTGGTCTGGACACGACGAAGACGGTGTGCTAGTTCCTATAGAAGTGGAAAAGCAGATTCCATTTAAGATAAAAAGGCTTTTTTACGTATTTGGAGTTAACTCAAATTCTCCCAGAGGAAAACACGCACACTATAAAACAAAGCAGATCCTAGTCTGTCTAAATGGGAGAGTAAAATGCACCTGCAAAGATGTTTTTGGCAAAGAAATGACAGCGGTTCTTAACTACCCTACTCAAGCTATCTATATTCCTGAGATGATTTGGGATGAACAAGTATACATGTCCCAGCAGTCCGTACTTTTGTCACTGTGCAGCACAGAGTATGATCCTGACGACTATATCCAAGACTACGAAGAATTTCAGTCTTTAAGAGGCTAACCGAATGATACATGAAACCCCAACTAAAAATATCCTAATAACTGGTGGGCTTGGCCATATAGGATCCAAGCTCATACGTACAATACCAAAGAACTATGACTTAACAGTGGTTGATAATCTTCATACACAAAGATACTGTTCTCTGTTCGACATGCCTAGAAATGTTGACTTCGCAGAGTGCTCATTTGACGAAATTTCTTCGGACGTACTAAAAAGATCGGACGTTATTATACATTTGGCCGCTATAACAAACGCTTCCAAGAGTTTTGATAATGCTGCGATAGAAGAAGTTAATATAAACAAAACAAAGAAATTTATAGACAGGTGCGTAAAAGAATCGAATTGTAAGTTTATCTTTCCTTCATCAACAAGCATTTATGGTACAGCCGCCGAACTAGTAACAGAAGATGACGACAGTTTCCTAAATCCCCAAAGCCCATACGCAGAATCAAAAATAGAAATAGAACAGTACCTTAGATCAAAACACATCAACTATACAACCCTAAGGCTGGGCACTGTGTTTGGCTGTAGTCCCGGTATGAGGTTTCACACCGCTGTAAATAAATTCTGCTACCAAGCATCGTTAGGAATTCCACTAACAATATGGAGACAAAACTATGAACAGTACCGCCCCTATCTGGGAATAAATGATTGCGTTGAGGTTATCAAGCGCATACTTCAAAATGGCGAATGTGGTGAAACCTATAATGTATTAACCGGAAATTATAAACTAAAAGATATTGTAGAAAATATTTCTGAATTCATAGATATAAAATTAAAAATGGTAAATACCCCTCTCCTCAATCAATTTTCTTATAAGGTAAGCGATCAAAAAATAAAAAAATTAGGTTGGGAAAGCAAGGACAATCTGACGCTCTCTATCAAACAAACTTTAAATCAACTTAAACATTTGTGCATATGAAAAAAGAAACTGAAATACAAGTAGATAAACAATGGGCTCATATAAATGAATTATTAGATGGCAATACTTTAGAAAACTGGGCATCTTTTAAGACATCACCCTATTTTTATAGAATAACTACATGGAACCCAACCAGTAACGGTCTTAGATATTTAAAAATTTTATTATATAATTTAGGTACACAACTTACCCCCCAACAATTCAATTTTTTATCTAATATTAAAAATAGAACAATAGGAAATCCTATTAGTGTTACCATTGATGGTGAAGAACTTTGTTATGATTATATACAAGCCGTATACGAAATTACTACATTATTTAATCTGATAGACTTAAATGATAAAAATATTTTAGAAATTGGGGGAGGTTATGGTAGAACTTGCCACTCCGTATTATCTAATGTTAAATGTAATTCTTACACTATTGTAGATTTAGAAGAAATGATAAGTGTGTCCCGAGCTTATTTAAAAAAAGTTTTAGACCCGTCTAATTATAAAAAAATCATGTTTATAACTATTGATGATTTTGATACTTTAAGAGAAAAGTATTTTGATTTAACCATACAGATAGACGGATTTAACGAAATGGTAAAAGAAGTGGTTAAAAATTATATTAATTTTATTGATGTTAATTCTTTAAATTTTTATGTTAAGAATCCAGTAGGGAAATATAAAAATATAGAAAATATAAACATAACGGATGACACTCCTACTATTGATAGAGCGCTAAACAGTGGGATAATAACTGACATTATCGATATTAATAATAATAGAGAAATTAAAAAGGCGTCCTACAATTTTAATACCATTTTCCAACCATCAGAGAAATGGAAATTAATACACAACTCATGGGCACCTCCAGTAAGTCACTGTTGGGAGTCCTTTTTTAAAAAAAATAAATGAAAAATAAAAAAATTCGAATATTAATTTCTGGCGGCGATGGTAATTTATCTACCCATTTACAAGATCAAAATAGTGAATATGAATTATATGCCCCGTCTAAAAAAGAAATGGATATAAGAAAGACAGAAGATATAGAAAAAGCTATAGATTATTTTTCTCCGCATTATTTCTTACATTGCGCCGCACTCACGCGACCCATGTTTATTCATGAAAAAGATCCCATACTTAGTATTCAAACTAATATTATAGGAACCGCTAATATTAGTAGCGTATGCATTAAACATGAGATTAAACTTATTTATATCTCTACTGATTATGTTTACCCGGGGAAGAAAGGAGATTATAAAGAAAATGATAATTTAAATCCCTTTACTAATTATGGGTGGTCTAAATTGGGTGGAGAATGCGCTGTAAGGCTCTGTAGAGATTCATTAATTTTGAGGGTTTGCATGACCCAAAGACCCTTTGTTCACCAAAAAGCGTTGGTAGATTCAAAAAAAAGCTTACTGTACATAGACGAAGCTGCCCGCATATGTCTCAAGCTACTAAATGAGTCCGGCATAGTCAACGTTGGAGGCGATTCTACCAATCCTTATGACTTCGCAAAAAAAGATCACCCAAATATAGGGAAGATATATAGAAAAGATGTATCAGGTGTAAATATGGCTGCTGATAGCAGTATGGACTTAACAAAACTAAATAGGATATTAGCATGAAAATTAATTTAGGTTGTGGCTCTACACCGCTCGAAGAATATATTAATGTAGATATAGATACGGTTAAAGACCTGAGAAAGAGATACCCAAACAGAGAATTTTCAGACGAACTTAGGATAGAACAGTGGGACATATTCAACCTTCCGTTAGAGGACGGCTCTGTGGATGAAGTTAGGGCAGACTGTTTTTTTGAGCATCTAAATTTTAAAGAGGAGCGATTGATCTTTGAAGAATCTAAGAGGGTGCTGAAGATCGGGGGGTCTCTAAACCTTTCTGTGCCGGATTTCGAAACCCTTGTTAAACAATGGCTTGAGGCCGAAGACAATTGGCAAGACTGGTATAGAGATGACAATAAGGCTATTGAGCAAAAGCACTGGTTTGGAACATATGAATATTCATCTAACAATAGATGGGGGCATATCACTGCGAGTCTTTTTGGCAGTCAAAATGGAGAGGGACAATACCACAAGAATTGTTATACAATAGGTAAGCTGAGGAACATATTTAAGAAACTTGATTTTGATATGGTTGATGAATCATACTATAAATGGCCCAGAGGCGATACGAGAATCATAAAGGCAATAGGAAAGAAACGATGAAACTAAAAGATACTCTTACAATTTTAATACCGCTATGGGGTAGAGAGTACGCTACCAGAAGAATTTTAGAGCATATGTCCCAAAACCATGTTCCTTTTAAGATATTTTTTGCAGATGGTGGTGACACAGATAATGCTCAATATATTGATGCATATAAGGAAAGAGGTTTGGATATAAAATATCGTTACTACGGTCCAGACGACAGTATTCATAAATTTATGCGTAAGATGGATCTAGCATGTTCAAGCATAACAACTCCTCTTACCGTTATGATAGATAATGATGATCTTTTTTCTTTAGAGGGCTTGATCTATGGAGTTAATTTCCTATGTGATAATAATGATTTTGCAAGCTTCAGAGAAAACGTTCAAAATGGAAGAGATGGAGGCCCAATATATAAAATGGGTCCAATTGTAGCAGATGAAGCTCCGCAACGAATCATAGATCTCTTTGAGGAGGGACGCTCTAATGGTGGTATTAATTCTGAGTGGCACTCTATATGCCGAACTCACATACTTGCCAAAATGTTTAAAATAATGCACCAATCTAAAAATCAAGATTTTCAACTATCACACAGCGTAAATAAATTTTGGAATTTGTTTTATGGTAAATCACACAAGGGATACAGCAGACCATACCTATACCATATAGGGGACGACACCTTGGTACAGGGAAAAGTTTTATACAGTAAATATAAAGACTGGGTTCACGATCCTAAATTCCACAACTCTATGACAATCATTGCTAGTATGATTAGGTGTTTGTTGAAGGATAATAACACCGATTCAATTACAAGCATACAAGAGTTGATAATTCAAGACCCCTATCACCTAGGAGGACACACGGTAGATTTTGATGCTGTGGATGATATCATTAAAGATTCGCATGAATATGATACATTAATTAACGCCACGCTCAATGAACCACATCAAACCCCAACCTCATTTCGGATAGACCAATGATAGGCTTGTTTAGCGTTAATAATTACAACATAGATACATCAAAGTTCAGCAATCTGCTGCACGATAAAATCGTCAATGAATTCGAACAATCCTTTGCCAAGTACGTTGGTGCCAAATACGCATGTTCAGCTAACAGTGCGTCTAGCTTACTATTTCTTGCCCTATCCAAACTAAATACCACAATCAGCATCCCAAGCACCATTCCCCCAGTAGTTCCTAATGTAATTATTAATAGTGGAAATAAGATAGAATTTTATGATGATGTAGAATGGGTAGGAAAGTCATATAGGTTGTATGAGAATATCATAGATTCTGCCCAAGAAGTAACCCGAAATCAGTACAAGAACCACGGCGATCCGCTGGCTCAGATGATATTTAGCTTCTATCCCACTAAGCCGGTTGGGAGCTGTGACGGGGGCATCGTTGTATCCGATGACAAAGATACGATAGACTGGTACAGAATGATGACCTTAAATGGTATGCATTTCTCCGAGAATAACTGGGATCGTAAGCATGTGGCCGCTGGCTATAAGATGCATGCGACATCCATACAGGCCTATCTCGCCAATGAGAACCTAAAGAAGCTGGACAAAAAAAATAAGAGATTAGATGAGATTTCTGTGGTCTACAATACTGCTTTCGGATATAATAATACTAGCAGGCACCTTTACCGTGTTAGGGTGAATAATAATAAGAAGTTTATAGAAGAAATGAAACGATGCGGAATTGTATGCGGCATCCATTATGAGCATTGCCACAATAAGTCTTTCTATAATTGGGATGGTGATCTGCCCACCTCAGAGAAGGAATCTATAAAAACAGTTAGTCTTCCTTTTCACGAAAATCTAACCGACCAAGACATCGAAGAGGTCATTAAACACACCAAAAGGCTGGCGACAGGAGAACAAGAATGAAGGGCATTATACTCGCAGGTGGAACTGGTAGTAGGCTCCACCCTCTGACCAAGGTTACAAATAAACACTTGCTTCCTATTGGGTCTTTTCCCATGATACATCACCCGATAACTAGCTTGACAAAGGCTGGTGTTACAGACATTATGGTTATTACAGGCACAAGCCATATGGGAGATATGATAGAGCTTCTTGGCAGTGGTAATGACTATAACTGTGAATTTACATTTAAAGTACAAGATATGCCCGACGGGATTGCCGGTGCCCTGAATTTGTGTAAGAATTTTGTGGGGGACGATAAGTGTATTGTAATTTTAGGAGACAATATTTTTGATACCAACCTTACCGACCCAATAAATGAATTTAATAGTGGCACAAATCTATGCAAACTGTTTTTTGTAGAAGTGCCAGATCCAGAGAGATACGGCATAGGTGTTTTTAAAGAAGGACAACTTGTAGAAGTAGAGGAAAAGCCAAAATACCCCAAAAGCAATCTAGCCTGTATAGGAGTTTATATGTACACAAGTGAGGTATTTAAAGCTATTCAATCTATGCAAAAATCAGAACGTGGAGAATATGAAATCTCTACTGTTAATAACTATTTTATTAACAAAAATTCGTGCGGCCACGATGTGCTAGATGGAAGGTGGGATGACGCAGGAACTATAGAGTCATATCATGCAACCAATCGCTTAATATATGAGGCGGAGAATGAATAACTTTCTTATAACCGGATGCGCTGGTTTCATAGGGAGCCACACAGCAGATTTGTTTGTCAAAATGGGACACTCGGTCATAGGGGTAGACTGCCTTACTTATGCTGGAAACCTTCGGAATGTACATAGAAATGTAAAGCATTTTACTACAGACATCTGCGATACAGCGAGGGTACTGGATATTTGCCATGAATTCAACATAGATCATATAGTAAACTTTGCCGCAGAAAGCCATGTAGATAACTCTATTTTAGGGCATGACTCCTTTATACATTCAAATGTGCAGGGAGTAAAGTCGCTGCTAGAAGTGTGTAAGAGCAAAGACATCCCCTTTATTCATATTTCCACAGATGAGGTGTACGGCCCAATACGAACGGGGTCTTTTGGTGAGAACTCTAAGCTTAATCCACAAAACTATTACTCCGCTACTAAAGCCGCCGCAGAACATTTGGTGTCTGCATACCACAACACGTTTGATATAGAGTACTTGATGGTGAGAATGGGAAATAATTATGGTCCAAGACAGCATAAAGAAAAGTTTATACCTACAATATTAAATAGCCTGCGAAATTCTCATAAGATTCCGTTGTATGGAGATGGTAAAAATATAAGGGATTGGATTTATGTAAAAGATTCAGCCAAGGCCATATATAACTTAGTTCAAAACTCTCCCCGAAATCAGATCTATAACCTGAGCTTTGGAGACGAGAGAGAAAATGTAGAAGTAATAAGGATTATTTTAGAACAATTAGATCTATCATTTGATGACAATGTTTCTTTTGTTGAAGATCGCTTGGGGCACGATTTCAGATATAGCATCACTAATGATAAGATGATGAAATTCATAGGCTTCACCCCCACCGATTTTGTCGCAGGAATCAGAGAAACGATTGACTGCGTTATGTAATCAGGCGTTTCCTATAGCAATTCAGCTCCGCCCTGTTTTGGGGCGGAGCCACTGGCGCGGCAATGCTAATCCTTAACGCCAAGCGGGCGTCATCTATAAATGATGTAGGTCAAATAGTTTTTCAAAACTTTTGAAAAAATCCTGTGTATGCTATCATAGTATATGGAAGCGAATGGAATGGTAAAAACCCTTACCCCAAGAAACACGATATCTGACATGTATGACACATTGATGTCAGAGGGCATATTTAAAATTGACAATTATATTACTGGCGACGACTTACAACAGCTACATGATGAGGTACAAGAAAAATGCGAAAATGAGGGAGGTCATTATCAGTTTGGTAGAAATTATCGGGGCCCATCACTAAACCATTTTGATTCCAACAGTGCAATGTTCAAAGTTTATGATGCCCATTGGATGAGAAGTTTGCACAGAGAGGTGGTTGCGCGATACTCTAATGATCAGTTAGGCAGAGTATCCTCTGGTGAGTACGGTAAGAATATATTTGCCACCCACGACTATAAAGTTGTACGTGGAGGACCCCGCACAGGAGAGCTTGGCAGAAACGGATGGTTACACTTTGACCGAAACTGGTTCTTAAAATTTTTCATATATCTCACAGATATAGATAAGAGCTGTGGGGCATTTACTATATGCCCCAAATCTAGACAGCGGGGAGCGGAGCTACGAAACGAAGCTCACAAACGATCTAAAAATTATCATGATGTGAAAAATAGGATAGAGTTAGACTATCCAGAGCTACTTGAAACATACCCACCAGAACCCATTGAAGCTAAGGCCGGCACACTTCTAGTGTTTGATACCGACATCTTTCACAAGGGTGGTCAGGTGGAGGAGGGGAAAGAAAGATTAATAGTGAGGTTGCATTGCGGATAAATCAACTAAATAAAAAGTGCCTTTTTTCGCTTTAGGTGTAATATATTGAAACAGAGTATTACCTGCAAAACGGTAACGGAGGATAAGACGACTTCCTCACAAATCACAGACCGGTCGTGATTTTCATTTCTTTATTATTCAGCACTTCATGGACAATTTTTCTTTTGTTCCTGTGGTTTAGGACTAATTGGCTTCTTTTTTATGGGGAGTTGCTAGGCGCATCTTCTTTCCTTCGGGTTCCAAAATTTAAAAAACTTAATGAAGAAGGAGTAGCTTCTGATTTTTTACTTTTTTTATGGACTGAATTTCAGGATCATAAGTTTTTACGATTCCCGGTCAAGCTCTTGACATGTGTTTATTGTTTCGCGTTTTGGGTATCGCTTATTGTTGTTTCTTTTCACGGGTTTGAATTATTGCCATTGAATTATCTGTTGTCAGTTTTAATATTTAAAAAGATTAAAAAAGATGAATGAATATGTGATAGGTGGCCCCGGGGGCTTGGTGGGTTTTTTAGGAGAAATGGGATTGGACGGTGATTGGAACGAAGATACCCACTCTTTAATAAAGAATCATCGGACAGCCCAGAATGCGTGCTGTTCAGATCAGAAGACCCCTGCGTCCGTAAATTTTCATGCTCTTTATAGAAAAATTGTCGACTCTCAGCTGGGGGTCGTAGGAGATAC
>Ga0098057_1000347_pt1 | contig 16737 bp, 18 predicted proteins | sample 18_taG_FD_77072 | JGI IMG/M metagenome (GOLD analysis project Ga0098057, IMG submission 77072) | Marine viral communities from the Subarctic Pacific Ocean - 18_ETSP_OMZAT15316 metaG | ecosystem: Environmental > Aquatic > Marine > Oceanic | place: Pacific Ocean | collected 2015-01-19 | reverse complement strand
TGACCAACGTATAATATCAGTAGCACAATAATTTTCTATATTGGCGGAAGTTTGTTCATTACATTCTAATATTATTTCCGGATGACATTTCCTAATAATTTTACTTCCTCCTTTTAAAATCTCAAAATCGGCGCCTTCTGCGTCAATTTTAATTAAATCGATATGGTCTATATTATTAACCTCACAAAATTTATCAAGTGTGTCTAATCGGACTTTTTGTTCTACAACTTGCATTCCATTATCCGGTCGCTTTAAAGATGACAGTCCGCTTTCATACTCATCTACTGGCACATATATCGTTCCTTCTCCGTGGTGTGAAAAAAGAGCGTCTGGAATAAGTCGACACATATCTTCTAATTTATTTAATTTTATATTTTCAGTTAAGGCTTCAAAACCATGTTGGGTAGGCTCAAAACTAAAACTGTTAAAAGTACATTCGGAATTAAGATGCTTAAAGGTGTTTGCTACAGACATCGTCATGGTTCCAATATTTGCCCCGATATCAAAATAAGTAAACTTTTTGCGTCTTTCGTTGTTTAAAATACTATCACCCGTCACGAGCAAAAGTAGAAGAGTGGAAACAATGCCGGACTCAGGCGTCTCATAACTCAAATTCATATAGTTCTTATGAGAATAGCTCTTTTCTCCATACGAACCCATAAGCATAAACTTAACGCCATCCGGGGTGTTTATAATAGCCTTTAACATATCTTGGTCTAAGCCCAGATGCGCTATCTCCTCTATGCGAGCATTCATTTTAGCATTGGCTTCTTCTCCTAGAGAAGGATGACCCACAATCAGATAAGTAAAGTCATCCAATATTGTTATAATATCATTTAATGTACGTTGATTCATAGGGGTAAATTCCTTAATATTGATAAGAGTTGATCGAGTTGGCGTGGCGAATGCGCTTCAAAAAGCAATTCGACAGCAGCGTCAGAGAATTTTTCGGCCGTGACGAATCTATAGTTTCTTCCATTGATAAAAATTATATCATAACCCGTATCGTATACTGGAATAAAATTATTTTGTTTCATGAACATTAAGAACTCTTCTTTCGAATTACTATTCTCATAGAAATCCTTTACATTATGTTCACACTTTAAAGCTAATACACGATGTAGATATTTACCCAGACTTGTTACTACATCAAAATCCTTACCTTGTGTGTCGGTCTTTACAAAAGCTATTTCTGTGAGATCTTGCATATTGAGACTATCCAAAATATCTTCCAACGAACATACATCTACCATATTGATATCGGTTACATCTAATCCTAAACTAGGAGTGGGCTTTAGCAGGCTTGAACATCCAATATTTCTTTTATCGGTGCAGAAAAAGTTAGCCTTGGTTCGGTGCGCCACATCATCTATAGCGCACTGAATCACGCACACTTGTTCAGAATTATATCTTTTTACCTCTTTGTTTTTGTCCCAAATAGAACAATCATCCAATTTTAAATGTGGAAAGCGCGCCGGAGTTCTACGACCTTTCTCTAATATTGTAAGAGCTTCAGTATTGGGCTCTATACCAATGACAAAAGCATTATCATCTTGCAAAAGCCATGTTGCTCCATGGAACATTCCGGCTGCGGCGCCTACATCAATATAAACATTTTTTAATTGAGGGATGTTTTTTTCAACATTTTTTAAATCATCTAAGGAATAGAACATACAACCACCTCCACGTTCTTAAACAAATCAAACTCTCGCAAATCGCGATAAAATGGCTCTTCTGGAATATCTTCGTTGTGCTCGGGATAATTTTGCATGAGCATTAATCCACGCGCTGCTTGTTCCGGACTCATGTATGCATTGTAGCCGTTAATCTGGATATTATCTTCATGATAGGGAACGGTACTGCGGCCTTCATATCTTCCTTTTCGAAACCACTGTGCCGCCGACCGATTGTCCGTCAAAATCATGCCACCCTTACCAATCTTCAGGTGCTTCTTGATATGAAAAGAAAGACACATAAAAGTGCGGGGAAGGTACATTCCGGATGTAAGGCGCTTCGCCGCATCATACAAGGGATAAGGCTTAAGTTGATAGATTCCTTTCCATCGAACATCTTCAAATTTGAGTGTTCCTCCAGCATGCATAATCGACTGCGGTACAGAAAGATAAGTCCTACACGGAATTGTAACCTCTGTAACCTTAAGATATTCACAGCATAATAATAAAGCATCCGTGCAATTATCCGTAGATACCGCATAGGGTGCGCCTGTGTAGTCGGCTATTGTTTCTTCAAACATTGTGACTATTTTATATGGATTATGTCTCATTCCCATTTGCCGTCTTTTATATAACGCCGCATCGGGTATATGGAGGCGTTGCCTTTCCCCTCGCGCTCATCGTACCATCTCGGCTCTCGGGATAATTTATAATTTTTATTAATAGCCGTTATCATAGGATTTCCCTCATATGTTCTCCATAAATGCATATATTTGGACATATGATTCAGTAAACCTTTTTCACTATATTTTTCCCACAAACACGCGTGTTTTTCCATCGTAATAAACCCAATCTGGGATAAATCTTTATCCATTAAGAATGGATATTCTGCTCCTTCAATATCAATTTTCATATAATCAATGTATTCATGCCCTATTAACTTAAAAATATCTTCTAATGAAATCGTCATACAATTTTCTACAAGAGGGGTTTTCGTTCTTTCACATATATTACTATTCCCGGGGTACTGGTCTAGAGACCCATATAACTTTACTATTTCACCGGTTTTATCAGAACCAGCGAAACGATAAATAAAAAATTTATTGCCGATATAGTGGGGATTAGAAGTGGATTCGCCTGTGCGCGCCAATATAGCGCATATTTCAGACAACACTAAAGATGGTTCAAAAGCGTGAATCTCTTTAAACTCAAATCCGCGATTGACTGAAAACGCACCAATATTTGCACCCATATCGACTACAATATTTGGTTCAAAGTCAGGTGTCACACTCTTCACCGAGTGCGAAGGGGAATATGAATATTCCACTTCAGATTTGAGTTTTAAATAATATTGTTGTAAAGTTGCGTCATCTTTAAGCACTCCTTCAAAAAACAACACATTGGGCGGCCAAGATGCACGATCAAATATAGTCATTCTTTTTTCTCCTTCTCAGTCTCTTTTCTTTTATAACACTCTTTTGTTATCTCGCAGTTAGGAGTCCCTGTGAAAGTATAATTAAAATTCGTTATATCATCGTAATAATATTCAAAAATGGTATAGATCTCATCAAAATTTTCATACATTTTAGTGTACCGTTGATCACTATTCGCTGATACTCTTTCTCGATACTTACTAAAATTTTGACTAGGAGCCCAGTCCGGCCGGAGCGCCGGTAGCAAACCTCGGGATCTCGCTTCTGCAGCGATTCGAGACTCTGATCGGGGTTTATTTAGTTTGCCAAGAATAAGGCTGATATTGTTAATATCTTCATTAATTCTTTCGAAATATCCGATATAATTCAAATGGAGAGAACCAGAATTATCAACAGGATGGAGTCCCCACGATTTATAAACATTATCCTCTTCGGTTACTTTGTGACATCTATTTCCCAATGATAAATAATCAGTTTGTGTTAGCCTAAGTATCGTCGTGGAATCTGGTGTAAAAATAGGACCGGTTAAATTTTTTATACCTTTAAGATAATCTGAAAAAGTTCCTAATCCGTCAAAATCATTTTTATGATAATGATAGATAGATGCTGCTCTATCCCAGGGATTTCTTACAAAACTAAATTTAAAAATATTGTTAAAGGGATGCGTTTTTTGAGACAAAGATTTATCTCGTAATTTATTGAAGGATTGATTCAATTTATGGCAATAAGACTTATATGTTTCTTCATCCATAGAATGCTCACGATTGGCGCAAGTATAGATCCAGCCATTGTTCATATTATATAGAAAATCCTGGAGCGTTTCATGTCCCTGATCTGGTAATTGGAAATACTTTTTAATCGATGTGCCTGCAACTTTAGGTATATGAATGAACACAACCGGCACGTCATTGATCATACTATAGGGCATTTTCTCTCTCCAATAAGTAATACTTCTTTTTAAATCCGCATCTTTCAAATAATTTTAAGCTAGCATTGTTGTCTAATTTTACCTTAGCTACAGCGTATGGATGAACATTCATTATTTGATTAATCATAAACATTCCCACTCCCATACCTTGAAACTCTGGGTGAGTGGCTACACGAATATCGTTATCGATAACCCCCACAAACCCTGCGGGGATACCGCCCAAAAGGCACAACCAAAAATCATTATTATGTTCCAGCATATATTCAGCTTGATCAATTTCAGTAATTTCTTCTTGTTGAATAAATCCCTCGCGAACGCCCTGCATATTTCGGAGGCGCCGAATAAATTCCCAATACTTAGGGCTATTCTTTACAAATTTTAAATCTACCATTTATCTACCTGTGTTCCAAAGGGGCTTCCGCTGTTGAGCCAATAATGAGTTAAATATCCTCGGGTATATTTCCACCCTTCAAGGTTAAGAAGCGGGTTAAGACAACTGCCAATATCTAAAAATGTATTATTGGGGCTATCTTTGTAGCACTCATAGGCAATATAATTACTTAAACTAGCGGCAGAACACAAGATAATATGATTCTCGATATTGTTCGCCGCAATATATGTCTTAATTTCTTCTACTATGTTGTAATCATTTATCATACAATTTGAGCCTATTCTAAATGTTTTTTTAATCTCGAATGGGAGTTGTGAAAGGTCGGCCAATTCATTAACAACATATATCACCTCTCTATCAACAAAAAGGGGAATTATCTCTTCCACAAACCTACGATAATTGGCGTTAATTAACACATTGGCGAATGTGAGGTTGTCTTCATTTCCATCCAATAGTTCCAACTGCCATTTATAATTTTCTTGGCCAACATGACCGTCAGATGCTGTACAAACACCTTTGAAGTAGTTGTGTTGATTATGTTTAAAACATTCAATTAACTTCTCCCTATAAAATTGATCTCTCTCGGGAAGGAATTCCTTTTGTTCTTCTTTAGTATAGCGATTGGCGCCTTTGATGTCGCCTGTCACATAATGATTCTCTCCAAGAATTAGAGTTTTGTTCTGCATAATAAATAACTCACCATCAGAAAAACGAGTAAAAGCAAAATTCTCTCTCTTTTTCAATAAGTTGAGTAGTTTAATAAACTCTTGGTTAAAATCTTTGCTCATAATTTAATCTCTCTCACTGTTTCCCAGCCTTTCCGTAATCCTGCTTGCACACACTCGTCTCGTTGGCTAAAAAATTGTTTATGAGATACCGTGCTATTTGTAGAGGTGGCTTTTTCATCGATCCCTAATTCGTTTCCCAACACAGACCCATGCATAGATTTATCATCTGGTGGGTGTGGTGGGCAATATGTAGGAATGCCGCCGTGTATTTTTGCCATAAAAGCAAACTGAATATCTTCTCCGTTCTCCCACGTAGTGGGTTTTTCTTGCCACAGATATCTTAACCACTCGCGCTTAAAAAACCAAGCATGCCCCACCAAATCTACTTCGGTAATTTCGGGATTTTGTGTTGGCCAACCGCATCTATCGTGCTGTACATAATGAGTGCCGTTTAAAATAACGCCGGCGCTTCCTAGAATACCTTCGTGTGTCTTCATTGTATTTAGACAATTCTCGTGCCATTTGGTTCCCGGAATTGTGTCATCATCGTAAAGTGCCACATAGTCAGTGTCGGCTAACAATGCGGCCGAGAACCTTCCGTAAAATTTCCAATTGTAGTCATTATGAAAGATTCTATCCACATCTAACGATTTAAAATCAAAGTTCTTATTGTCTTCATGATAATTTACCCATAACCAAATTTGCTTGGGGGGATGTGTTTGGTTTTTGATTGCGTCAATCTGCATTTGTAAATTATAAGGACGACGATAAGCGTTTAAAACAACAGTAACGTTAGAATTATCGCTAGCGCTATCAGTATTTTTACTTCTCTTTTCATTAAATAAACTATCCTTTATCTTATTATAAACTATATTCCGCTGAGAGTCAACAAAATCTACTAATTCTTTTCCTTTATATTCTTTAAACCAATCTTCCGATGTGCATCCATTCAAATTATTAGTCACAATTTTGCATCCCAACATCCTTGCCTCTAATAAAACGCGATTGAAGCTTTCTAAGACGCGCGGAAAGAAAACAAATTTCTCTCCTTTGGCTAATTGATCTAAAAACTCAATATATCGTAGAGATCCTATGAGTTCAAATTTTAGATTTTTCTGGAGGCAATAATCAATTGCCCCTTGCGTGTTTTTAATTGGATTACTACTTCGCATAATCACCGCTGTGAGATCTTGTTTCTCTCTTCCAACGCAACTACGAATTAGCTTAATTTGTTCTTCAGACCAGAGGCTCATCCCCAGGTTAATCACATTATGAATATGCAGGTTTTTACTTATCACTTCTGCATGAATCTTTGATTGTGCAAAAACGTTTTTAGCGTTTGCGTAAAAAGCCCTATGAACGATCCTATGGGAGGGAACTATAAAATCTTTGTAGCCTGATGGATCTCTTTCTATAATATATTTGTGGTCGTGCTCTAAAATACTATATGTATTAGGCTCGCTAATGAGCGTTTGTTTGTTATGTTCTGCTAACGCTGTGAAATTAGAAATAATGAAGTGAAAGCCACATTTTCGATATAAATTAATGAGTTGCGGCGTTATGGACTCGCTTTTAATCCTTAATGCTCTAATATCATCTTGGTGCAAAAGAGAAAGAAGGATGTCGTCGTATATTTCCGCGCCACCCTTGATCTCATGCGCAAAAAAGTCTGCAACAAATATTATCTTTTTCATTATTCAAATTCTACGACTTGGTCTTCCTGCTTTTCCGTGGGGATTCCTAAAGTATCACATACAGTCTCTACCATCAGAGCATTCTGTTTTTCTTCCGAAAATTCTTCATACAGGCGCGCCTGAAGTTGTTCAGCAACGGTGGTAGCTTCATCATAATTGGCATAACATTCACGCATCTTCTGTTTTGCAGAATGTTCGCGAGGATATGCCCACATAGATTCTTTTACAATTACCCCTTCCCACACAACTACTTCAGGAATGGGCTGTAGGTCATATTCTACATTGAAAAATTCCGACTTTCCAGTCTTTTTATTTACAAGAAAATCTAATTGGCCGGACCATCCGGGCGCAACAACAGGCAATCCGCTGTATGCCGCTTCAAAGATCGGCAATCCAAATCCTTCACCATGAGTTAAAGTGAGAAGACTTTTGATCTGCGAATGGACATATAAAGAATGAATTTCATCGTCATCCATATCTCCATGAAGCAAATATACCTTGCATTTATGTGGCGGCAGCGAACGTACCAACATCTTAAAATCATTAAAAGTCTTTTCTCGATCCATAAGGCAGTTTTTTGACATATTAGTTTTTACAACCAAGCCCACCTCTTCATCTTTAAATTCTTCAATAAACCATTTAATCGTATTAGCCACATTCTTGCGTGGTCCCATTTGGGCCATTAACAAAAAATTAAAATCATAATCTAACTTTAAACTTAGATCTGGGTATTTATCTATAGTCTTGACGGGATAGTTCACTACGGTGATAGGAGTTTGGAGAGTATATTCCATTCGTTCTTTGGTGTGTTTATTTTCTGCGGTATATGCTGTTTCCTCATATGTTTTTTTCGAGTGGGTAGAAACAACAATAATCCCATCTACATCATTTCCTTTTTGGAGCCATGGCGCAGCTACTTTTGTGGTTTCCATACCCGCAGTAAAACCAATATTTATAGGTGCCAATGGTTCCCATTCATTGGGAATTGTCACTTGAAAAGAACCATCAAATTGACCTCCTTGTTGAATAAACGCAATAGTTTTTTCAATGGTGGCATCAATCCAATTTCGTTCGGCTCCTTCTTCACTAATCCATGACGTTTTGCCCCACTCTAAAGGTTGAATGTAAATGTCAAATAAGTCTTCCCTGCTTCGTAAGGCTCTTATGGCAAAACGTGATTGCTCTCCATAACCCGAACGCGTCAAGAGTGGACCTTTAAATAAAATCTTCTTTTTCACGCGACCTCCAGGAGGTGCCAGCGCTTATAGTTTTGTCGCGTGGACCATGCCCCATGTTTTTCTACTATCTCGTCCATTGTTTTAACCCATCTTTCTTCAAATAATTTGAAACTATAATTATTTTCGGCATGACGCATTCCTTCAATAGACATTTTTTTATAAGATTTCGGACTTACCTTGAGTGCCTTCTTGAGAGTGGTAAAAAAATCCTCTTGAGAAATTCGATCCTCATAAATATAAGGTACTTGTAAGGAACCAATCACCGCTTTTGACGATGGCTGAATTCCCCAGCCGAACCAGTCGCTACCATTAGTCACTTGTTCTTGCAGACCACCTGTCATGGTGACAACAATTGGCGTACCACAAGAAAGCGATTCTAGCGTTGATAATCCAAATCCTTCAGCGTCAGCAATATTAATTGTAAAATCTGCTGCATTGTACATGTTTGCCAAATGTAGTGGATCTACTTTTGCAGTAGAAAGAAGTACTTGTCCGTCGTCCACTCCTAAGTGTTCAATAATGTGAGGCAAATCTTGTCCATGAGGGTCCCGTGCGTCGGTATGCATCAACAACATCGCTTTTTCATGGCCCACCTCATCTAAAAATTCCTTAAACCACCAAATTAAAGTACCGCTTTGTTTCCTTCGAGCGTTTCGATTGTTCCAAAAGAAAATCTTTTTATTCTTATTTTTATAATTAATACTCGATCCCATACATAATCGTTCTCGGGTATGTTTGGCAGCGTCCTTTTCTTCCGTCGATTGGGCTGGGCGAAAAATAGTTGGATCCACTGCATGCGGCAAATAACGTGATGATATCTCCGGCGATACTTCTTGAAGAATTTTGTGAGTTACCTTAGAAATACACACAACTTCGTCCGTGGATCGATAAAAAATACCATTGAAATCTGGTGCAGGAAAATTATCCCAAACATGATAATAAACCATGGGAATATTCGTACGAATTTCATTTTCAATTTCCCACAACCATCCATAAAAACGCGGATCGGTCATAAACCATAAAACGTCCGGCCTTTCTTTTTGCAGAATAGATCTAATAATTTCATGATTACCATATCCATCGATTGGAAAGATGCGCCAACTATCTGCCCATGGTTCTATTTTTTGCGGGCGATAATCATTATGCTTAACTGCGCCACCCAAGCAGACAAATTCATAGCGCTCTGTCTTTAAGAGCGCTTCAATAAAATATTTTGTTTGACTACCCACCCCCGATGGAGACAATGGATGGTCACTAAGCACTAACACTTTTGTTTTTTTCATTTATTCCTCATTTTGAACATACTGTATTTAAGATTAATCGAGTTACTACATACGGATCACAATTGGCATTTGGGCGCCTATCTTCGAGGTATCCATATCCCTCGTGTGCGCATTGCCATGGAATCCGTAGGGAGGCGCCTCGATCTGATACACCCCACTTAAATTCTTTATATGAACAAGTTTCATGTTCTCCGGTAAGTCGTGATTCAATATCATGACCATAATTTCGAATGTGAACATTCGCCTGTTTTTCTAATGCTTGAGCAGCAGCTTCGATGGCAGCATAGGATTGCCTCATTTCCTTAGTGGAAAAATTAGTATGACATCCAGCACCATTCCAATCACCCTTCACAGGCTTAGGATCGAGCGATACGCTTACTCCATGTTTCTCGGCAACTCGATAAAGTATCCAACGAGCGACCCAAAGTTGATCGGAGACGCTCACGGCTCCAACTTCTGGCCCACCAATTTGAAACTCCCATTGTCCTGGGCACACTTCAGCATTGATGCCAGTAATATTCAAACCGACAGCCAAACATAGTTGCAAGTGTTCTTCTGCTATCTTTCTGCCGTGCGCGTTGCCGGCACCCACAGAACAGTAATATTGTCCTTGTTCCTCTGGATAACCTTTTTCAGGAAAACCCAAAGGTCGCTCATCCCACATTAAAGTGTATTCTTGCTCCAGTCCAAAGCAGCCTTCCCTATCGTCATATCGATCCTCTGTAATTACACAGGCTTGGCGTGTATTAGTTACATGTGGAAACATATCTGTGTGTAATACCTCACACATTACTAAAATGTCTCCACCACGGCGAAAAGGATCTGGACATGTAAATACTGGTCTCAATACACAGTCAGACGCCTCGCCGGGTGCCTGGTTAGTGCTTGAACCATCGAATCCCCATACAGGGGGATTGGTGTTATCTGGGATTACTTTCGTTTTGCTACGAAGTTGTGGACTTGGTTGTGTACCATCGATCCAAATATATTCTGCAAGTTTCATTGTACTCCTATGGGCAATCTTTTGTCCTATAAAATTTACATCCGTATCCTGCCGTACAGGATAATCTGTTTTTGATATGTCTCTTGTTTTTAATATTATAAAGGGCTTTGCTCAAAAGTTTAAGAGCATTTTGAGTTTTTTTAGGGCCGCTTGTAACTCTAAAGAATTCCACTCTATTTTGTTTTGCTGTTCTCTTAAGTAGTGCAAAATGAGTTTCTACATCCGCTGGATCGATTTGAAGCTTTTGAACAAAAAAATGTTTATATAACGTTAGCTGATATGTAATCATCTTATCACTCTTCTTTCGGGAATCCCATCCCCATGAACAGGTCTTCCAGTCAAAAATATGAACCTTTTTATCGTGGGGGGTCATCACTATAGCATCAATATACCCTTTAAACTTATAATCTTCTCCTTCAATGGGCTCCATTAAAGGCATTTCTACATACAATACCTCATATCCTTTATCAAAATAATTATCTAAAGCATCTGCGATCTCGGGAATGATCTGGTTACCTTGACCCATCATGTCGTATATGAGATTCTCTTTAAGATCTACCTCATCATCTAAATTTTCAAGGTTTTTTTCGAATTCTTGAACAAAAAAATCATCATCTACGTCTTCTTCTAAGAGTTTTTTCTCGCATACGGAGTGCATAGCACTTCCAAACGCAGTATACTCGTTTCCTTTAAAGCCCGATAGCTTATCTACGCGGGTAAGTTTATGGTAGAAAGCGCAAAAGACCCAGTCTTTTAGCTCTGAATAAGAAATGTGTGGCAAATTAACTCCGGATATACTCTATATTATAACCACATTACATAGAGTTGTCAAGTTTTTCTGGCTTTTGTAACAAAGATAATTTTTTATATAATGCCGGACTTGCTTTCTTTAAGAAATCGTGATTTGAATCTAAGTAGTATTCTGTAAATCCTGTAGCAAAATATTCTCTTAGAGAAGTGGGAGCATAGGCCGAGACAAATATACCCTGAACAATACTCGATAATTTATTATATCCTATCTTTTCATATAAAAACATATCCAACTCTTCATTATATTCCGTATCCATGAACACATTTAGTGGAATTTTGTGTCCCATCTTCCATAAAATATCATGAAGATACTTACGTTTTCTTAAAAATTCATTTTCTATTTTTTTATCTCCATAAATTTCATATCCATAGGGCTCTTCGAAAGAATGTGCTATTTCGTGCACAATATCATCATACATATCAATCATATTATCTTGAATATTAGATATATGAAGCGTTCCGTCTTTGTAAAATGCATTAATTTTACGGTTTTCAAATTCATCAAACCATCCTACAATTACCATTTCCACTTCGGAAAGTAAATGTGATGGAATTGTGCTTTCAACTTTAGAGATTAATTTTTCTAAATCAATCTCTTTGTTGTTTAAAGGTGAATCAACATAAACATGTATACCATTAGAAGTATAAAAGTTATTCAGTTGTTCCATCAACTTGTGTTGTTTGTTCTGTAGATAGTTTATCAACATCGTCTAGTCCTAGTTGGTATCCTCGAAGAAAATTCTCTTCTGCAAATGCATACATAAATTCAGGAAACTCAACAGCCAAAATTTCTGCAACCATATTGACTGTGACTTCTTCCTTATTAAACTTAGTACCCACGTACTCTACGAGATATTCTTTAAGTTTTGAATCCTTAACTACCGGCATCGATAGCATTGGATTGAGGTGTGCTTCTTCTTCTGTTTTTACTTTGTCTTCCATTTTTACTCCATTATAAGATTTTTGAGGCTAAAGTTGCGGTTTCGCTGCGTTCGCCTTTTTTAAATGTCACATGTCCTGACAAATAAAACTCTTTAAACTTTTCTACGGCATGCGCGAGACCATTCGAGGTTTCATTAACATAAATATTATCAATTTGTTCAATATCCCCTGTTAAAACAATTTTTGTTCCTTCGCCAATTCTGGTGATGATAGTTTTAACCTCGTGCATTGTTAAATTTTGCGCTTCATCGATAATAATGTATGCATCCGATATTGAGCGGCCACGAATATATGTTAATGCTTCGATTTCTATTTTACCCTTATCTAGGTAGATTTGTAAAGCACTTTTATCGTTTCCCATTAAAAATTGTAAATTATCTTGAATTGGCATCAACCAAGGAAGCATTTTTTCTTGCATGGTTCCGGGTAAATACCCAATATCTTTTCCAAGCGGTTGTACCGGTCGCGATACAATTAAGCGAGAATAATGATTTTCTCTCAAGCCAATTGTTTGTTGTAAACCAGCGGCGATGGCGCATAAAGTTTTTCCGGAACCGGCGCGGCCGATGAGCGTCACAACTTTAACTGTGGGGTCTAATAAGAGATCAATCGCAAACGCCTGCTCCTTGTTTCTAGAAAAGATTTTCCAATCAGGTATCCTGTCATGGACAACCTTTTTAAGAGAAACGTGGTGCCCGCCGAAGCGTGCTAATGCACTCTTTTTTTGATTGGCATTAGATATCATCATGACGTACTGGTTGGGGTGCCAGGTCTCTTCTATTTCTTCTTTCTCAATTAAAATATCTTCACCTTCATAAAATCTATCGATTACTTGATCATCAACCATGTGAGTAGAAAATCCTTTATATAATTCATCAGAAGAGGGGACGGCCTTTTCACAAATATAATCTTCGGCTTCAAGTCCCACCGAATCACAAATAACGCGCATATTGATGTCGCGACTTACTACAATCATCGGAACATTGGGGTTTTTGGTTTGTATTGCTTTTGCTGTGGCAATAATAGTATGATCGGGAATTCTTATATCGAGATCGGGCGGAAAAAATGCATCTTGTAAACATCCATATGACATTACTTTAAGAAATCCTTTGTTTTCACCTATTTTTACGCCATCGTGCAATGAACCCTTTTCTCGCATCTCATCAAGGATGCGAATTATTCTCCGAGCATTCAGCCCTACAGAATCTTGTCTCTTTTTGTGTTTGTCAATCTCTTCTAACACTTTTAAGGGTATAAAAATATTGTGATTATCAAATTTAAAAATAGATTCAGAATCTGTTAGATAAACACTGGTATCCAAAACATAATTCTTTGTAGTCATTAAACTCGTGAGTAATTAGTTTCTAAAGTATTTCTTCAATATAAGATCTCACTGTCTCTTCATTCCAGCCGTGCATTCCCCAATGTACTTCCATGTCTCGATTAATAAAGACAAAGGTGGGCCATGATCCAAGAGGATAGCCTTCAATTCCGGCATAATCTACAACATCTTGAAGCCCTTGCAATACGGATGAGTCTTCGGTGCCATGGTCATTAACCCAAATTAGTATATCTTTCAGATCGGGCTCGTCGCCGGATGTATCCTCTACTAAAACTGTTACATATTCTAAATCATATGAGGCATAGTCATCGTAAAATTCTTCTGCTTTATCTGCTGCAGCTTTACAAGGTCCACACCACATAACCGAAAAGTCAATCACAATGGGGCGCCCTTTGAATGAATATAGTTCCCAATATTCATCATTTTGATCTTTCAACACCAAATTACAAGGAGTATCTCCTACCCAGTGCGCACAATCACCGTTTTCATAAACACCTAATTCCTGTTCAATTTCTCCAATCAGAATATCTTCCAAGATTCCACTTTCGCCGTCAGCACCGGCTGGGGCGGATGATTGTGTTTTCTCCGAAGTACACCCCACCAACATTAACATACTACAAATCAATACCAAAAATTTCAACATTTTTACTCCTATCTACAAATAAATAGTATTATTTATCATAATTCCATTTATTAACGATCAGAATGTTGATTTACTGTCTGTTCATTAAGAACATCAAAATTTCTTGCTTTTTTCACTAAATCCGAAGAACTTTCGCTTTTTTTGTCTCCGCCCACTCCCCATAACAATTCCACTCCTAATTGATTACATAACTCAACCTCTGGTGTGTTTGTTCTCTCACGATCTCCTCCATTAGCAAAATAGGCAGGTTTATGTGTTCGGATCGCCTCACACACTGTTCCATCTTTATCATCTACTGAATCTACTAGAACAACTCCTTTAATCGCATCCAATATTTCTTTTCGCTGATCAAACGTCATGAAGACGAATCCTTTCTTGCGAAAGAGCCACTTGTCCGAATTAGCAATTATTATTACATCTCCAAAAGTGGCCGCCTCTAAAATCAAACGAATATGACCGACATGCACCGGATCAAATCCTCCCGATACCATTATGGTTGGTCTTTCTTTTTCTTTATTATTCTCATCAAACATTCCATTCGTTATTGTCATATCTTTATCTCCTGTTGTAATTCTTTTAAAATATGAAAATCAATTATCTCTACCGTTTCTTCTGGTCCCCCCGTTTCAAAGGCGCGACCTTTCGGTTTTAATAAATTAAACAATTCAAAATCATTTCCATCCACCGAACATCTATCCCCTACAAACCAAAAATCCCATTCATGAGCATTATAATGAGTCAATGCATAGGTTTTATCCCAACCACGTGGATAGATATCAAAGGAAGTATTCCCACCGAGCTTAACTACTAGCTTAGCATTGGTACTATCAATATAATCATTTAAAATTTCTAAGTACTTATGACGAATTTTATATAGTTTATCTAAAGCTTTAAAGTTTTCCCGCTGACTATCGATGGCGTCTCGGCCGATTGGACACCAGTTTAGCATCGATTCCCGATTTTGAATAAAATGACCGGAGAGCGGTACTTCATACTCCATTTCTTGAACTATCTCACCTTGAAGCATGCAAAGAGCACCCATCAATCGATTAAATGTCTTTTCGCCAATTTCTGCCTTCATTGAAACATTGTGTATTTCCTGGAGCTTGGGATCTTCGTCTCCATAGGGAATATAATATTTCGTTCCATTGCACGGCAACAAGTGGCAATTGATCCTCACAATAGGATCATTTAAAAGTGGCCACAGTTGTTCTTTAATATATTCTAAATCACTTCCCGTTACAAATCCCACTTCAGCATAGCGACACAATTCCCGCAAAGCTATTAATACTGTTCGAGAAATTATTTTGCGTGGTTCGGTGAGGGTTCCATCAATATCAAATAATACTAATGTATTTGGTTCAAGCTGTTTAATCTATCTCTCGCAATTTTATCCACTTCTGAAGTTGCCTGTCATATATTAATCTATTACGCGACAGATCATCTCTTATATCTTCATTAGGATACACTATATCGTGAACAAGTGTAGGATAATTTATTAATTCTTCAAATTGTTCTTTAATTTGTCTTTTGTGGCGTAAATAAATAATGCTAGCGAAAAGAATTCCGCTAGCCAAAAACAAAAGTCCTATTTTCAATACTTCTATTAACATTTTTTATTGCCTTAAATAACTAATTTCTACTAATACTCCACTTTCAGGCATGTTTCCTGTAAAATCTACTACATTTGTGGTTGAATCATACACCCAACCGCTATTTACGACCCCATCATAAAAAATTCTAATAGAATCTTCAATAGGAATATAATTTAAAGTCCATTCTTCGTATGGTTCTACTTGTTTGGTGGCATCGGCTACACCCGTAGACCAATCATCCGAACAAATATCTACAATAATTCCACTAAAATAATTGGTCGCATCAATATATCGTTCTCCTACATTGTGAGCGCTAGTATTACACGAAGAGTCAACGGGCTCTAAATTAACAATACTAGATAAAAAGACGGTTTCTCGTTGAATAGCATACCAATCGATAAAATCATCTAATGATATCATATCCTGGATGCTTTGATCATCTTCATCAGAAACGAATACTACTAACAGAGACGCATCATCTCGAAGCCACGTAGAGGCATATGCATTATCTTCAATATAATCATGAACTGCTTCAAATCCATCTTCTCGATTTCCGCCTGAGACACTATTATATAAGGCTTTAGCATCATCTATAGTGTCGCCCGGTACTAAGGGAAATTGTTCTTCAACAGCAGCATTATCAGCATCTGTAGAAACTATATTAAGGCGCCAATTGGTTTTAGGCAATGCATTCATCATTGCTTCAATCCCTGCCATCAATCTATCATAGTCACCATTCATTGATCCGGAAAAATCAATCACCCAAATAATATCGACGCCGTCGTTTCCAGTGGGTTGAACAAACGATTCAACCCATATATCATCGCTATATACAAGGCCTGTATCATATATGTAAACTGGGACTTCTTCTATTGTTACGATTTCGATTATCTCTGTCTCGGTAACCGTAACCTCTTTTTCTACAACTTCAGTTTTAGAACCCATTATTGAATATTCGTAATTGCATCCCAAGACGCACGCTAAGAATAATAATATTGCCCTATAAAACATCCATCGGAACTCCGGGGGTTCTA
>Ga0098057_1000341_pt1 | contig 16897 bp, 6 predicted proteins | sample 18_taG_FD_77072 | JGI IMG/M metagenome (GOLD analysis project Ga0098057, IMG submission 77072) | Marine viral communities from the Subarctic Pacific Ocean - 18_ETSP_OMZAT15316 metaG | ecosystem: Environmental > Aquatic > Marine > Oceanic | place: Pacific Ocean | collected 2015-01-19 | reverse complement strand
GGCAATTTATAATGATATGGGAATATTGCCCTCAATAGGCGAATTAACTGTTAATAAATATGAAACTTTTTGGAGCCCATTTAATCTTAATCCTGCGGCAGCCATCGGAACTTTTCTTAGTTCTCTCAATTCTCTTGGCGAAGGCGGCGATTTGTTTGATAGTGATAAAAAGCCCGGATTACAACTTGCGCTCGAATATGAAGACCTTGTTGTTGGGGGAGAAACCGTGATGATGACCGTTCGAAAGATGACGAATTCTTTCCTCGTCCAAACCGCAGGTGATCCGCCCGAATACGAAGAAGAGCAGGTACCCGTTCAGGTTATTAAAGATGCCGTTCTACAAAAACTTCCTGACGCCCTCGATGGTGCATGGGCCCACGTTCGAGATCGTCTTCCTGACACTTTCGTTAACCCATTGGCAGGATTTGGTGTAGTAGAGTGGGATTTTTGGAGCCAAGAGATACTTAAAAAGTCCACATCTAGAATTAAGAGAATATTTAAATCTTATTATCATTCAAAGGGTTTTAGTCTTGATACGGCTTTTGGAGAATTTGTAAGTCCCGGCGAGTTGTTAAAGAAAGAACTCAAGGCAATGTTAAGGCCCGCCCCCGGAGTTCGACAAGTACCATACTGGATGCGCGGCCGATTAAGAACTAATCCATTTGATGCCAATGGAAATGTATGCGAAAATGATTGATGATAGTATTTATAATAAACGAGGTAACGTAATATGTCCAGCTTAGCAATAGCCCTTCCATTGACGAAGGATTCAGGAGATGGTTATACTTCGATTAAAGATATCAAAAGTATGATTAAACAAAATTTTAAGATGCTTATCCTCACGGTACCGGGCGAAAGAGTTATGGTCCCCGAATATGGTGTTGGCATGAAGACATATTTATTTAACCAATTTAATGACAATACCTATGCAGAAATAGATTCAAAAATAAGAGAGCAAGTTAAAACTTATATGCCTTTTATTAAGATTCAAGAGATAATAACTAATTCGCAAAGTCAAGATATGAATTTGCTAGGATTATCTATTAGATATTCCATTCCCAGATTTGGTGTAACAGATTTGTTAGAAATTACTATTTAAGAATTGAGGGTTTTTTATGGCCGATGAACAAAAAAAGATAGTACCTATTGATTACACTCATAGAGAATTCAACTCAATTCGTGATGATCTCATACAGATAGCAGAAAGATATTATCCTGATACCTTTCAAGATTTTAGCGAAGGCTCATTTGGGGCAATGATGGTAGACGCGGTTGCCTATGTGGGAGATCAACTTTCTTTTTATTTAGATTATAGTGTTAATGAAACGTTTTTAGATACTGCGTATCAATTTGATAATGTATTAAGACAAGGAAGGATTTTAGGATATAAATATACTGGGCGCCCCTCCACTTTTGGTAAAGTTGCCTTGTATGTTTTGGTTCCGGCTTCTTCAACTGGCTTGGGGCCCGATAAGAACTATCTTCCGATTATGAAGCGAGGCTCTAGATTCACATCGGATACTGGATTGAACTACGTCCTTACAGAAAATATTGACTTCGGTGATCCTAAAAATCCGATTGTTGCCGCGAGAACAAACACAGCAACTGGCGCCCCAACTTATTATGCGATTAAGGCGTATGGAAATGTAGTCTCTGGTTTTTTCAGCCGCGAAAAGATAAAAATGGGAGCATACGAGAGATTCAAAAGAATTGGCTTACGTAATTCGAATATTTCGGAAATTATTTCTATTATGGATTCGGATGGGAATGAATATTTTGAAGTAGATTATCTATCACAGGATATGATATTTAAAGAAATATCAAACAAGAACTATAGAGATGACAATGTACCATCAATTTTAAAACCATATTTAGTTTCACGAAAATTTGTTGTAGAGAGAGGGCGAAATAACATAATTATTCAATTTGGAAGTGGAAATCCAGGCGCCTCAAATGTCATAGCTGATCCCGCCGCAGTCGCTTTAAATATCTTCGGGAAGACTTATGTAACCGATACCACCTTTGATCCGACAAAATTAACTAAGAACAAAGAACTTGGGATTGTTCCTTCGAATACAACTTTAACTATAGTATATCGAGTCACCAATCCTACTAATTCTAATTTAGCAACAAATTCATTAACAAAAGTTTCTAATGCTGTATTGGAATTCAAAAATAGACATTTACTAAATGCTAGCGAAATTAATACAATTATGACATCTGTTGAAGTAGCAAACGAAGAGCCTATAGTTGGCGATGTAACAAATGCAACCACAAGCGAGATTAAAAGAAGGATTTTTGATACATTTCCGACACAGAATAGAGCGGTAACTCAAGCTGATTATGAAAATTTAGCATATCGTATGCCGGCTAAATTTGGCTCCCTTAAAAGGTGTTCTGTTCAAAGAGATCCAGACTCAGAAAGACGGAATCTGAATATGTATGTTATTTCTGAAGACAAATTTGGCAAGCTTACAGTTTCTAATACAACTATAAAAAATAATTTAAAAGCATGGCTGAATCAATATAGAATGATAAATGATACAATTGATATTTTAGATGCCTTTATTATTAATTTCGGAATTGAATTTGTGATCACCCCAGCAGTTGGTGTTGACAAATATGATGTATTGCAGGCTTGTGTGGCACAATTAAAGGATCGATATAGTAATCATTTATATATTGGTGAGCCGATTCACGTCACAGATATTTTTACCGAATTGAATAAAGTCAGGGGTGTTCTTGATATCGTTAAAGTAAAGATAGTAAATAAAAGCGGGACTGGAGCCGCAACTAGTTATTCCGGAGTGCAGTTCGATATAAACGATAATATGTCTCCGGATGGAACTTATATTATTATTCCAAAAAATGCTGTTGCAGAGCTTAAATATTCTTCAGTAGATATCAAGGGAAAAATTAGATAATGGGAATTAGACAATATTCAGCTTCTACTGATACAACCATTGTTAACGCTTATGAGCCCAACTTAAGAACACGCGCTACTGGCGCCAATGGCGGGCTAGCTGACGTTTTAGAAGTATATTCAGTTTATGGTCGTCAAACTACTAGTTCTCAAGAACTTTCAAGAGTTCTTATACAATTTCCTATATCAAAAATTTCTTCCGATAGAACTGCCGGCGCAATTCCCGTAAGTTCTAGTGTAAACTTTTATTTAAGAATGTTTAACGCCCAACATTCAAAAACAGTGCCGGCTGATTATAAATTAGTTATAGCGGCTATATCTCAATCTTGGCAAGAAGGCGTTGGACTTGATTTAGAAACATATAAAGACGAAACAAAAGGCAATTCTGGCGCCAATTGGATGTCTGCTTCTAATACGGCTGCTTGGACAAATGTTGGTGGAGATTATATAAGCAGTTCCGGACATATATTTAGTCAATCTTTTAGTACTGGATTAGAAGATTTAAAAGTAAATATAACAGATCTTGTTGAAAGGTGGATCGCTGAAACTGATGTGGCAGCTTACGGTGTAACCCAAGTAAATTATGGCGTTGGAATTTATCTTTCTTCAAGCTATGAAGCACAATTTTCAAGTTCAACTGGACTAAATAGCGGTAGTGTGATCCACAATCCGGATGGCGCCACCAAATCATATTATACAAAACGTTTTTTCGGAAGAGGTTCACAATACTTTTTTAAGCGTCCTGTGATAGAGGCACGATGGAATTCGACAACCAAAGATGATCGGGGTAATTTTTATTATAGTAGTTCTTTGGCTCCTGGCCCTGATAATTTGAATATAATTTATCTTTATAATTACGTAAGGGGAGAGCTGAAAAATATACCCGGTACCGGCACGGGCGAAATTCGCGTAAGCCTTTATTCGGGTTCTTTGGATAATTCATCACCATCCGGCTCTAAATTAGCACTATATGATGGTAATGTAAATATTACCGGCGGCTACGTTTCCACTGGTATTTATTCAGCTTCCATAGCCATCACGGCTGCAGCCACTCCGCTAACAAAGTTATTCGATGTTTGGCATACTGGTTCTCCAGGGGGAGTAGCTACGAAGAATATTGAATATTTCACTGGTTCTATAACGCCCACTGTATTGAAGGCAGCACAGTCAGTTTCTAAGCCAACTTATTATTTAAATATTACAAATTTAAGAGACAAATATCGTGCTGACGAAACAGCTAGATTCAATATATATATCAGAGATAAAAATTGGAATCCAACTGTTTATACAGTAGCAAACACAAATCCAGAGAGTACAACAATCATGAGTGCTTCTTATCGAGTATTTAGATTGCTTGACGGCTATGGGGCAGTTTCTTATGGAACTGGATCTGATTTACATACACAATTATCATATGATGTATCCGGCAACTACTTTGATTTTGATATGAAATTACTTGAGCCAGGATACGCATATGCCTTCAAGTTGGCCTTCTATGATAGCGCACTGGTTTCTTGGGTCGAACAGCCCGAAGTATTTAAGTTCAGAGTAGAAAGTTATGAGTATTAAAAAGCTTTTTAATTCAACAAATAAATCAAGAAATTATTTATCAAATACTAACGAGAAAGATGTATTTGAAGATGTTGAATCTGAAAAAAATGTCCGCGCACTTAAAACAAAACAGGATGCGTTTGTACCTCAAATAGATTATTCTGAACCAGCTAATTTCGCGAAATACGGCTCTGCTTATCTATATTATAAATCTGCCATTGAGTATATTCATGATTATTATCCTTATGATGGCTCTGGTGCCGAGATTAATGAATTTTATAATAAACTTCTTAATATTGAAAAATATATTTTTGATAGTTCATATCCTAGAACAAACGGCCACATTAAATTAAGCGCCGGCGGCTGGGGTTCACTAGACGGCTCTTTATCGGCCGGCTATGGCACACCCGCTACTTTAGAATATATTACTTTCTTTGGGGGCCCCAACACATCATCTTATACCAAGCTAGCAGAAGCCTTTAACAATCCAACAAATAGTAAGACCCAATATTCGAACATATACGATACAGATATTTATACCGCTGCGGGATTACCATCAGATTATGCTTCTGGTTCTCGCGAATCCAATCTTAAGTCAGACTTTGATAATGGCGTGACTGTCGAATTCTGGCTTGAAAAAGCCGCCTTCACGAACGCTAAAACTGAAAAAGAAGTTATCTTTGACATGTGGAACAATGAGGCTTCTGGAAGTGCCGGCTATGGTAGAATTAGAGTAGAACTAACTGGTGCCTCCACAGGATCTCCGTTCTTGGTTACAGTGTTATCGGGCACATCTGGTATATACCAGCAATCAATCGGTGCTGATTTAACTACCGGCTCCCTAACTTCATTCCAGCATTATGCAATTAATTTTTATAATTCAGGTAGTTCTTTTGTTACTAGAATGTATGTTAGTGGGGCTTTAAACGATTCAAATACAGCCTCTGTTACTTTAAATGCATTAAAAAGTAAAAATATGATGGGACGTATTGGCGCCCTGCTGACAGCTAGCGCCTCGCCCGCTGGGCCCGTTGGTGCTGCTGGCGCTGGTAAGTTGAGCGGCTCTTTAGATGAATTTAGATTCTGGAAAGTTAAAAGAGATTCGAGACAGATTGCTCTTTATTATAATGATAATGTAAATGGTGGTACGAATACCGATGTAAGCAACACAACACTTGGCGCCTACTATAAATTTAATGAAGGAATTACGACAGACTCTAACATCGATAATGTTGTATTGGATTATTCTGGTCGCATAAGTAATGGATCCTGGACAGGCTATAGTTCTGATTCTAGATCAACTTCGTCTGCTATTGTTAATGCCGGCGCCGCAGAAGCAGAATATAAAGATCCAATTATATATCCAACTCATCCTGATGTAAGTTCGTTGAAGACAGATTTATTAGATAAAGGCGAATTTCACGATTCGAATAATAATGCTGCTTTTGTTAATTTAGTACCCTCGTGGGTATTAGAAGAAGATGAAGGCTTAACAAGCGATTTAAGATTACTTTCGCATATCGTTGCCACATATTTGGATAAGCTTTATTTGCAAATTTCTGCGCTTTCTTCCTATAAGGGCCCAAATTATACTAGTGCATCGGCGGTACCGCTACCATTTGCTGAGCATTTACCACAATCGCTTGGACTTTATACTCCGGAATTATTTATTGATTCAAGCGTATTTGAAAAATTCTTAGATAGAAATGAAGATATTTCTTTTGAATCTAATTTAAACGAAACTAAGAACTTAATCTATCTAAATCTTTACAATAGTTTAGCCGGCATCTTTAAGTCCAAAGGAACAGAAAAAGCAGTTAGAAATATACTTAGATGTTTTTATCTGGATGATAGAGTTATTAGATTAAAGACATACGCAGATAATCAGATTTATGAATTAAAAAATAATCTACAATTAATATTGGCAGAGAATACATCTATTAATTTTAATAAAAGTGATAACCTTGGCGGTGTTGTATATCAAAAAGCAGATTCTTCTAATTCGGATGCAGCCGGTTTTATTTCTGGAACATATGTTAGCGATAAAGAAGATAGATATGGTTTTACGGCCGAAACAAATATAATTTTTCCCAATTTCTCTTTTATAGATACGACATTTGATAGAGATTTCCACCAAGTATCTTTGTTTGGTATGTATATGGCCAATACGGCATCAGCTAACGATACAACTTGGGCCGCTACAGATAATGCAAACTTCCAAGTATTTGCGATTAGAGACGCCAAAGGATCTAAGAATGTTTATTTCAAACTAACATCATCGAATACACCAAATCCATTTCCGACTTTGACAAGTAGCGTTTTCTTGGACACCTACGACAATGAACAATGGAATATATCTGTTAGGCTTAAGCCGGATAATTACCCACTAGCCGGCATAGTAACTGGTTCTACTATTTCTAATTACAATGTAGAATTCAGAGGTGTTAATGCCATTGGTGACACCATTCAGAATGATTTCTTTTTGACGGCCTCTGTTACAACGGCTGTTGGTCGATCCTTTGCACAATCGGCTAAGAGAATGTATGTTGGCGCCAGAAGAACAAATGTAACCGGCGCAATTCTCGATAAAAGTGATGTGCTTGCTGCTAGTTTGAAATACTGGACCAAATACCTTGAAGATGGTGATATTAATCAACATTTATATAATTTAGAGAATAGAGGTATATCGGGCTCTTATCAAAACATCGCGGCACGAGATCCTAATATATCACAGACAGACGCCTTAAATTTAAACACATTAGCCTTAAATTGGACTTTTGATAATATAACCGGCTCAGATAATAGTGGTAATTTTTATTATGTAAGCGATCTTAGTTCTGGATCTGCTGAATTAAGAAGCAAATATGGTTGGATTGGTAATGTTGGTGGCTATCAACATACTGGATATGGATATGGATTTGGCGCTAACTTAACTGGTTCATGTGGTGTAGTAAATAAAGAAACTCTCAACTCCTTGAAGTTCACCGATATCGAGGCCCCGATTTCATCAGAAATGGTTCAAGTTTTATCTGATGGTGATAGAATTTATCGAGGCATGGGATCCCGCCCCCGATTCTTCCATATTGTTGAAAAGAGCATGTACAATGCAATATCAGAAGAAATGCTTTCGTTCTTTGCTGGAGTTGTTGATTTTAATAATTTGATTGGCGAACCAGTCAATAGATATCGCGAACGTTATAAATCCATGGAGAAACTAAGAGAAATCTTCTTCCGGAAGGTTACACAAGTTTCAGATGTAGAAAAATATATTAATTATTATAAATGGTTAGATGATGCAATTGCCGAGATTATTGAACAAATGATGCCGGCTTCTTCAGGTTTTGTCAGTGATGCCTATAACATAATTGAAAGTCATGTTTTAGAAAGAAACAAATATAAAACTAAATTTCCAACTCTTGAATTTAAACAATCCGATCCAACAATTCCGATTTTAGGCATTAATGAACTTACTTATAATTGGCGGTTAAATCATCATCCAATTAATGATAAAGAAAATACAAATTCTCAATGGTGGTTAGAGCGTGCTGATAGAGAAGTAAATACAGTCATTACCTCTGGCGATGCGACAGTCAATGAACAAAGAGAAATCACAAAGGATACGATCAACCTTGTTAATGATCAGACTTCATCGAATGTCGCTAAATTTGATAAGACAATTTATCAATCACCAACATTTGTACTTAGAAAATTAGCTAAACCATATAAACTTGAGATTAGTCGCAAAGCTTCACCACACAATATGATTATTAAGGGTGGAACTAATTTTAATGAGAATAAGAGAATAGATTTTACCTATAATGCTTTATACCCGGCCGGCCCAGTTAATACTAGTGGTGGAGTTTTTGTACCACAAAATGTTTTGCTTGGATTCTCGGCCGATTTAGTAGGATTAAAAGATTCAGATGATATTATAGAGCCAAATAAGAAAATTAAGAGAGTTATGAAAGTCCAGCATGGTCGCGAATGGGAAGATGGTCTTGGGTATAAAAATGTAAAATCGTCATTAGCATTTCCATTTAATATAGTAAGCGCCTCAGTTAATTCGGGCTATAATAAAGATATTATTCGACAAGTAAGTGCGAATGTAATGATTACTAATCTCCATAATGATGTATACGGCACCGATATGGAAAAGCCAATACAAGGACCATTTACGGAATATGCAGTAGGCGGTCATCAATCGCGCCATATAAGCCTAAACGCGGGATCTGATAATTATACGAATCGTCCAGAAGCGTGGAAGATTTTACTGGGTACGTTTACCGCCTCTGCTGGAGTTGATGGTGCAATAGGTATGGCCGGCGCCGATTATCCATGGCCTGAAGCTAATGCTATCGGAGCTACACCATATCCGATGACCGCTTCTCAAAAAGCAGTCTTTTATCGCGATCACATTGCAAAAAGACCGGTAAATATTCGCAATATACGACACGCTACTAGTTCTAGAGCCACAATATTAGGAAATTATAATCATCAATACGAAATTGTTAATAGTGTTGGAGCCTATTCAAATCCCCGGGCTTTCGTAGAAAATCAGCCCACATTGCCCACCCAAATTACACAAACGCCCTCACCGTCACAAGGTCGCTCAATTCTAGACATACGTAGAGGTAACGAAGGACATTTCGAATTTGTGCCAGATTATCCGATTGATTATTTAACAGCCAGCACCAACAAGACCATTATTCGCGGTAAATTCTCACATGTTGGCGGCTTAGAGACAATGGGCCCCGGATATAGCGATATTCGCTCCGATGAATTTTCTGTGTATAACGCCCTTAATTATAGAAATTTAACTGTTTTAAGGCCGAATCAAAACATGTCGGGCACAGTAACTGAAGGAGTTGGAGTAGGCACACCTGGAATTAGGGTATTCGACATTCATGGAAAGGACTTTGGACTTCGTACTCATCTTGCGAGATATACTGGTCGTTTTGGTAGAGATTCTGCGTTAGTCACGAATCCTGGTACGACATATAGCGAGCTACCGGCATATAATAAGATCCAAAGAAATCCCCTCAGAAAAATTATTCAAAAAGCTGATGGATCGTATTTTACATCCTCACAACATGATAATTTTTATGTACAACATCAGATTCCACGCGCAGATCGCCAATATTCATGGGTAACTGGCTCAATGGCGCCCAAGACTACAGATTTGCGCTATTATGGCTATGCTCCCGTCACTGGCCCACAAGCTGGTTATTATTCTAGTTCGGCTACAGGCTGGACTGCTTATTTTGATTTTGTATCGGGAAGTTCGGTTTTAGGTACCCAAGGAACGGCATCGATTTATCAACCGGCTTTAGATCTCAATTTATACATAAACGATCCAATTGATGATAATGCCGACAATATTCAAGGATATCCTTTCACTTCTGGTAATACAGATTATTATAATGATACATTGATTAATGTACATAGAATTGAGTCAGATTTGAATACTAATGCTGATTATTTCAATTTATTGATGACCAAGCGTAAAAATACTTTTGGTTATCGTGGTGTGCCTTTAGTTGGCCCGACCACACACCCAATCTTGCGGAATCATCGACAGCAAAATACACTGACAGCCCAATTGGGAACGACTCAGAGATATACTGTGAAGCCGGTTACGCTTCGGTCCCATCCTGTTTTAATTAATTTGGATATTGACAATAAAAACGCTACTATTAAGGCAACTTTTCAAAACGAAAAGCTTTATTTTAGCGATTCAGATTTGAACGAAAGACTCATTCAAGATGCTGCAAATACAAAAGATACTCCATTTGATCAAATTGTTAATATTGCGAATACTTCAAACAAATACGATTTAAAGTGGATTTCGTATACTGAAACATTGTTCCCCTCGAAGATCAATGAATTTACATCAAAAGCTACTACACGGCCGAATTATGATAACATGTATTGGAGAAGCTCACAAACAGATAGAAAGACACTACATAATGATAATATTTTAACTAATTCCTTCGGGATAACTGTAAGCCAAAGTTCGTGGCCACTAGATCCGCCATCAGATTTTCTTACTAGAAATGCCATACCATCAATTAATGTAGCTAAGGATTTTGAGCTAAGAGGTTTAAATTCTGCTGGAGAACTACAAAACACGTATTTTCATGTTACATCGGGCTCCTTTTCCACCATGCCCCGAAGACTACGTAATCTTGTAGCGTCTCCACTATATGCCAGAAAACACACGCTCCCTGGTCCTCACACCGTTGTTAGTCCTTCGGGCATGCCCATTCCCGAAACTGGTTCTTATATTTTAAGCGAGAATTGGTATACAAGCATTGTTAATTTTGGTGCCGGGGAAGCAGTTTGGGAGGCAGGTTCGCAGGCCGGAATTATTAAGAAAGAAAATGGTGTAGTAACATTTGAATCAGCATCATCAGAGCCATGGTTTAAAGATTATGATACTTTTGAAGATGATTTAGGAAAAGTCAGCAAAGGCTATGCGATAATCCCCGAATTTAGAATAAGCGAACATGTCGTAGATTATAAGAGATATGGTATTAATGCAAATAACAAATTTGATACATTCGAAATTGTAGGAACAAGCAAGAACAGTTCGCTAAGTAATTTCTATAAAGATTATTCAAATTCTGAATTTGTGACCGAATTCTTAAACATTAAAGAAAAAGCACTTTTAGAAGCCAAAGAGATTATGTTAACATGTAATGCGTCTATCAGATTTAATCCTTATAAGGGGTTTTATCCTGCACAACGTACAGTTCAATTAGTAGAAAAATTTCAGGATTCGTTTCTTAATTCAATAATAGGTGAAAGTGCAGCAGCCTCCATAGCCGGCGCTTCCGGTGGTATTATACGCCCACTGATGCAAGCATTGTATTCTCCTGGTTTATTGTATAATACGATTAAATCTGGAATAGCCGTTGATTATCCAATTGTTTCTGATCATACAAAGATCGCCACCGAATTTTATGGAAATGCAGTATCTAATGCATCTCAAACATGGATGCTTACATCGAGAACTACAAGTTCGCTTCCGGGCCATGAGGGGTATACAGGCGCGGAGTTTTGGGATTATAGAATTCCTTTCGAAGCTTTGATTAAGCCTGAAAAATATCTTACTAATTTGACTACTTATGATCTTGAGTCACACCCTTCTGCTTCTGTTAACGCAACGGCTTCTTTTGTGGGCCGCGGCAACCCAATATATTCTTTGATGGCATCAAACTTCTTTGGAGAAATTGGTAATTTCTTTTTGAGAGATAGTACGTATACTCGACTTGAATCTGACATGGTTACGTCTGATTTAGAGTTTAAAACTGGGAGCTTGTATGGATCTCGTCTAGTAATTCGTCGTTCAATGAGCGGAAGCAGAGTGTACCAATATGAATCTGGCTCTAGTGGCACTAATCTGCCTTATAGTCAATATGGTGGTCGAGCATATAATAGTACAACTAATAAATTTGCAAATGGGGGATATCCGCTGCCCCAAGATCCAAGACAGGCTCCCAAAACTGTGTTACAAGAAAACTTTACAATGTATAGCCGCCCTACAGCTTTTGGTCCTCCGGTTGCTGGAAGAGTATCGGGTTCATCTTCGGTGAATGTTGAGCGAGTAAGTCCTGCAGATAGTGTAACCGGCTTTAATTGGGCATATACACCACCGTATTATAATGGCGAAGCTTGGGTTGATTTTATTTTCCAGCCTTCTGGCGATACCAAATATGATTTAGAAAAGATATTATCGGAAATAAAAACAGTTTATTGGCGCGCCGACCCTGGCGTTTCTTCATCAGTGGGATATGGCACAGTAGCACTTGGCGGTACACAATTATTACCCACATTTAGTGGCAATGTTAATTATTCATCCGAAAGTGATCTAATTTATGAGGGTAAGAATGTAAATGCAAATGCAATGCAAATTAGCGCTAGCATTAATTGCTTTGGAATTGAGAGAGTAACAAGACAAAGAACAGATAAGTTTGGTAATCCAATGTCGTCTGAGAATGAAACTGTTGGTAAAAAATGGATTATTCAACCCAAGATGGAGACTCCGATGTTAAACTTTAATAATTTAGGTACCCACGGACTGGTGCCGCCCGCCTCCAATCTTAGTCTTCCATTATATTCTTCAGCATCAGTTCCTCGGGGCATGTGGCACCAATTTGGCATAATTGATCCAGACCCGTCAAAAGGTGTCTTTTTAGAAATCGGAGATCTCCCGAAAGAGTGGTTAAAATATCACTATGATGTAATAAATAATAATACTGTCTATAATAAAGATGATGCGGCAGCCAATGGCAGGAATATATATAAAACTATGAGACCTTTAACGAATATTGTGAATTTTGATATTAAGAATACTTCGAAACGCTTGGGAGAATTGGCGGATAGTGTTACTATTAAAGAAGCAATTGTCGCCGTACCATATATAACAACAGTATCAACAGCGGATTCGACATTACCTAATTATAGGCAGCAAAACAAGACATTTTTCCCCATAGCTAAGAAGAAAATAGAAGCATGTCTCGATTCATCTATTGGTAGTCAGACGGGAGATTCTTTGGAATTTGCCGGAGAATCGATTAGAAAATTAGTTCAAAAAATGCAGAGATATCATTTGCCGCCGCAATTTGATTTTGTTAACAATCCTGTGATTAATCCAATGGTAATGTATATATTTGAATTTGAATATAAATTTGATAAAGATGATTTAAGTTATATTTGGCAAAATTTGGCCCCTCGCGACTATAAGAAGATTACAAAAACTTCTACCTCTGTAGCTCATGAGCTTGCTGATAATGAGTTATTGAATGTCGAAGATATATATAATAATAATATGAGATGGATGGTATTTAAAGTCAAGCAGCACTCTCAAGTAAGCTATGAAGATCAGGTTGCTTCCCAGGTGGGAGAATCTACGCGTACTATTTTGTCGCGACCAGCCAAGTCGGCATATCCAGTTGAATATAACTGGCCTTATGATTATGTTTCATTTGTAGAATCTGTTAAATTTGACGCAGAAGTACTTTATGGGCCCGGATGCCGCTCCGACACCGAAACACAAACTCAACAAAATCAACCACTAAATTCGGATAATTATAATCAACAGAGCAGCAGAACCAGTAGAAGCTTTAAGAAGAACAAGAAGGACCGTTAAGAATGGCAAAGTTTATAAACAAAAAAGAACAAGTTTTTGATTTAAAATTAACTTTATATGGCCATTATCTATTTTCTATTGGTTCTTTTAAGCCTGCTTATTATACATTTTATGATGATAATATTCTTTATGACAAAAAATATACATATACTGGCTCTAAAGAAAATCAGAGCGATATTGATAAGCGCATAAAAGATAATACACAATATCTTGAGAGTCTAGTACTGTTTAGAGATGTGGGGGCGACTTTGAATAGCGCTCAAGGAGAAATGAGTTCGTTTGATGATACTACGACAAGAATGGCATCTCCGAGCGCTGATATTTTTAAATTCGATACTGCAATAGGAGATGCTTATCTGAACGGACAAAGCAATCACGCCCCCGCTTGGAAAGTCGCCTGTCTACAAAGTATGATTAGTTCCTCGTCTGAAAGAGACAACACAAACGATACTTTAATTCCACAACTCAATATAGACGCCAATTATAATTTAAGAACAGCGAAAAATGAATTTATATTTGATCCTCAAGATGTTCGCGAATTAAATGCTAGAACTGGAGTATTTTTAGATGATAAAGTTATCGAATTGGATAGCAACGACCCGCTATATTATGTTGAAGAACTAAATACAGAATTACTTACTAAGAATTTTGAAATTGAAGTATTTCATATATTAGATTCATCTTCAGCCGGTAAAGATAATTTGCAAAGAAAATATTTCAAAAAAGAAATTCCACAAGTACAAAACGGTTTTCTGGTTACAGAAACCAAAAGAGAATTTAATGTTGATAAATTGACGACAGGTAGTATTGAATATTATTTTGATGTTTTGTTAGACACACAAGTTGATCAGAGATTGGCATGCAAAGGCTCTTCAATATTTAATAAAGAATCATATTATATTGATTTGGATTTTGATTGTGAAAAAGAACAAGATGAAAGTATATTTTATGATATTTATGGAGCAGTTACGGAGCCCGAGATATGCCTAGATTAATTTTAAAGGGAGATGTACGAAGTAATATTGGTGAATATTTCCCAGCACCTTTTATTGATAGAATTTATATTGTTGGCGCCGGCTCTAAGAGTCAATTTAGAATAAGAACATCTGTATTTGTACAGGACGAAGCTAATAGAGTAGTGCTGCAAGATGGCAAAACTAAACAAGATGAAGAAGTTTATAGGAATTCTCTGGAAGAAATAAATTATTATACAATGATTTTGATAGATTTACAAGATACTGGACTTTACGAATTGATGATAAATGATAAGTATAATCCATTAGCTGTATATAAGCTAGCTTCCATGATATATCCTGATAAAATAATATTAGAACAATTTAAACCAATGACGACCACGCCACAGATATTATTTGATGAAAATGGGAACGAGGTTTTGAATTATTGTTCAGAAAAGACTTATGTTAATTACAAATATGACGACGATGTTAATGAGCCGGGATATGAACCAGTCCCGTGGAAAGATATAACTTCAATGCAAGTATTAACATTTGCGAGTACTACGACTCCTGACAATATCGATATTAATAATGTTAATCTTTCCTGCCTTGATGTAAAAACCAGTGATATTTCGTATGAAATAGTCTTTGAGGGAGGCGAATATTCGGATAGAGAACAGATGGAATATGTAGATAATAACGATGTTATTTATAGCGATACTCCTTTGATTGCGATTGATTCTTTGGTTTATAAAGCCAATAAATTAACTCACGAACAGATTGTTGCAAAATTTAAAGATTTATTAAATGAATTTTCTACATTATATGAGAAAGATAAAGGATTTGATAAACTTAAAAGGATGATGGATAAGGTTTCTCTTATCTTAGAAGTTTATAACGATCAAGCGGATTTATTACCGCAATTAAACACGATTAGAAAAATATTTCCTGATAAAACGTTTGCTAAGCCTATTGGCAAATTTTATAAGAGATTTGGAACAACGCTCTTTAATATAAATAAAATTATTAAAGATAATCAAATTTTAAAAAGAAGAATAATTTATAATCGAAAAACTATTGATTTGCGTCCTGGATCAACATCAGCAAAACACAGACCTAGTTTTGATAGTACATCTGGTAATACCGGCTATATATATACTGATTGGGTTAAAAACAATTATACTAACGAAGGCTCCCTGGATGTTGTTTTGGGATATTTCTTTTTTGATTATGAGAAAGCAATTCGTCGTAGGTCTAATATATCAGAATTATTTGATGTCAATAAGTTAGAAAATTGGGGCATTCATATCCCATATGAAAATTTTATAGTAGATTATGCGTCTTGCGCGTATGTAATTCGCGGGGACGAGGACGCATCCGTAGAAATTAAATCAATTATGAAACAAGACAAGAGTTTTCCTCTCACGAAACAAATTTCCGTTACAGAGAATAGCACCGACCCTTCCAACATGATTGTGCCCGATGAAGATCAACGCGAGGAGTTAGAAAATACTCCCTACGGCAGTACAAAGACATCGAAGGCTGGGTGGGCAGAAGCTGGATTTATTAGTAGTTTGGTGCTTCGTAATTTCATTAATCCAACGAATAAAAGCTTTTCAGAAATAGAAAATTATAGATTAATGTGCTATGAATTATTAGATTATCGACAAAGTGCGCCAACCACAGATTATTCAGCAAAAATATCAATAACTGATAATACAATCAGCATAGCAAATGATCTCATCACATCATGTCGTTCAGCGCTTTCAGATATGAAAGCCTATTATGAGCTTGTTAATAGTTTATGTGCTTATGATGATAGTCGCTGTGCCGGCGTTTTTAATGATTTTTTTAGTGAAGCTGTGTTGGCTAAATATGAAGGCAATATCGGCGGGGCCCCCTGGCTGTTGGCTCCGCTTATCTATTCAATGCATTTAGACTTGATATACAATATTTATGGTGGCGATTTACAACAAATCGCCAAAGCAGCAAAAAAGATTTCGGTTCAAATTAATCCTGTTGATGGCACTAAAAAAGCAATTGAAGTATTTATTAATACATTTTCGAAATTTATAAGTGACATGTATGGCTCCAGTTCCGGTGGTCTTTCCGGGCTAATTGGTAGTAAAATAAATATTGATCCTAATATATACGAAAAGAAAGATATTATGAACAAGATTTATGAGTATTGTAATTACTACTATAATAAATATAAAGTATGAGATGTATAAATGCAAATGATGCTTTTCATCATTATTTAGAACAAATATTAGGATTCGGTGAAGATTTTGCTAATACTAAAGCTTTATTTAATAT
>Ga0098057_1000339_pt1 | contig 16943 bp, 22 predicted proteins | sample 18_taG_FD_77072 | JGI IMG/M metagenome (GOLD analysis project Ga0098057, IMG submission 77072) | Marine viral communities from the Subarctic Pacific Ocean - 18_ETSP_OMZAT15316 metaG | ecosystem: Environmental > Aquatic > Marine > Oceanic | place: Pacific Ocean | collected 2015-01-19 | reverse complement strand
TAGGTGTAATTTTAAACCATGCCCACAGAGATATAACTACGGGGGCTGACTCAGGGGATGGCATAGACGGTATTCTTGCTGAGTCTCAAGCCGATAGTGCTGCTCAATCTAAAATCTATAGAATGTGGTCGAGAGATAACTATGTAGTCGTAAAGGTAGAGACTAATGAAATTGCAACAAGAGAAGGTGTCAAAGTAAAAAAGAGTGTTACCTACATGCCTAATCCTAATAATACAGGTAATATTAACATACTTGGTAAATTACCCTTTGTATTCTTATCAACTGAGCTTGCCATAGACTACCCCACACCTAATCCAATTGGCGAGCAGTCAACTAAGTTCGGAGCAATGATTTCTGAATTAATAAGCGCCGCTAATTTGCAAGGGACTTCGGTTAGTGTTTTTAAATACCCAGAGAATATGCAAGGGCAATTTGATAATATAAGCACAGGGCTAACAGATGTAATTGAACTACCTCAATCTTCGAATGAAGAGGATAGTGAGACCGACTTTAGTTTCGTTTCTCCTAATCCAGACCTAGCAGGTCAAAAAGACTCATACATGACTTATTTAGAGGGTGTTTTAGCTCAGCATGGGATTAGTGTCGGGCAAGTAATGGGCAAAGATATTGAAGCTTCAAGCTCTGGTATCGCCTTGGCCATAAAGAATGCAAATGTTCAGGATATTATAGAAAAAATGCAGCAAATGTATGTAGAAACTGAAAAGCAAATGTTTCAGATTATAAAAGCATGGGAAAGATACATAGGTAGTGCTGTTTTTGAAGACAAAGATTCACTTAAAATTACTTTTAAGAAGCCTAAAGTATTAATCACAGATAAAGAGACTCTAGATAATATTAAGATGCGCATAGAGATGGGTCTTATGAAGAAATATCAGGCATTGATGGAGTTAGACCCTAACTTGTCTGAGAAAGACGCGTTACAAGAAATAGAAGATATCGAAAAAGAAAAACAAGACAATATGAAAAAGGTGATGAATGGCTTCCAAGTATCCCAAGCAGACGAAGATACTCAACCTGGATCTTTCGGAAATACCCCAAAGCAGTAAAGCTAAGGTAAAGAAGGAAATAGGTGAATTCGTTGTTAATGAAATGCTGCTTAATCTTGGTGATGGTAAAAGCCCTGTCGCTAATAGAGGTAGCTTCAAGAAGCTCAATAAAGAGTATGCTAAGGAGGAGAAAGGTGGGGACACTAATCCTAACTTAGATTTAGATGGTGATCTATTAAACGCGCTAACCTCGAAGAATAAGAAGGGCGATAAGATAGAAATAGGTATATTTAAAGCAGGAGAGCAAGGTAAAGCTGATGGACACAACAACTTCAGTGGTAAGAGTACTCTTCCTACAAGGCGATTTATACCAAGCGAGAGAGAGAAATTTAAAAAGAGTATTACGGTAGGTATTAAGCAAATAATTAACGATAATAAAGTAATTAGACAACCCGAAGAAGATACCACTATAATACCATTAGACGAGAATATATTTAACATAGATATAGATGAAGTTTTAGGAAGAAGTTTCTTTGACGAATTTGGCATATAAGGAATAGTATGGCGAATGTACGTGTCAAGGTAGACACTAGAAAACTTAGAAAGAATCTTAGTAAAGTTAATCCTGCTATTAATAAAGCTATTGCTATATCTGCACCTCAATTTATCATTGAGTTCATTAAAAAAGGAATTAGTCCTGTTGCTAGTGTAGGTGGTAGGTTCGTTAAGTATTCCACATCATATGTTACGGCCATTAAAAAGGGTTATGTAAAGAACAAGAAGCGAAGCCCAGTTAACTTAACACTTACTGGAGAAATGCTTAGATCAATAACATCAAAAGCCACATCAACTGGAGCTACTATATCATTCACGGATGATAAAGCTGAGTACCACAATAAGGGCACTAATAATGTTCCCAGACGTGCAATGCTTCCCAGTAGTTCAGGTGAGAAATTTAACAGAAATATAGAGCTGAGATTGCGTGAAGTCGCAACTCAAGTAATTAATAAAATTTTAGGCTGAATAGCCAAGGAGTGAATCATGGAGCAAGTCCAAGAACAAGTAAATGATCAACAAGTAGAAGCAACAGCAGAAGCGCCAGAGCAGACACCAGCGATCAACATTGAAGCATTACAGGCAAGACTAGAAAAACTTGAGAATACGAACGAGAGATTATTAAACGAATCTAAAACGTATAAGAACAAGTATCAAGGTCTAAGAACTGACGTAGAAACAAAGCAAAAGACACAACTTGAAGAGTCTGAGAATTGGAAAGAATTATTAGATATCGAAAAGAATAGGGCTTTTGAATTAGAAGAAAAGAATAAGTCTATACGCACAGACGTAATGAGGCAGAAGCTTAACTTTGAAGTATCTCGTCACGCTTCGAATGCATTTGATGTAAATGATGTGATTAATTCACTAGACAAAAGCTCGCTTACTATTGATGAAGAAAACCTTGAAGTAGGTGGCATCAAAGAAGCCGTTGAAGTGGTGATGAAGTTAAAACCGCATCTTTTTAATACAGGTGTAAAACCTCATGGAATGGGAGAGAGACCACCTGAAGGATATAAAGAAGTAAAACAAGAAACGAGCCTAGAAGATTTAATTCTAAGTGGGATTAAGTCAGGGGCTATTTAAAAAGGAATAAAAAATGGCAGTAACAACTACTACAGAAATGGCCGAAGCAATTGAGAAAAAAGTCTCAACTACTTTGACTACTGTGCTACAGCAAGCGTCTGTTGCACTACCAACAATTAACGATAGATCAAATGAAGTAATGCCAGGGATGGACAGATTGGATATTATTTTGTTTAACGAGCTATCTTCTCAGCCTGTTGATGAATCTACAGGCGTTTCAGCAAGCACAATTGACCCAAGTGCGAACCAATTAGACCTGGATAAGCATGAATCAATCGCGTGGGCTATCTCTCAAAAATCTAGCCTACAATCAAAGGTAAATGCAGTTTCACAGGCAGTTTCACAAGGCGCTGTAAGAATGGCCGCAGATATTGATGACTATATATTTAGTCTTATTGATGCTGGCGTTAGTACAGCGGCTCCAGACCACAGGCTCCAATTAACAGCTAATCCGTTAGAAGATATTTCAAATGCGAAAAAACTTCTAGATGAGGCTAATGTTTCAAGGCTTGATAGGTATATTGCTGCTTCTCCAGCATTTGTTAAGCTTTTACTTGACGACAACACCATTGTAAACGCCGATCAATTTGGTAATTCGTCTGCGCGTGAGAATGGATTTGTTACACGTATACATGGATTTACTATCGTAGAATCAAGCTCGCCCTCTATTATTGATGGTGGCTTTCAGGCCTACCATAGAGAGTCAGTAGCTTTTGCTAGACAAATGGCTATCTCTTTTAGTTCCGAGTATAAGACTCTTTTACATAGAACTGAATACGCTATGACTCATCTGTATGGAGCTAAATTTCTAGCTGATGGTGTTAGAGCAGTAGTTTATGACTCTGACGGAGCTTAAAATTAATTAAGGTTTAATATGGCATCCCTGTTAACTCAGGGGTGCTTTTTAATTTATGGAAATAACTAAATTAAATAACATACCTATATTTCTAGAAGCTAAAACAGCTTTAGAATTACAGGGCCTCATGTGGGCAAACAACGCTATCAATGGGCGTGGCTATAACTATATGTCACCTTTGAAAGATGGTAAGAAATGGATAGTTTGGTTTTACGCAGATATCAATAACTACAAGAGACCAGAGCTAAAAGACATGATTCAAGATGTGGAGATTAAATAATGGGCGTAACTCCTAACTCTAACATTAGAACAGTAATAGGCGGCGAGAAAGCTGACAGAGTTACAATTGTAATGCCTGATGGTGAAAGTGTTCCAGTTGAAATTGTTACGGGTGGCTCTAATATAGAATTTGATTTAGCTGATGGAACAGTTAGTGCAATAAAAGCAATTTATAAAACAATAAATGGTATCTCACACGCAGACAAGGACACTACATCAAACGAAGCAACGGTTATAGGTGTATCAATAACAGGTAATACTAATGGTAATCAAGTGAAATATCAAATAATAGGAAGATTAGAGGATAGTAGTTTTAATTTCCCTTTAAATGACCCTTTATATTTGGGAAATAGCGGAGCGATAACAAATGTTGCTCCTATTACGGGATTTAGAACTAAAATAGGAACTAGCCTGGGAACGGGTGCAATACAAATTAATATAGAAGAACCGATTGAGCTATAAAGGGAGTTTATAATGGCAAATGATGGTAAGTTTTTAAATTTAGAAAGTGGTAAAAAGAAATTAGATCAAGCAATTAATGCAAGTGCTGGAGCTGGGGATGCCTCAAAGATTGTTAGAACAGACGGCACAGGAAGGCTTGATAGTTCTCTTTTGCCTGTAGGTGTTGGAGCCGATACACTTTCTATTGAAGCGAGTGAGACACTGGCAGCCGGAGATTTTGTTAATATTTTTGATGATTCTTCTACACCTAAAATAAGAAAAGCAGACGCGACAAACGGACGCGATGCAGATGGATTTGTTTTAGCTGGTGTCACCTCTGGCGCTAATGGTGATGTTTATTTTGAAGGAACAAACACCCAGTTATCAGGTATGACTATAGGCGCTAGGCAGTACTTAGGAGCAACGGGCGCGGTAACTGAAACGCCTAACACTACAGCAACCCAGTTACATCAATTTTTAGGGAAAGCTTCAAGCGCAACAGAATTGAATATTGAAATAACAGACCAAGTTGTATTAGGGTAAAAAATGCTTATTAGGAAAGTTTTGACACTTATTGACGGTAAGATAAACCTCTATAAAACAAGAGATATCATGCATCTTGTAAGAAGAACTTACACCGATGAGTTGATATTAATATATGGTCAAGAAGTCTTAAGGTTGCATAGCCCTATATTAGAAGGAACGGCCAGAGTTAAAATTAAAGGTTCAGGGAGGCTTATAGTATGAGCGATATAGTTTTAGAAGATCAAGGTGAGCCGTCTGGATTATCAGCAAATCAAACCGCCATATATCCCGACACTACAAGCGGTAACCTTTATAAGAAAAAAGGTTCAGGGACTCCGGTATCTATAGAGTTTTCAGCATCTAGTGTGCTGACTGCTGTTTTAACAGGCGTCTCTTTTGCCACCAGTACCGCCATACTTGCTACTGATACAATATTAGAGGCATTCGGAAAATTACAAGCACAAATAAATAACTTAAGTTTTAACAAAACTATATTTAATGATTATATAGTAGGAAGTACCGGCTCCCCAACTACAACGGCAACAAGCGCAGCGACAGCAACAGTAATATCAGAAATGACAAAAGCTTTCACGCCTGATGACGCTAGTAATAAAATTACATTATTTTTTAACGGTGATTTTGGAGAAAACGGAAGCGGGAAAGACGAAACTGTTCATGTGGGTGTTTTTATAGATGGAACGCTTGAAGCTGAAACAGAAAGAAGTCAGACTGTAAAGGGTGATGATGATGATGATAAAATAGGCAACATTCCAGTACAATGGCAAGGTAGCTTAAGCGCATCACCACACACGATAGATATTAGGTTTTGGGTTGAAGGGGCCGGGTCGTCGGTCGCAGTGGCACTTGGAATAAGACGAAATTTAATAATAAAGGAAGTTAGTGAGTGATTGCGGTGATTGCAATATTTGTTGCACAGTTTTAAAAGTAGAAGGTGTAACCAAAGCAAAGGAAACTTGTAGCAAGCTGTGTGATTCGGGCTGTTCTATATATAAAAATAGACCTGATGCATGTTCTCATTTTAAGTGCGCTTATTTAACAAGTGACTGGGAAGAAGAGTTTAGACCGGATAAAAGCGGAATTATGATAGCAGGGTTTAAAAAAGAAATATCAGTTTATAGATTAAAGGACGATATTAATAATAGTTTATTTAGCTTAATAGAAAAGGCATCAAGTAAAACAAGGGTAAGCGGTTATGATTGTAGAAACTTATAATATACCAAATAAAGACATGGGACAGATTACGGCTTGGCTATTAGGTCAATCATTTTCGTCTTATTATTCAAAGTGCGAGTCAGAGGGCGATATTGTTAGGGTATTTTTTATTCAAACACTGGCGGGGGTAGATAAACAAGCGCTAGATGATTACATGAATAACTATCAGGCCGATTCTTTTATTCATGAATTACATATTACTGATGAAAGGAATGAAGAGGGGTTTATTTTATACAAGAGAATATTTGCTCACATCTCAGACAATGAGCCAATAACCTCTATTGATGATTTTATAAGTGTTTCGGATCAGTTACACAGGCTTAGGAATTATTTAAAAGATGGGTGTTTTGAAACTGCAATAAGACATATGGAAATACATGTCAAGCCTATAGCAACAGGGGTAAACGGCTTATTTCCTGGTGGATATGAGACTTACAGGCAGTGGGTTAGAGAAATAGCTTTAAAATATAACTCGGCAATAGGTTACAATTGCGAATTAGTAAACTCTGACTTTATTGGTACCGCCTTTGAGGGTATGCCATTTATAGACTATATAGAGCAAGCCCCATTAGGGGGCGTTTAAAATGAAGAAAACAAAGATAGTTACATTAATAATAATTGGATTAGCTTTAGCTTATGAGGTGTGGACACTAGCAAATAATGTACCTGGTGACACTATAAGCGAGGCAATGTGGGACATAGGTAAAAACATGCCTGTGTTTCCTTGGATATTAGGGATGATTAAAGGTTTATTAGCTGGCCATTTTTGGTGGCCCTTAACAGCAGGGACAAGGACGACATGAGAGATTTAGTATTTTATCATGATGATAACTCGGTTTTTATTGATCATACAAACGACAGTAGGGATTATCTTAGGGATGATTTTGAAGTTGATTTTACTGATACAGAGGATAAACTGTATATTGGACTGTATAAGCCTTTTAATCAATCTTATTTTGAGTTTAAAACTCCTAGCGGAACTGATATTAATTTAACAGCGGAGTATTGGAACGGAACTACCTACCAGACTTTAAAGTTAATGGATGACAGTAAAGGTTTTACTAGGTCAGGTTTTATTACATTTGATAAACCTTCAGACTGGGCTTCTAATGAAATTAATTCAGATACAAAGTATTATATAAGATTGAGCGCAGACAGCTTTGTAGTAGATATACAGGGCGCTAACACTGTGTTTTCTGATGATAACGACTTACGACAGGATGTAAGGTGTATAGATGAGTATACTCAAGGTAGTGATACAAGTTTTATTGCTTATCACGTTAATGCAAGAAATGAAATCATACAAACACTTAGAAACGGCGGTAATTCGACAAGATTAAGCGATGCAATTAGTGCTGAAAATCTAACTAAATGGGACATTCTCGAGGTTGGTGAGATCAGACAGGCGGCTAAATACCTAGCGTTATCTAAGATATTCTATGATACCTCTGAAAATATCGACGATAAACAGTATCAAAGAGCAATTAATTATGATCAGAAATTTGGCGAGGCTTTTAAGTTGTATCGTATGTCTATTGATAATAATGATGATGGTATATCTGATGATGAAGAAAAGACTCAATTAAGAGGTATAAGGATACATAAAAGATGATATCTGAACTTAGAACCTATATAGACGAGAGAGTGAAGGCAGTAGATGCTAACCTTAACGCACAGGGTAGTCAGGTGTTTGGTGACGATAATCCAAAAAAGAGCCTAGCTGATAAGTATTATAATTTAATACTTGGTGCGATTGAGAATGAGAGAGATGACACAAGTCACATTGAATCAATAACTTTTCAGGTTGATATATATGTTAAACCTAGTTTTAAAGCCATAGCTTCTTTTGATACTCTCTATGATCAGGCTAGATGTATAAGGGACGAGGTTATAGCTCTATCGAATCTTAAGGACACTATATTCTTTGATATAGAATCTAACGGAATAACACCAATACAAGAAATAAGTAATGACAAAGCATTTAGGATGCAATTAGAATTTATATGTAGACATAAATACAGCTTAAACTAAACCCAAAGATGGGTTTGTATATATTATAAAATATCAAGGAGAAGATATGACTTGCCAAGTAACAGAAACAAACATCCGTCTAGAGGCAGTCAATGCCTATTTCGGTAAAAAACAATGCAGAACGATTAAGACTTTGGCCGATGTGGCTGATTCTCTAGAAGATACTTATTTTGACTTAAACTATATTAATGCTAACTTTGAGGAAGTAAAAGGGGTTGTGTATTTTGATACTGACCCAGCTATTTTAGGCAAAGTATCTTATGGCCCGGTGGCAAGAACAACTGGCGATAGTGCTGAGGTTATTGCGGCCGCAATTAAAACTGTCCTAGATGCTTCAAGTGCTTTAGTATCAAGCTCTGTTAGTGGTGATACGATTGACGTTGAGAACAGATCACCATTTGCAGTTACTGCTGAAACTGACTCAGGGGCAACGGGGTTTACATTCACTGTTGCAAGAGCTGGTACTGGTGCTAAACTTGGTAAGACTGCGCAGGGTGGGTCAAGTGTAACTCTTGAAGCAAATACTTTTGAGGTTAAAGCTGATCAGACAGGCGAAAACCTTTTAGATGATATTAGTATTGGTACTACTTCAAGTATTGAGATGGGTATTATTGAACTATCCAAAGCACAATTCGAATTATTGATTGGCTCCGCAACTGGTGATGTGGTCACAGGTAGTACTTCAAATATTACTGGTTATGGTGAATCTAGGCTTTATAAATCAATGAAAGCTCTTGGTGGAACTCTTATCTTAAGGCCAATCAGGTTAGAAGGTGAGGACGATTATACGGGCGACGTTGTGTTTCATTCATGCGCCCCACTTCCAGCAGACATTAATTATTCAGGTAGTGATCAACAGGTTTTAAATGTTTCTTTTAAACCTTATTTAGATTCAAGTATTGATAAGAAAGTTAACCTAATCGCTTTTGGTGATTGGACTCAAAGTGAAATTTTAGCTTAACAATAAATAACAAACCCCCCAAGAGAGAACAGGAGTTTTTATGCAATTTAAAAGAACAGTATTTAATATGGATATTTACGGCGAGAAGTTTCAGGTGAAAAAGTTAACAGCTCAAGAGCTTAATGACTATCAAATGAAACTTATGGACTGTAAAAATGAAGAGGCAGCTGACTACACGTTTAAGATGCTAACTAAGCAAGGGATCCCAAAGAAGATTACTTCTAATATGGAATTTGATCACTTACAGCAGTTAGTAGGTGCAGTGTGTGGTAATACGCAGGGAAAGTAAATGCTTTTGGCTTTAGTGTCTATAGCATAGCTAGATTCTACAGTTGGACTGATGAATATGTGCTTAATATGCCAGCAGAGCGATTTAAAAAAGCTCTTAGGTATATGGAGATAGTAAAGAGTCAAGAGCAGTTGGTTAATTTCGAAATGATTTCTTATCCGAAGATGAGTGCTAAAGATAGAAAGGATGTTTACAAGAGAGTTAGGAATATAGCAATTCCCAGTGAGTTAAACAGTCAGGAGATTTTATCAACAGAAGATGCTGCCAAGGAAATAAGGAGGTTAATGAATGTCTAATCAGGTTTTTGTAGATATTGTTTTTAGGAAAGATAAGAAATCTAACCTAATAAAAGAGACAGAAAAACAAGCTGGTAAGTCTGGTCAAGTAGCTGGTAAGCAGTTTGGGAAAAACTTTAATAAGGGTGTTACAGCACAAGTTAGAGGCACTAACAATCTCTTTAAACAAATGCGAAATAACGTAATAGGTCTTGCAGCAGGGTTCGCAGGATTTAGACTTATTACCAATTCTGTAAGATCAGCATTTAATAATATGAGAGAGTTTACAAAGTCTATCGCTGAAGTAAATTCGATACTGCCTCAAAATCAAAAACTAACAAAAGAATCGATCGCTATATTTAGTCAGTTCGCTGGGCAATTTGCATCATCTTCACAAATGCAAGCTAAAGCATTTTATTCAATTGTATCAGCTGGTATTAAGACGACATCTAAGCAGTTGGAAGTTTTAAAAGTATCTAATCAGGCGGCTGTTGCTGGTTTAGTAGATATAAATACAGCCTCTAGATCTTTAGTGTCAAGTATGAATGCTTATGCTACATCAGGCTTAACGGCCCAGGAAGCTTCAGATAGTTTATTTGTGGCAGTTAGAGAAGGGCAGACAACCTTTGGTGAGCTTGCTGATTTCTTAGGCAATACAAGTGCTATTGCTTCAAGTGCCGGTGTAAATTTTAACGAATTAACTGGTACAGTTGCTGCATTAACAAAAGGTGGGATAGAAACTTCTAAGGCAACTATAGCTCTAAGAAGTGTTATCACATCCCTTATTAAGCCATCGGATGATGCTAGAAAAACAGCCAATCTTTTAGGTATAGAATTTACAACGACAGCCTTAAGAGCCAAGGGACTTGTCGGATTTTTAAGAGATGTAGCTGATAAAACTAAAGGTAACAATGAAGCACTCGGCGCTCTATTCGGAAACGTCAGAGGTTTATCGGGTGTAATGAAAATTATTGGCGGCGACTTCAATGATTTTAAAAGAATACTAGATGCAACAAATGACAGTGCTGGTGCAACGGCGGAAGCCGCAAGAGAGATACAGAAATCTTTTGATTTTCAATTAAGTAGATTTGCTTCTGAGGTTCAAGCCTTTGGCGTTACATTGCTTCAGGTTGCTGAAGGGCCAATGACTACCTTTCTTAAAGGTGCTAGGGAAATATTCAAAGCATTGACTCCCGAGACAAGAAAGAAAAGTGCCCTTGAAACGGCCAGAGAAGAGAGTTCAAGACTTGCTATAGAGATAAATAAGTTAATACCTCAATTTAAAAAGCTACAGGCGCAACAGGAAAAAGGATCGCCACTCGCTGAGGCAAATAAGGAAATATTTAAATCTCTCAAGGTTAGACTGGGAGAGTTAAAGAGTGCCAGAGCTAGGCAACAATCTATAATAAGAGAATCCAATAACACGGAAGTAGAAGACGAAAAAAAGAAAGAAGATAGTAAAAAGAAAATAAGAGACAACGCCAGAAAAGCAGAAGAGTCTGCAAGAATAGGCGCTATACTTAGAGCAAAGAATTTAAACTTAAGTTCTATAAACGACGTAAGAGAAGTTTCTCTTGGTAGGCAATTAGTACTAGCAGAAGGCCATAGAGCTGAGTTAGAACAATTGGGCATAAATGAAAAAGAGAAGACCGCTTTAGTGGCCCAAGAACAGTTAATAAAAAGCGAACTACTAGCTCAGCAACAAATGACCATTGACGAACAGAAATTATTAATGGCGCAGGAGTTTAACGAAAGACAAGCTCAAATAGAAATAGCAGCAGAATCGCAACGTCAACAAATAATGGATGCATCAACAACTAAATTTGCAGGTGATTTAATATTTAAAAGCAAAATGCTTTCAGACTTTTTTCAAAAAATGGGCATTAATGCAATCCAGGTTGGAAAAATAGCAAAGAAGGGATTATTTGATACATTCAGCAAGGGCTTTGGAGCAATAGGTGCAGCACTGGCAAAAGGTGAAAATGCATTTGACGCTTTCGCTGGAGTTGTAAAAGGTGTAATCGGAGATATGGCCGGGGCACTTGGTGACTCAATGATTAAACAGGGTTTAGCTATTTCAGTCAATCCTTATGCTGGTGGCCCTTCAATGGGTGGGCCGATTATAGGAGCAGGTGCCGCTTTAAAGGTTTTAGCTGGGGCACTTGGTGCAAGTGGTGGAGCTGGCGGCGGAGGCGGAGGCAGTTCTTCTGGTTTCTCTTCAGCTCCGATAGAATCCTCAACAGCATTGACAAGTGATTTTCTAGAGCCAGAAATACAAAACTCTGGCCCTAGTATAGCAATGACAGTGGAGGGTAATATCTTTAATAACGACGAAACAAAAGCTTCAATTTTAGATTTCTTAAATGAACAACTTACAGAATCGGGTGGAACAATTAACAATGCGAGTTTTGCATGATAACAACTCATAGCGCCTTTATTTATGGGCACACGGTTAATAATACTAATTTTTATTTCGGAATAAATGAAGGTTCAGGCGAAATATTAGTAGAACTTAATGTAGGCGCATATACTTTAACGAGCTTTGCGACAGAATTAACAAGAGCCTTAAATGAGTTCACTACTGTAGCAAATAACTATAACGTAACAATAAATAGAGCTACTAGAAAGCTCACTATAACAGCAGACAGTAACTTCTCAATCTTAGTCACATCATCTTCACAGGTCACAACAAGCGCATACACCTTAGCCGGATTTACTGGCTCTGATGTATCAGGCGCACCATCTTATGAGAGTGATAGTTCTAGTGGTTCTATTTATAATACTCAGTACTTTCTTCAAAACTATGTAGATTTTGAAGACCAGCAAGGCGCTCAAGCTGCAATTCTTAACACTCCGGCAAGTGGTGACTTCGTTGAGGTTGTTCAATACGGGTCGCAGAAAATAATGAACTGCGAAATCAAGTTTGCAACAGATTACGAGTTATCCAAGGGGTCTAGTATAAGGGAGAACTTAACAGGAAAGTCAGATTTAAGACTCCTTATGCTTTATATTACAACGAAATCGCCTATTGAGTTTGTGCCAGATGAAGCCGATCCTGATACGTTCAACAAGTGCATATTGGATAGAACTCCCGAAGACTCGAAGGGAACAAAATTTTTATTAAAAGAGGATAAAAAGTGGAAGGAAACATATTCTACTGGGCCGATAAAATTCAGGGAAGTGAGCTAATATGACTGTTAATTTTAAAAGTAAAGTTACGAGTAATAATACTAATACCGCTTATGTAAGTAAGACGGCCAATGATGAAAAAACGGGAACCCTTGGGCTTAATGATGGTGGTTCTACTCAGATCTTAGATACTCAGGATTTTATAAATCAAGTAGCTGATTCATCTGGTGAAACCGAAGGTGATGCAAATAGGAAAACTTACTCAAGCGAAGAGATAATTGCAAATGGCGATAATAAAAAAGTTGCCATAGGAAAACTAGACGCACAAGTTAAGACAAACTTAGATGATATTACGGCAAATGAAGGTAGAATTACCGATATTGAGGATGATTATGGTCAACCTAACGGCTTAGCAACCTTAAACGGGTCTGGTAAGGTTCCAAGCGACCAGCTCCCTACTAATATGATGGAATTCCTAGGAGACTGGGATGCTTCAACAAATACACCGACACTGAGCGATACAGATATAAACGCTCTAGGGGGCGTATATAGAACAACAGTTGCCGGAACGGTGGATTTTGGTGCTGGTAATATATCCTTTAAAGTCGGTGACTGGTGCTATAACAACGGGTCTGTATGGGGTCAATCAGACGAGCAAAGTATTCCCGATACGGACGCACTGCCAGAAGGATCAGTAAATTTTTATTACACAGAGGGCAGAGTAACAGCTAACGCCAGTGTAACGGCAAATACTGCCAAAGTTACAAACGCTACTCACATAGGAGAAGTAACAGGCTCAACGTCGCTTGCAGTAAATAAGATAGCCATAACAAACAAATCAACTGTCACAGGTGTTGCAGGAGATTTTATTTTAATATCGGACACAAGCGATGCGGGTAATTTAAAAAAGATTGACTTAAGCGACTTGCTTGCCTCGGCAGGTTCAGGGGTTAAAAAAATAGGTTTCGATGGAACTATAGGCTCAGCCGTTGTTATGGGTACAAATCACCATCATGCTACGAGAGTAACATCTCCGCTGGGTGCAACAATAACAAGACTAGGGGTTCTTTTAGGTTCAAACACTGCGGGAAGAAATCTAATCATGGGTATATATTCAGATAATGCAGGTGTGCCAGGCGCATTGCTCGCTCAGACTTCCGAGTATGCTGTGGCAGTAGGTGGTTCGGAGGCTAGGTTTAGATATTTTGACCTAGATGGTTCGGTCAATCTAGTGGAAGATACTGATTATTGGATAACTACCTGGAGTGATAATAATTGTGCAGTAGAATCCTCGTTTAATAACACGTCAAGCGGTGGGCAAGTATATAGAAATGTAACATACAGTACAACACTACCTGACCCATTTGGAACTATTACAAGTAATTCAGGTGGTCATTTATCGGTGGCGGGTTATTAATATGAATAGCAAGAATTTTGAACTACTTATAACTGAAATAAGAGAGAACAGGAAAGAAATTCAGAGCATTAAGCTGGATGTTAACACAATGAAGGTTAAATTTACAACACTTACGGCGGTTGTCTCAATGGTTTTCGGTGTAGTAGGTGCATACATAAAAGGGAAGCTAGGTCAGTGACAGTAGAGCAAACTAGAGCAGCTAGAAATTTATCAAGCGGGCAAGCTATTGAGCCGCAGTTGATACTTGAAATAGAAGGGATCGTAGGGGATGACGGTAATAATTTATTATTTGGAACATCTGATATATTAGTTCCATTAACATTTGATGCAGACCCGCCTTTTGAATTTGATGAAGATCCTCCGTTGCATTTTGATACTGCTGTTAAAAGTAGAAATTCTAGAGATTATATTTCATGGAAAGGAACCTCTAAATCTATAAAAAACCAACTGCTAATAGATAAGGGTGGCGCTGGTTCAGTTCAAAACTTTAAAGTTGAATTAATAAATAAATCAAATGAATTAACGAACCTCTTTACAAGCGGAAATCTAATAGATGATATCTTTGGCCAAAGAGTTGAGTTATATCTCAATTACGTAGGAGCAGAACACCCAACTGATTCGCAGTTGATATTTCAAGGAATAATAAAAGGTATTGAGCAAACACATGGTACTTTTATCCTGGACGTTGCGCACCCTGATCAATTAAAGAGACAAGAGTTATTCGAGCAAGTATCTACCAATCTTAATGGCGCGATAGATGACACGACCAACACTGTAACGGTGATTGATGGAATAGATTTTATAGTGCCAACCCTAGAGCAACAAGCCGAGGGATTTAAGAGTTATTTAAAAATAGAAGACGAGTATATGCAAATAATTTCTAGAGCTGGGGATGTATTTACTGTTCTTAGAAATCAATTAGAATCCAGTTCTGCCCCACATAATGATGACTCTGATGTCGCAAGTCACTTTAGGCTGGCTGAACAACCAATAGAGATGATGTTAAGGCTTATGCTATCTAATGGTGATGGTTCAAGTTATTTATCTTTAGATGCTGAATCTTTTGTCAGAACAGGCACAGGGGATATTACTAACGCTGTATGGTTTCAGGGCGTAGATATTTTCAAGAAGCACCAAGTAATACCAGGTGACAAGATTACAAGCATAAGCGCCTCTAATCCTGAAAACAACTTTACAGATAAAAATGTCTTAGAGGTTGTTAATGTATCAGAAGGCTCTTATATAGTGGTGGACGGAGCGGAGTTGACACTAGAAACATCAACAAGCGCGGTTATCTCTATTACAAGTCAGTTTAATCTCTATCCAGTTGGATTAGGAATGCTCCCAAAAGACATAGACATGAACGCTGTACTAGAAACAAAGAATGAGATAGATTTAGGTTTACCAGAAATAGCTATAGATATAGAAGACGAGATAAACGTAAAAGAGTTTATGGAGAGAGAATTAGCAAAACCTTGCGCTCTTTATTTTATACCAACAGCAAGAGTTAATGTTAAATTTACTAGACCGCCTCTGGCTGGCGAAAAACTTATAGAGTTAGGCCCAAATAGCATTACCAATATGACCAGCCTTAAAATAAAGAGAACATCAGGCCAATATTTTTACAATGCAATCTCTTATAAGTATGAATATAATCCAGTTAAGGGAAAATATGAGCAGTATAAGTCAAGATTAAATACCGATTCTACAGGGCGGGTAGGGCTTGGAAGAAAGTCCTTAAAAGTAGAGGCGAACGGCTTTAGATCTAGCGGCGATACAGAAAACATAATAAACAACATATCAAGAAGGGTACTGGATCGTTATAAGTTTGGCGCTCGTAATATTTCAGGTGTTCAAGTAGCGTGGCGCGAAGGTAACACTATAGAGATAGGTGACGTTGTAAGCCTTGTAGGTATAAAAATACCAGACTTAGAGAGTGGAAAAAGTGTCATGACTGATATACTCTTTGAAGTAACAAATAAGGGCACAGGCATAAAAGACGGAAAAATAACTCTAGATCTTCTTGAGACAAACTTTTCTTCTAATGATAGATTTGCCACGACTAGTCCTAGTTCAAATGTTGTATCGGGTATTTCAAGTAATAGTATTTTAATAGAGCAAAGCTTTAGTACTAATGGATCTAAAAAAGAAAAAGACAAGTGGATTGACTATATAGGCGGCAAAGTACAATTACATAACGTAGATTATACCGCTTCACAAATACTAACCTTAATAGGGTTTAATCCAGGGAATGAAAACGAAGCTCAATTCCAGGAAACAATAACTATAACGCCAGACGGCACAGTTATGGACTTTGCGCCATACGATAGCTGCAATAATAGACAAAAGTTACTACACACGTTTATAAGCCCCGTAGAGGATATTATATCCGGTACAAGTAATTTTGTATTCGATTGCGATACAACTGATCTATTTGAAACAGATACTATTATAATAAGGCGCTCTAATTTTACAGAGTCAGTTGAGACTGTAATACTTAATATAAGTGGAACAACAGTCACAGTGGAAACAGATATAGGCTTCACGCCTGATAATACTGATAAAGTAGAATCGGGTATGCCTAGTGATTTAAAACCTTTTTATAGGTTTGTCTAAGGAGAGGACATGACTGATATTGTTGCAAATGCAAATATCATACAAACAGAAGAAACAGACTTCCGCTCACCTGATAGTGAAAGCCTAAAAACCAGAATGGGTGCCTCTATTAACTACGCTCTAAAAAGAAACGCTCAAGTGATAGAAGTAGACGGTAGTGGGTGGCATAAAAAGACGCAGTTAAGCGATATTCAGGGTCATCATTATATAAGAAGAAATTCGGCCATAAACACGTATATTTTA
>Ga0098057_1000336_pt1 | contig 17081 bp, 17 predicted proteins | sample 18_taG_FD_77072 | JGI IMG/M metagenome (GOLD analysis project Ga0098057, IMG submission 77072) | Marine viral communities from the Subarctic Pacific Ocean - 18_ETSP_OMZAT15316 metaG | ecosystem: Environmental > Aquatic > Marine > Oceanic | place: Pacific Ocean | collected 2015-01-19 | reverse complement strand
CCCATGACGCCTCTTGAACAGTACCAAGCCGATCTCCAGCGCGACGATTTCTTCCAGGACCCGGCCCAGCAAAGGGCGGTGGAAGAACTGGATGCGCTGTATCACCGCTTGCTGGCAGAGCCGGCTGGCGGTGGCTTGTTGTCACGTTTTCGCAAGCCCCGCGCGCTTACCGGCCTGTACATGTGGGGAGGCGTCGGTCGCGGCAAGACCTACCTGATGGATGTGTTTTTTCAGGCGCTGCCGTTCAAGGAAAAGCGTCGCATGCACTTTCACCGTTTCATGCAGAAAGTGCATCGCGAAATGCGTGAGCGCCAGGGGGAAAAGAATCCGCTGATCAGTATCGCCCGCAGATTCGCCAGCCAGGCACGGGTGCTGTGTTTCGACGAATTCTTTGTTACCGATATCACCGATGCCATGATTCTGGCCGGCCTGATGCAGGAGCTGTTCGCCAACGGCGTTACCCTGGTGGCCACGTCCAATATCGAGCCCGATGGTTTGTACAAGGATGGCCTGCAACGGGCCCGTTTTCTCCCTGCCATTGAGTTGCTGAAAGAGCACACCCAGGTAATGAATGTGGACGGGGGGAATGACTACCGCCTGCGCTTGCTGGAACAGGCCGAGCTTTATCACTGCCCCCTGGGAAAAGGGGCCGATGCCTTTCTGCAGGAGCGGTTTCAGACCCTGGAGCCGGACCATTCCCGCCACCGGGATCGTGGCAATGTGCTTATTGAAGGTCGCAAGATTGCCACCGTCATCTGTGCGGATGATGTGGTCTGGTTTGAGTTCAAGGAGCTGTGTGATGGCCCGCGCAGCCAGACCGATTACATCGAGATCGCCCGGGAGTTCCACACCGTGTTACTGGCCAATGTGGAGCAGATGGGGGCTGGCAAGGACGACATGGCCCGGCGTTTTATCAATCTGGTGGATGAATTCTACGACCGTGCCGTGAAGCTGGTGGTCGCCGCCGAGGTGCCCATCGAGGACATCTACGCCGGTGGGCGGCTGGATTTCGAATTCGAGCGCACCCGCTCGCGCTTGCAAGAGATGCAATCCTCTGAATATCTGGGCCGTGAACACCGCGCCTGACCAGTTTCCGGCAAGAGGGTCATTGGCCGGGTTTCACAGCCGGGCAGGGGCCTGAGCGTTTCGGTCATTGCCCGATGGCAGCGACAGTGAACATCATGGGGCATTCTGTGCCCCTGCCAGTCCGGCGTTGGGGCCACTCCCGATAACCTGATGCCGGAGAGCATGATGATTCCCCGTACGCTGTTTAGTTCTGACCACGAAACCTTCCGCGATACCGTGCGCAAATTCCTGGAAAACGAAGCCGTTCCCTTCAATGAAGAGTGGGAGCAGCAGGGCGTAGTGCCCAAAGAGGTATGGTTAAAAGCTGGCGAGCAGGGTTTCCTGTGCCCCATGGTAGGCGAAGAGTACGGTGGTATCGGCGCTGACTTCCTGTACAGCGTGGTGATCAACGAAGAAATTTCCAAGCTGGGCCTCACCGGTATCGGCTGGGGGCTGCACACTGAAATCGTCGCCCCCTACATTGAGCATAATGGCTCTGAAGTACTGAAGCAGAAATACCTGCCGAAAATGGTGACCGGTGAAATGATTGGTGCCATCGCCATGACCGAGCCCGGCGCCGGCTCCGACCTGCAAGGCGTGAAAACCACCGCGGTGAAAGACGGCGATCATTACGTGCTGAACGGCTCCAAGACCTTCATCACCAATGGCCAGAATGCGGATATCGTGATTGTGGTGGCAAAAACCGATCCGACCAAAGGCGCCAAGGGCATCAGCCTGTTTGTGGTGGAAACCGATTCCGAAGGGTTCGAGAAAGGCAAGAACCTGAAGAAAGTGGGCATGAAAGCCCAGGACACCTCCGAGCTGTTTTTCCAGGACGTGCGCGTACCGGCAGAAAACCTGCTGGGTGAAGAAGGCATGGGCTTTATTTACCTGATGAAGGAATTGCCTCAGGAGCGTCTCGGTATTTCCATTGGTGGTCTGGCCATGGCCGAGTCTGCGTTGGCGCACACCATCGAATACGTGAAGGAAAGAAAGGCCTTCGGCAAGCCGATCGCCGGTTTCCAGAACACCCAGTTCAAGATTGCCGAGATGCACACCAAGCTTGAAGTGGCCCGCGCCTATGTGGACCGCTGCCTGGAACTGCACCTGAAGAAAGAACTGGATATTCCTACCGCGGCGGCTGGCAAATACTATATTACCGACCTGCAGTGCGAAGTGATCGACGAGTGCCTGCAGTTGCACGGTGGTTACGGTTACATGTGGGAATACCCGATTGCCCGCATGTTTGCGGATTCGCGGGTTCAGCGGATTTATGGCGGCACCAATGAAATCATGAAGGGCATTGTTGCCAAGGCGGTGCTGGCCGATTAGAGGCATGCCGGTGCTCCACAAAAAGGGCTGCTTCGGCAGCCCTTTTTTTGTGGCTGAAGATTTTACAAACACTGGGGCTAATGGAAAAGTATGAGCCTTTTTCCGGCCTTGCTGTTATTGGCCTAAGTTGTGTATAAGTGGAATCAGATCGAGGAATGATCTGGCGTGTACGCCCATAATTTTAGGACATTCAGGAAGAGGGAGAGCAACAATGAAAAAAACAGGTGCGCTACTTATCGGTTCCGCTCTGGGACTGGCAGCCGGCCAGACCATGGCCAGTGGTTTTGGTGTGTCTTATCAGTCCGTCTCTGCGATGGGTACGGCCTATGCGGGTTCGGCAGTACTCAGCGAAAACGCCTCCAATCAATGGTACAACCCGGCGACACTGGCTGGTTTGAAAAAGACTGAATTGTCGGTGGCGGTGCATCAGGTCTGGGTTGATACTCACTTTGAGGGTGATGCTTCTACAACGCCGTTTGGTAATGGGCCGGGAGATATGGACGATGTGGAACCGTTCGTAGGCAGTGGTTTTCTTGCGGTGCCGATTAGCGAAACCATGACTTTCGGTTTTTCTGTAACTGCGCCCTTTGGCACTAAAGTGGAGTATGAGGATAACTGGGGTAATGCACTGTCGCCGATTGGGCCAGTGTCCGGTGATTTCTATTCAACAGAATCGGACCTCCAGACCATCAACTTAAACCCTTCTTTGGGTATTCAGCTCACTGATAATTTAAATGTGGGTATTGGTGTCAGTTACCAGACGCTGGATGCGGATATTGAAAATGCCGGTACTCGTTTGGAAGGTGATGATGATGCTTATGGTTGGAATCTGGGTTTGACCTATAGCCCAGATGATAATAACCACTTTGGTGTCGCGTATCGTTCTAAAATGAAGTTTGAAGTAGAGGGTGACATTACCTTCAAGCCGGCCGTGGCAGGGCCTTTGGCGGGAACCTATTCCGGTTCTGCAGATGTGGATTTGCCTGCGTCTCTACAGTTGTCTTACGCTGGCGATCTTTCCGATCGCACTCAGGTTCTATTAGGCGTGGAATGGATGGAATGGAGCAGTCTGGATGAGCTTTCTATTGATCACGCAGGGCCAGCGGGGCTACCCAATCCTGCGGTTGAAACGTTTGATTGGGAAAATACCGCGCGTTACTCTCTGGGCCTGCGTCATGGCTTGAGTGAATCCACGGTGCTTCGCTTCGGTGTAGCGATGGAAGAGTCTACGCAGGGGACGAACAACCGTTCTGCCATATCTCCGGATTCTGAGAAGGTCTGGGCAACAATCGGTGCAGGTTTCGAGCCGATGGAAAATATGTTGATCGATGTGGGCTATGCCCATGTGTTTGTTGATGATGCGGACATCAACCGTGCGGATAAAGGTGTGCCGCTGGTTGGTACCTACGAGCTGGATGCTGATGTGATCGGCGCCCAAATGAGCTATCGCTTCTAAAACAAGCGAATAGTGAAAGCAGAAAAAGCGAACCTTCGGGTTCGCTTTTTTTTGGCTTTCGTTTTGTCTCACAACAGACGCTGGAGCTGTGCCATGGGATTTTCGTGGCCAGGTTCATCGCGTCGATAAAGCCGTAATACGATGCAATCGGGATTCGTATCGCTGGGCCAGCGTCTTCGTCATGCAAACATGGCTTCCCGGAAACGCCTGACGTTTGTGGGGCAGAGGGCGGGGTATGGCGAAGCCGTGCCGATGTACGCGAATCACTTGGGTGGTGGTATGCTGCCAGAGAAAAGCCAGATAGATCACAGGGGCACGGGATGAAACGAGTTGTATGGGGTGGCATGGCATGCCTGTTATCACTGCCGGCATTGGCGGAAATTCCCAATAGTTACCGGGCGGAGCGCTGGGAAGGCAGCTTTCGTGTGATTGGCCTTGAGGGGCAGTCATTCACGGGGGATGGCGGGTCTCAAGCGAAGGTGGATGACGATATCGGGTTTGGTTTCGATATGGCCTATAACCTGGATGAAAAGCTGTCGCTGGGGTTTGCGCTGGAGTGGGTGGATACGGATTTCAGGACCACCACGCAACCGGTGGCCGGGGGCAGCGCCTTTGATGGCCGTGGCGACCTGGAAATGACCACCATGAACGTGAACGGCACCTACCATTTTTTCCGCAAGGCGCTAACGCCCTATGTGCATGGGGCGATGGGGGCCACTTACCTGGATACCAATGTGCCCACTGGGCCGTCGACGCCGGTGTGCTGGTGGGATCCGTGGTGGGGCTATTACTGCGGGCTGGATACGCCGACTCTGAACGATACGGTGTTCAGTTATGAAGTGGGCGCAGGTGTGCGCCTGGATGTGAATGATCAATTCTTCATGCGTGGAGGCTACAGCCAGCAATGGCTGGATGTGGACCGCAGCGCAGGCACGGTTGATCAGGGCCTGTGGCGCTTCGGTTTCGGGATGCTGTTCCAGTAGTCCCCTGTATGACGCCTGTCGTGTAGGTCGTGTTAGCCAAAGGCGTAACCCGACAGGTGTGCATTGCAGCCCTGCGCTTTTGAAATACGCCCGATAAATCTGTCGGGTTACGCCTGCGGCTAATGCGACCTGCGCGGGCGTGCTGTTGTCTTCTCGCTGCGCTTGCCTTCCTGCTGTTTCTGTATTCCTTTCGGTGTCACGCTCCTTGTTGGCTGTTCAGTTGCTCTGCCAGTGCGAGTGCCATGGCGCGGTAGCCGCTGGCGCTGGGGTGGTAGCCGTCTTCGGCGAGCAGGGTGGGGTCTTGCAGGGCGGGGTAGCCGAGGTAGAGCAGGGTGTTGTCGTCGGCGACCACATGGCGGTGTTGTTGATCCAGTTGTCTGGCGCGCCACCCGAGCAGTTGTCTTAACGGGATGGGCAGGGCGGTAAAGCGGTGCATGGGGGGCACGGCCAGCAGGGTGACGCGGACAGCCGGGTGCTGCTTGCGCAGCGCCTGGACCAGGTGGAGTAGCCCTGCCCGGTAGCGCCGCCGGGAGGTCAGCCCGGTGGTGTCATTGACGCCCATGCTGATGAAAACCTCATCCACCTCTGGCAGAGCGATGTCGGCAAGGTTGGCGAGCAGTGCCTCCAGGCGAATGCCGTTAACGCCGAGGGTGTGCCAGGCGACGGCGTGCCCGGAGTGCTGGTGCAGCTGCAGGGCCAGCTGGCTGGCCAGCCCCTGGCGATGATGCAAGGTGCCAACACCGGCCGCCGTGGACTCGCCGACGACCAGCAGGCGTGTTGCCGGCGCCCCTTGCCCCCATTGCCCCCGGGGTTCGCCACTGGCCTCCGGGAGCCGCACGGTGGTGCGGCGGGTGTAGAGTGCCAGTGGTATCACCACGGGGCTGAGTGCGCCAACGCTGAACCAGAACGGCAAATGCATGGCTTAGCCCACAAACATTTTCTTGGCCAGCGGCAGGCCTTTCAGGCCGCTGATCGCTACGGTGGTAAGCAGGCCGCCGACCATGGCACCGACCACGCCGCAGGTCATCACGTCCTGCCCGGTAAGGTACAGGCCGGGGATGCGCGTTTTCGGTTTCAGCCAGTCCTGTTCGAACCGCTCGGGGTTGTGATCCAGGCCATAAATCTCACCGGTGCTGTAACGGCAGAAGTAGTCGGTGGAGAGTGGCGTGGACAATTCATAGTAGTCCACCTTGCCGCGCAGCTGCGGCATCTTCTCGTACAGCTTTTCCAGCAGACGCTGCGAGTACGCTTCCTTTTTGGCTTCGTAGTCATCACCGCGCTTGCCCCAGGGCTTGTCCGCCCAGTCGGCATACCACTCGAACGGCCCGGGCGCGACAATTTCCACGGTGGCGCGGCCGGGGTAGCGTGCCGCGAAGCTGGGATCCTTGGCGGAGGGAAAGGAAATATAGGTGAGCGGAATGTCGTGCTCATCCGGCGCCTTGAGGAAGTTGTCCACTTGGTTGGCGTGATCGGTGCCCGGGTAAATCCAGAAGTTGGTCTTCGGCAGTTGCAGGTTTTCCGCCGTGTCCTGGATGCCGATGTAGAGGCAGACGCTGGCCATGGAGCGCTGCACGTTGCCCAGTTTCATCTGGTAGAAGGCTTTGTGCGGCGCGTTATCGGCCAACAGCGGGCCGAAGGTGTTGTAAACCCCTGCGTTGCTGATCACTGCCGGGGCGCGGACGGTTTCTCCGTCGGCCATCAGCACGCCGACAGCGCGGCCTTTCTCAACAAGGATTTCTTTCACGTCTGCGTAGGTAAACACCTCACCGCCGCTTTGCTGGATGACGGGAATGATGGTCTTGGCCATTTCCGAGGCGCCACCGACCGGGTAATAGCCACCATAAAGATAGTGGCGGGCAATCAGCGAGTGAATAATAAAGCTGGATTCGGTGGGGACCAGGCCGTTATCGCCCCATTGGCCGGTAAGGGCGGCGATCAGCTCCTGATTACCGGTGAGGCCTTCGAGCACCTCCTGGGTGGGGCGATTGAGGAAGGCAGGCGCCTTGCGGTTGGCCAGGCGGCGGAAGGGGCCGGCCAGCAGATTGGGCAGCACCTTTGCCAGGGTCACACCGGGCAGGGCCTTGGCGACCTGATTCAGGTAGCCCATGTAGGTATCGATGGCCTGATGTTCATCCGGGAAATCGTTTTTTAGGCTATCCACGAAGGCCTTGGGGCCGGCCATCAAATCGATCTGGCGGTCGCCAATAAACAGCCGGTCGTAGTTGGCGTCCATTGGGGCCCATTTCAGCTCACCGTCGGTGACATGGTCGAACAGGCGTTTGGCCATAGTGTGGTCGGCGCCCATGTCGCCGATGTAGTGCACGCCCACATCCCATTCGTAGCCATTGCGGTCATAGCTGTGGGTAAAGCCCCCGGCGGTGTAGTGCTGCTCAAAGACCACCACTTTCTTGCCCATTTTGCTCAGGCAGGCGGCAGCGGTGAGGCCGCCAATGCCGGAACCGATGACGATGGCGTCATAGGGGCCGTTGAGTCGTTTGGCACGATAGCGGCGGCCGACACGGAGGGTGCTGGGAGTTGGGCTGCTCATGGGGTGTCCTCGTTGTTATCAATATGGTTATGAGTAGGGGCAATGGCACCTTCCAGCAACAGGCTGGTGATGCCTTCGGCGAGTTGGGGCTCAGCATCCGCATTGGGCAGATGACCGTCGATAGTCAGCTGTGAAAGGCCGTGAACCAGCGACCAGGCGGTGGCGGTCATCAACGCGAGCGGTGCGGGCTTCAAATAGCCCGCCCGTTGGCCACGGGCGATGGTGTCCTGCAATACGTTGAACGCGTCGAGTCCGGCCTGATCGAGCCGTGGGTGAGCGCCTTTGGGGAGCACCCGGCCGCCAAACATCAGCCGGTACAGGTTGGGCTCGGATTGAGCAAACGCCACATAGGCCAGGCCGATGCCGATCAGCGCTGCGCGGGGTGCATGTTGATCCACGCTAAGCAGCTGCTGGCGCAGAGCGGCAAAGCCACTGATAGCCAGTTCAGCCAGCAGGCTTTCCCGGTCCGCATAGTGGCGATAAAGCGCAGGGGCGCTGACGCCAATCTGCTTGGCAATGGCGCGCAGGCTGATGGCACCGTCGCCTTCAAGGCGCAGTACGGCCAGGGCCTGATCGTGGGCCTGCTGGTGGAGATCGCCGTGGTGATATGCGGTGCGTGCCATAATGATCCGTTGCCCCAAGTTAACGGTGTTAACATTGGCACGGTGCGAGTGTTGTCGTCAAGGTTTGGCGGGATGGGTTGTGGGTTCCGCTGCGCTTTGGGTTCTGTGGACGCCTGGCTGCAGGCATGCCATGAAGGCGGCCGCAGGCTCCTGCAGTGGGGAGCCTGCGCTTTTTGCGTCATGCATCGGGCGTGTTGCGTCAGGCGTTCTCAGGGCGCCGGATACGGGAAGCGGGTATGGATGGCCTCCAGGGCTTTATCCAGCGCCTTGTCCCAGGGTACATCGATGCTTTTCAGGTTCTCTTCCAGCTGCGCCAGGTTGGTAGCGCCAATAATGTTGCTGGTCACGAATGGGCGTGTGGTGACGAACTGCAGCGCCAGTTGGGTCGGGCTGATGCCTCGCTCGCTGGCCAGTTCACAATAGGCCTCGGTTGCCGCGATAGCCTGGGGGTTGGTGTAGCGGGCGAACTGCTTGAACAGGGTGAGGCGAGCGCCTTCCGGCCACTGATCGTTGCGGTACTTGCCGCTGAGCATGCCGAATGCCAGTGGCGAGTAGGCCAGCAGGCCCACCTGTTCCCGGTGCGCCACTTCCGCCAGGCCAACCTCAAAGCTGCGATTGAGCAGTGAATAGGGATTCTGGATGCTGACCGGTGGCGCCAGGCCGATTTTTTCTGCTTCATGGATAAAGCGCATGGTGCCCCAGGGGGTTTCGTTGGACAGGCCCCAGTGGCGGATTTTCCCTGCATCCACCAGTGCTTTCAGCCCGGCAACGGTTTCGCTGATGGCAATGCCGTCCTCGCCGTCCCGGTGTTTATAGCCCAGACGGCCAAAGAAATTGGTGGTGCGCTCGGGCCAGTGGAGCTGGTAAACGTCGATCACATCGGTCTGCAGGCGCTTCAGGCTGCCTTCAACGGCGCTTTGCAGGCTGTCGGCGCTGAAACGTGGGCCGCCACGGATATGCTTCACGTACTCGCCGGGGCCGGCTGCCTTGGTGGCCAGTACCACCTTGTCGCGATTCCCGGTGCGGGCAAACCACTCGCCAATGATGGTTTCGGTGCGAAAGGAGGTGTCCGGGCTGGCAGGAACGGCATACATTTCGGCGGTATCAAAAAAATTGATGCCGTAGTCCAGCGCCATGTCCATCTGTGCATGGCCTTCTTCGGCGGTGTTCTGGCTTCCCCAGGTCATGGTGCCCAGGCACAGGGCGCTTACCTCAAGGTTGGTGCGTCCGAGACGGCGGTACTGCATTGTCTGCTCCTTTAAACAGGGGGCTGCAAGGGTGTAGAATCGCGCTCAATCTCAACATGGCGCCGCCGGCTTCACAATGACCCGCTTGCACAGGGGGCATGGCTTTATTTGTGGCCATCCGATGTCATGACAACAAATGCCCCCGAACTGCTTGTGTTCTTTTGGGGGCTTGGGTAGAATTCGCGCTCTCTTGCCCGGCGTAACCGTCGCCGGCGGGTGTTTACTACCCGTAACATATTGAATTTAGGGCAGAATTCCATGAAGACCTACAGCGCAAAACCGGAAAGCGTAAAGCGCGACTGGTATGTGGTAGACGCCTCCGGCAAAACGTTGGGTCGGTTGGCTACTGAAGTCGCCAGCCGTCTGCGCGGTAAGCACAAGCCGGAGTTTACTCCACATGTCGATACCGGTGATTACATTGTTGTGATCAATGCCGAGAAAGTGGCCGTTACCGGTAAGAAAGCGTCAGACAAAATGTATTACCGTCACACCGGTTACCCGGGTGGCCTGAAAGAAGCCAACTTTGCGACTCTGCAGGCGGAAAAGCCTGAGATGATCATCGAGAAGGCGATCAAGGGCATGTTGCCGCGTAACCCGCTGGGCCGCGCCATGTTCCGCAAACTGAAAGTTTACGCAGGCACTGAGCATCCGCATACCGCTCAGCTGCCGCAGCAGCTGGAAATTTAAGGGGTTTGTCGATGGCAACTGTAGAAACCAACTACGGAACCGGTCGCCGCAAGACCTCTTCCGCTCGCGTTTTTCTGCGTCCGGGCAGTGGCAAGATCAGTGTTAATGGTCGCCCGCTGGATGCCTATTTCGGCCGTAAAACCAACCAGATGGTTGTTCGTCAACCGCTGGAGCTGGTAGAAGCGACTGACAAGTTTGATGTGCTGGTTACCGTTAGCGGTGGCGGCAACAACGGTCAGGCTGGCGCCATCCGTCACGGTATTACCCGTGCGCTGATGGAGTATGACGGTGAGCTGCGTGGTCAGCTGCGTCGTGCCGGTTACGTGACACGTGATGCTCGTGAAGTGGAACGTAAGAAAGTGGGTCTGCGCAAGGCGCGTCGTCGTCCGCAGTTCTCCAAGCGTTAAGCTTCAAGGCGCTACAGTTATACGAAAAAGCCCAGCATTGCTGGGCTTTTTTGTGTTCAAATCAGGTGTTTAGCGATTCTGTCGGGATAATAACCGGTTGTCAGGTGTGGGCTTTTTCTTTACCATTTGCGCCGCCTTACTCCGCCCGTAACGCGAGGATAAACCTCGAGTCTCGGACTAACCCCGAGCGTGGGATCTAAGGGGAGAATAACTCAATGAGCAACGACGGCGTTAATAGCAGCCGCCGCACTTTCCTGATCGGCTTGACTTCGGCGATTGGTGCCGCAGGAGCCGTTGGCGTGGCTGTACCTTTCGTTAAGTCCTGGCAGCCCAGTGCCAAAGCCAAAAATGCCGGTGCGCCGGTAAAAGTGGATATTGGCCGGTTGGAAGCAGGGCAGCGCGTAGTAGAAGAATGGCGAGGCCAGCCCATCTGGGTGGTGCGTCGCACGGACGATATGCTGGATACCCTGCCGAAGCTGGACGAGAAGCTGCGTGACCCTGCGTCCGAAGCGGATCAACAGCCGGAATACGCCAGGAACGAATGGCGTTCTATCAAGAAGGAATACCTGGTTCTGGTCGGTACCTGTACCCACCTGGGCTGCTCCCCGCTATTTGAGGATCAGCCGACAGTAGAGCTGGAGCACGGAGGCTTCTTCTGCCCCTGTCATGGCTCCAAGTTCGATCTGGCCGGCCGGGTGTACAAGAGCGTTCCGGCACCTACCAACCTGGTGGTTCCGCCGCATTCTTACCTGAGCGAAGCTGTCGTTATCGTCGGCTCTGAGGAAGGGGAGACCAAGGCATGATGGGAATGGTGAATCGCGTTGTCGATTGGGTAGATGCCCGTCTGCCCGTGGTGGACGCCTACAAGCGTCACATGTCCGAATACTATGCGCCGAAGAACTTCAACTTCTGGTACTACTTTGGTGTGCTCTCCATCGTGGTGCTGGTAAACCAGCTGCTCACCGGCATCTGGCTGACCATGTTCTTCTCTCCCAACGAAGGGTTTGCCTCCGTTGAATACATCATGCGTGATGTGGAGTGGGGCTGGCTGATCCGTTACATGCACGCAGTGGGCGCGTCTGCGTTCTTTGCTGTGGTGTACCTGCACATGTTCCGTGGCCTGATGTACGGCTCCTACAAGCCGCCGCGGGAGCTGGTGTGGATCTTCGGTATGCTGATCTACCTGGCGCTGATGGCCGAAGGCTTCCTCGGTTATGTGCTGCCCTGGGGCAACATGTCCTACTGGGGTGCCCAGGTAATTATCTCCCTGGCGGGTGCGATTCCGTTTGATCTGCTGCCGTTCATTAGCGCGGCAGACGCCAAGGAAATCGGTGAAGGCCTGACTACCTGGGTGCGCGGCGATTACCTGCTGTCCACTGCCACGGTGAACAAGTTCTTCGCGCTGCACGTTGTCGCTATTCCGATTGTGTTGCTTGCCCTGGTGGTGCTGCACATTCTGGCGCTGCACGAAGTGGGTTCCAACAACCCGGATGGCGTGGAAATCAAGCAGAACAAGGATGAAAACGGTGTACCGGTAGACGGCATCCCGTTCCACCCTTACTACACCGTGAAGGACCTGCCAGGCGTGATCGTGTTCCTGATGATCTTTGCCGTGGTGATCTTCTTCTTCCCGGATGGTGGTGGTTACCTGCTGGAGAAGCCGAACTTTGAACCGGCTAACCCGCTGAAAACCCCGGATCATATCGCACCGGTTTGGTATTACGGTCCGTATTACGCCATGCTGCGTGCCACAACCATCGACTTCATCATGTCTTCCAAGGCATGGGGGCTGGTGGCCATGGGCGGTGCGATCGTGATCCTGTTCGTGATCCCGTGGCTGGATCGTCACCCGGTGAAGTCCATCCGCTATCGTGGCATCTGGAGCAAGATCTTCATGACGCTCTTCGTGCTGGACTTCCTGATGCTGGGCTATTTCGGTACCCAGCCGGCAACACCAGGCAAGACGATGATGGCGCAGTTCGGCACGATCTATTATTTCAGCTACTTCCTGCTGATCATGCCGTTCGTGCATAAATTCGAGAAATCCAAGCCGGTTCCGGAACGGGTAACGGGGGGACACTGATGAAGAAACTAGCGGTTATTCTTTTCAGCTGCCTGCCGTTGGTCGCGTTCGCGGCTGGCGGTGGCCACAACGAGTACGTGGTGAAAGCGCCGGTGAACCTGCAAGACAAGGTTAGCCTGCAAAACGGTGCCAAGCTGTTCGTGAACTACTGTCTGGGTTGTCATACCCTGCAGTACCAGCGCTACAGCCGCATGGCGGAAGATCTGGAAATGCCGGAAGAGCTGGTGATGGAGAACCTGAACTTCGTCAGTGACAAGTTCGGTGACCAGATGCATAACGCCATGGACCAGGACGACGCGAAGAAGTGGTTTGGTAATGCGCCGCCGGATCTCACCATGGTGACCCGGTACCGTTCTTCCGACTGGGTGTATTCGTACCTGATCAACTTTTACGAAGATGAGTCCCGTCCGTTCGGTTACAACAACCATGTGTTCCCGAGCGTGGGTATGCCCCACGTGATGGCGGGCCTGGAAGAAGAGTTGGGCGAAGACGAGTTCAAGCAGGCCATGGGCGATCTCACTAACTTCCTGACCTACACCGCGGAGCCGATTCGCCCGCAGCGTGAACGTCTGGGTGTTTATGTGCTGGTCTTCCTGGGCATCCTGTTGATCCCGGCTTACCTGCTCAAAAAGGAATACTGGAAAGACGTACACTGATCCTTCAGTGTAGGATTCCAGCGTTGAACAGGGTATCCGCGTAAGCGGTTACCCTGTTTCTGTTATAGATCACTAGTGCGGAGATGACTCGACAATGGGTGTGGTGACCAAGCGTTCTTCAATGACTTTCTTTTCTTCCCCGGAAGATCATTACAGCCATCGCGTGCGTATCGTGCTGGCAGAAAAAGGGGTCACGGTCGATATCGTTGATGTGGATAGCAGCAACAAGCCGGAAGATCTGGCCTCGCTGAACCCGTACAACGAAGTGCCCACGCTGGTTGATCGTGAGCTGACCTTGTTTCAGTCCACGGTGATCATGGAATATCTGGATGAGCGTTTCCCGCATCCGCCGTTGTTGCCGGTTTACCCGGTGGCGCGTGCCCAGAGCCGCCTGCTGATTCACCGCGTGGAGCGTGACTGGTGTGGCCATGTGGATGCGATTCTGGCCGGTGAAGAGAAGGAAGCCAGCCTGAACAAGCGCCGCAAGGAGCTGCGCGAGGCGATCATCGCCACCGCGCCGATCTTCAGCGAGCTGCCGTATTTCATGAGCGAAGAGTTCACCCTGGTGGATTGTGTGGTGGCGCCGATCCTGTGGCGGTTGCCGGCACTGGGGATTGAGCTGCCTGCCAAGCAGGTGAAGCCGCTGCTGGACTACGCCGAGCGGCTGTTTGATCGTGATGCGTTCCAGGCCAGCCTGACGGACGCCGAGCGCGAACTGCGTAACCCGCTGTAATCATGTCCGAAATGACCTCCAATCGCCCGTATCTGATACGGGCGATCCACGAATGGATCTGCGATAACGGCCTGACCACCCACCTGGCGGTAAATGCCAGTTTCCCGGGTGTGGAAGTGCCGCAGGACTTTGTGCAGGACGGCCAGATCGTGCTGAACATTGCGCCGCGCGCCGTCACCCAGTTCGTGGCGGATAACGATGAAATTGCCTTTTCTGCCCGCTTTGGTGGCATGCCGATGACGATCCGGGTGCCGGTGAATGCGGTGGTGGCGATCTTTGCCCGTGAGAACGGGCAGGGCATGGCGTTTGACCCGGTGGATCCACCGGAGCCACCGACGACCCCGGAGCCCGAGAAGAAAGAGGAAGGCAAAGGTAAGGTCAGTCACCTGAAAGTGGTAAAGTAAGACGCAGCACGCCTCACGCTGCAGGCAACACGCAAAAGCCCGCTCATTGAGCGGGCTTTTTGTTTTCCCTTCGTGGGGTGTGACGCGTGAAGCGTGTTACCGGCGCGCAGCGCCTAATCTATATATTCAATGATCTTCACGATCTTCTGTACGCCATACACCTTCTGTACCTGGGCGACCACTGCGTCGGCTTCGGCATGGGTGAGCAGGCCCATCAGGTAGACCACGCCGTTTTCCGTCACCACCTTGGTGCGCCAGCCCGGCGCGTCGCCGTTAATCAGCAGGCGGCTTTTGACCTTGCTGGTGAGCCAGGTGTCATTGGTACGCGCCAGGAAGGAGCCGGAGCCCACTACCTGTAGTTCGTTGTGCACGTTGCGCACATGGCGTACCTGGCTGGCGATATTTTCCGCCTGGGTGCTGAGGTCTTCGCTGGCCACCTGGCCCGCAAGCAAGACGTTGCCGTTGTAACTGACCACCACGATGCGGGACTCGTCCAGCTCGGCGCTGGCCCGTGACAGGTTGACGGCGACTTTTCGCTCGATGTTGCCATCTTCCACAAAGGCGCCAAAAGTCCGTGAGCCATGGTCCTGGTCAGTGGGCTGGTCGGACATGCCCTTGGACAGGGATGCGCACCCGGTGGTCAGGCTGAACAACAGAGCCAGGGTTGCAAGAGTCGATAAACGGATGAAGCGTGCGACCATTACTGGCCTCCGAACAACTGCTGGTCGATGTAATCGCACAGCGAATGAATGACCAGGAGATGGACTTCCTGAATGCGGGCTGTGGAGGTGGCGGGCACGCGGATTTCGATATCGTTGGGGCCATACAGGTTGACCATTTCACCGCCTTCTTTGCCAGTCATGGCGACCACGCGCATTTCGCGATCGTGGGCGGCCTGGATGGCCTGGATCACATTGGCAGAGTTTCCGCTGGTGGAAATTGCCAGCAGGATATCGCCACTGCCGCCCAGGGCGCGGACCTGCTTGGAGAAGATCTCGTTGTAGCTGTAATCGTTGGCGATGGAGGTCAGCGTGGACGAGTCTGTGGTTAGTGCGATGGCGGGCAGGGCCGGGCGCTCCATTTCAAAGCGGTTAAGCAGCTCGGAAGAGAAGTGCTGGGCGTCGCCAGCGGAGCCGCCGTTGCCACAGGTGAGGATCTTGCCGCCGTTGAGCAGGCATTCGACCATGGCCTGACCTGCGGCTTCAATTACGGTAGGCAGTACTTCGCCGGCTTTTGCTTTGGTTTCGATGCTTTCGGCAAACAGTTGCCGGATACGGTCCACGCTCATAAATTGTCCCTTCAATGTCCTGTTCGCTGAGTTCAGGGTCGCTCAATCTTTCACATTCTGCTGTGTAGCTTATTCGCTATAAAAGGCGTTTTGTATCCATTGGTAAAGGACAGCCTGCTGGCTGCCCGGTTCCATGCCCAGTACATCGAAGCGGCAGGGCCGGTGATGATGTTCCGGGTGGCGGGCCAGAAAGTGCTGGGCCGCGTTGATCAGTCGCCGTTGTTTATGCTGATCCACCGAGGCGAGCGCGCCACCATGGCTCTGGTGTTTGCGCCAGCGCACTTCAGTGAAGACCAGGGTGTGCTGATCCAGCAGGATCAGATCAATTTCCCCCTGACGGCAGTGAAAGTTGCGCTCCACAACGGTCAGTCCCTGTTCAGCCAGCCATTTCGCGGCACGTTTTTCCGCGTCGCGGCCGGTGTCTTTTTTACTGCGAAGTAATGGCACGGGAGCTGTTTTGGCCTGGTTCGGCTACTTGTGGCAGTGTCTGTGCCTTGCCGCCTACGAAGACGGCCCAGTTAAGCTGGCGAACGATGCGCTGGTTTTCCATATGCAGCCGGCCAGTCACGCCGGGGAGCTCGCTGGAAGGCAGGGCATTCAGCAGGTATAGACGGCCCTGCAGCCGATAGGCATCGATGCCCATGGCAAACAGGCGCTCGTAGCGGCCATGCCCGTCCGGCCATTGTTCGTTGGCGGCGTCGTGCAGGGCCTGGTTGTCGTCGGAGAGAATCCAGGGCATATCCACAAAGCGGATGCCGTTCAGATCCTGATTCCGGCGCGGGTCTTCACCACTGTAGATCAGGGAGGTGGCGTAGACGGGCAAATCTTTCGCGTAGTGGAAATTCAGGGCCGGTTTCACCTGGCGCCCCTGATTGGGGTCGGCGAGCAGGAACAGGAAATCCATGTCCTGGCGACGGCGAGGCTGGTTATCCATCTTCAGGCTGGTGAAACGGCTGACCGCATTACCGCGCTTCTGGCTTTGTGCCACCAGCAGCATTTCCTTGACAGTTTCTCCGATGCTGGGCCCTTCCTGGTAGGTGCGGGTGATGGTGACTGAGCCGCCCAGTTCCTGCCAGCGATCGACGAAGGCCTGGGCAACGCGGTCGCCCCATTCCCCTTCCGGGTAGAGTATGCCGGCCTGCAAGGCGCCGCTGCGGGCGCCATGATTGGCGATCTGGCGAGCTTCATCTTCCGGGGCCAGGCCGAACTGGAAAAAGTTGTCGGCGCGGTTGTCGGTGTCGATGTAGTTCAGTGCCAGGGTGGTCACTGGCAGTGTGCCCTGGGCGGCAATGGTGGCGGCCTTGTCCTTGGCCAGGGGACCAAGAATGAAATCGGCGCCATCGGCCACGGCCTGCTGGTACACGGCGAGGACATCGTCGCCACCGGAGTCGTAGAAACGCAGGGTCGGCGGTTGGCCGTTTTTCTGCTGCTGGTAGAAGGCGGTCATAATGCCTTCCTGCAGGGCCTTGCCGGCAGTTTGCAGTGTGCCGGTGGTTGGCAGCAGGATGGCGACCTGGCTGGGGCGCTGACTGGCGGCTTTTTCCAGAGCTTCCAGCATTTGTGGCACAT
>Ga0098057_1000292_pt1 | contig 18447 bp, 27 predicted proteins | sample 18_taG_FD_77072 | JGI IMG/M metagenome (GOLD analysis project Ga0098057, IMG submission 77072) | Marine viral communities from the Subarctic Pacific Ocean - 18_ETSP_OMZAT15316 metaG | ecosystem: Environmental > Aquatic > Marine > Oceanic | place: Pacific Ocean | collected 2015-01-19 | reverse complement strand
ATGCCTTTAGAAGATTTTAATAAAATTATATCTGAAATACATGGCGACAACGACATATATGAGGCAGAGCATAAGATAGCTGTAAGGATTATAGAGGGTATCTTAAACAAACCCAAAGTGGAGAGTATGGATTAAGAATAGTATTATATATAGTGTTATAGTATTATGAATACATATGCGATATACGTAGAGGTGTATCTTAATAAGTATAGTATTATACATAGTATGTAATGGAGACAATTCAGAGACCTCGGGGTAAGTTCACTGGTACTTGGACTGTTTACACTAAAGATGAAGCAGACGAGCAAGGAATTGCCTATAAGCATTGGAGCAAGGCGAATCCTGGGGAAATGGCTCTTTCTGATGATGGATATGTAGGAGAATGTCTCTTTAGAAAGGAGCACAAAGACAAGAGAAACAGGGTAAGAATTATTATAAAGACCTGTTATGGTGTACAGTGGTATCCTGGTTCTTCAAAGCTGCTGTTTGAGCCGAACAGGGCTGCACACAGATATTGTTACATAAAACCTCGTGACTGGGCTGAGCAGGAGGCGAACAAGACACGCACCAAAACCACTGTAATGGCATATGTAACACAGCTTTTGAGTAACAATCAGATAGATTGGGATCTTTTAGGCCGTATATACAGACCTGATCAGTTAATACCAAAAGCCACTGTAAGGAGATTATTCAAGGAGGAGCGAATAATGGAAATGGTAGAAGAGAAGCTAAAGGAAGTTTTATCAAAGAATGGCGTTAATCAGGACTATGTGATCAAAACTGTCCTAGAGGCAATAGACATTGCTAGGGGAAAAGGCGATGTGAGCGGTATTCTTCGAGCTACCGAAAATTTTATGGATCTATTAGAGATGAAACCCTCTAAGAAAGTCATTACCGATACTATTGAGATCGATATGACTAGACAGATAGCCGATAAAATAGCGACAGAGGAGAATAAGCTAAAACTTGGACAGCGAGTCGAGCAGAATGAGCCAAGACAACCTTGACGCATTATATAACGGTACCGATACGTTGTCAATAGCTCTTGCACAGTTAGAAATAGCACTTTCTGCATTAGAAAGGATTGCAACTTCTGATGAAAACCTTCCTTTCTGGCTAAATAGGCTGGCAGAAAGCGCATTATCACGAATTGACGGTGTTCAGGCTTCTTCAACATTGGATGACTACTAAAATGCGTTATCCAGGCCCCGATGCCAGCTGGTGGAAGATGGTTAAGTACCTTATTTACCTCGAACCAGACTTTAAGACACTTATAATCGTATTATTCAAGATGACATGGAAGAAGATAAAAGAGCTATTCTACAGAAACTAGAGAACGACATGGTGCTTTTTGGTAGGATCGCAGTGCCTAACATGTTTGTAGCTCCTTCTCCGAAATTTCACTATGAAATAGCCGATGTTCTTATGGATAAGAGTAACGGTCAGGTAAATATCATAGCTCCTAGGGGTCATGCGAAAAGCTCCATCGTTGGGGGGATATTCCCACTTTATCATCTGCTATTCGATAAAGGGAAAAAACTTATAGTTCTTGTCAGTAGGACACAAGACCACGCTGTAAAACTTCTAGGAACAATAAAAGACACATTTGACTATTCTAAGGAGTTCAGGTCTCTCTTTGGCTATTGGGGAATGCATTCAGCAAAGATATGGACTAGAGCTGAAGTAGAGCTAAAGGATGGCTCAGTTATTGTCTGTAAGGGTACAGGACAGCAATTAAGGGGAATAAAGGTCGGTAACCAGCGTCCTACCTTAATTATCGTAGACGATCCTGAAGATGAGAACAACACTAAGACTGCAGAAGCGATGGAACAGAATCTTAGGTGGCTCTTACAGTCAGCAGTTCCATCTTTAGACCCTTCTAAAGGAAGAATAGCTATTATTGGAACTCCCCAGCATCAGAGATGTATGGTTGAAACTCTTAAAGAGATGAATGGATGGACTAATATGCATTTTGCCCCTGATCTTGACAAAGGGATTGCATTATGGGAAGAATGGCACCCAATAGAGAAGCTAAAAAAGAAGAAAGATGAATTAGCCTCTATTAATCGTGTGTCTGTCTTTTATAGAGAATACCTATGTCAGATAGTAGGTGATGAGGATCAGCTCTTCAAGGAAGAGTATCTTCAGTACTATGATGCTGAATTCTTCCTGGATGCTGAGAATAAGGCATTCATGAGGTTTGCTGACGATGAGGATAGGCCTGTTAATGTCTTTATGGGTGTAGATCCAGCCTCATCTACTCGTAGAACAGCAGATTATTCGACAATAGTCGCTGTAGCTATCGATAATAGTAACAATAGGTATGTTTTGCCTTACTACCGTAAACGTGCTACTCCCCTAGATTTAGCGGAATCCATCATAGATTACTACAATACCTATAAACCTCAGAAGACTAGGATCGAATCAGTTGGCTATCAGGAGATGCTTAGGGAATATCTGAGAAGACGATGCGATGAAGAAGGGCTGTTTATACCAGGATTGGAAATTAAGGAGCGACCTAGGACCGCAAAAAGCTACAGATTAGAAACCATGCAGCCGTTTATGGCTCAGAAGAAGCTATATATACAAAAAGACATGCAGGAGCTAAAAGATGAGCTCTTATTGTATCCCAGAGGTAGAAATGACGATTTACTAGATGGTCTGTACTATGCTACTAAAAATGTCTATTCTCCCTATCACACCGAAATATCTGAGGAAAAGGTCAAAATTATCCGTAAAAAGAAGGAACGTACTTCAGATTGGCTCATTGCATGAAACTTTATCAATATTTATGCGTAAAATTGCACGTTCATGAACCTTAATTATATGGAGTGTTATGCCAGCTAAAGACCCATCCGTACAATTAACACAAGATTTACTACAGGAATACTCTTCGGCTCGTTCTGCGTGGTTTAAACAGGCCTCGGAGGATAATGAATTTCGTGCTGGCAAGCAATGGTCTACTAAACAGGTTAATTCTCTTAGAGACCGCAATCAAGAGCCTGTAGTAGTCAATGTTATCCTTCCAGCAGTAGAGCAGGCAAAAGCCCTTCTAACTGCGAATAAACCACGTTTCCAGGCCACTGCACGTGAAAATTCCGATATTAAGACTGCGAAGGCCTTTTCTGACCTTATGACCTATATTTGGGACAACTCTAGCGGTAATATGGAATTAAAGCAGGCAATAGACGATTATTATGTCAAAGGCATGGGGGCTCTAATGGCTTATTACGATCCTCATGAAGATTTTGGTAAGGGTGAAATATTCCTACGTTCTATTAATCCTTTTGATCTATATCTAGATCCTAGCTGTAAAAGTCCTTTCGCAAGTGATTCTACACATATGATTGTAGCTAAACGTATAATGCGTTCTCAGCTTAAGAATCTTTATCCAGATTATGCAGACATCATAGATAGAGCCCAAGAGACTAGTTATATAGCTGGCTCCTCTACCTCGCGGTTTGGGCTCTTTGATGAACAGTTATCACCACAGGATATCTCTCAAAGACAGCGTGTTGCTGATAATGACGTAGAATTAGAGGTTATGGATAGATATACTAAAATTAGAAAACCTCTTTGGCATTGCTATGATCCATATAGCAATGAAGAGAAAATACTTACAGATAGACAATATGAGGCTTATTTAGAAGAGCCCGCCTTTATTGTCACTACTCCTGATGGGAAAGAAGAGATTATTACTGAAAAGAATCAAGTAGCAAACCTTTTAGGTATTTATGACTCTATGGGTATGGTCTTTCATACTGAAATAGACGAAGCATCTGGACAACAGGTAACATTACCTGGTGAGGATCCAAATGGTCAAACAACTGTTTCTATACAGGGGATCACTAAGAAACTGCTCGAAAAACGCAAGGAGATCGTCTGCAATAATGTACTGCTCAATAGGATAGTACACATGCTGTGTGTTGGCGATGAGCGTCTATATGAACATGAACTTCCTGTTGATACATATCCAATAGTTACGCTTATGAATGGTTTCCATAGAAATCCCTATCCGCAAAGCGATGTTCGTATAGTCAGGGGACTACAAGAATATATTAATAAAATACGTTCTCTTATTGTAGCACATGCGTCTAGTTCTACGAATGTTAAGCTTCTTATACCTAGAGGATCCATGGATAAACAAAGATTGGAAGAAGAATGGGCTAGAGCGGGTACTGCTGTCATCGAATTTGATCCAGAACTTGGCCAACCTATCGTAGCAGGCCCTGTTCCCCTCCCTAATGAACTTTATAAGAATGAGGCAGATGCAAAGGCAGATGTTGAACGAATTCTTGGTATATATGCTATGATGCAGGGGCAAGCAGAAGGAGCTCCTCAAACCTATAAGGGCACTATTGCCCTCGATGAATATGGGCAGCGTCGTATTAAATCTAAGCGTGATGATATCGAAGACGGAGTAAACCAGCTAGCTAAGGTAATAGTTCAAATGATTCAGACCTATTATACAGAGACGAAGATAGTACGCCTTATAAATCCTAACATGGCTCCCTCAGAAATTTCTATAAACTATAATCTTCACGATCAGCTTACAGGTGAAGTTATAGAAAAGATTAATGACGTTACTACTGGTAAATACGATGTAATAGTCATTACAGGATCAACATTACCATCTAATCGTTGGGCAAGGTTTGAATATTACATGCAGCTATATCAGACAGGTATTATTGATCAGATAGAGGTACTAAAACAAACAGATGTAGCTGACGTTGAGGGTGTCCTTAAACGCAAGGATATGATCATGCAGCTACAAGGACAACTACAGCAGGCAGGCGAAGAGATAAAGAAACTAAAAGGAGATTTACAGACTGCTCAACGAGAAAGTATGCACGACAAGAAACGTGTGGAAGTAAAAGAATTTGAAAAGAAGCTGGCCAAGGCTGAGGCAAAAGCAGAAATGACCTCATCTTTATTTCAAGCTAGGGCTGGAGATGAACTAAAAAAGCTAAAGGAAGAAACTAAAGCTGCTGAGAAAGAAGCCAAAAGGATAACACCACTATGAACCCACTATTTGCGTTAATGGCAAAGAATACCCAAGAACAAAGTGACCCTTATTATGAACAAAGTGACCCTTATTATGAAACAGGGCTTAATGCTCCAGGCATGAGAGGATCTGATCCATCTATGGATTATAATTCTTTAATGCTTAATCCCCCGCCATATTCAAGGGGGATAGCTGGAAACATAACTTCGACTGAAGATATGACTCCTTTTGATTATGATGCACTGGTGAAACAAAGACAGGCTCAGAATCTTATTGATAATCCAAATATGGATGAGTGGCCCATAGATCCTAGATTAGCTGCGAGACAAAGAGCATCAGAAAGAAGAGAGGCTAGTAGACTAAAAGCATTAAATAGAAGAGGAGCCAGTAGACAAAGAGCAACAGATAGAAGAGAGGCTAGTATAGATAGACTCTCAGAAAGACAAGCTCTTAGCGATCAGCGTCGTGTACAAAGGCAAGTCGAAATGGAAGATACAAGAAATCGTGCGTCTAGTAGAAGAGAATTAAAAGTTCAGGAAGCTGCTGAGAATAGGGCTGCAGCTAAAATACGTGCATTAAGCCGTATGCCAGGTATAGCTAGTAGTATGGGTCCACGTGTACCAAATTTTGCACCAGAGAAAATAGAACAAGTATATGATCCACTGGCTTTAAGAGACAGATGGAGAGATAATAAGGGTCTATTTCAAGGTGGCCGAGAAGGAAGGTTATTTGGCAGAGCTAGAGATTGGGTAGAAGATAGGTTTTAAATAAGATGAAAATTATTAGTGAAAGGTTGTTGCTGTGGTAGTAACTACAAATAACCAAGGAGAGTAAAATGGATGCACAATTAGAGACACGTGATGCCGCTGAGTTCCCGATAGAAGATACACAGATACCTACTGAAGGTATAGATATCCAGGCTGAGAGCATTGATGAATTCGATGTTACAGGGGGCTTTGGTACGATCACGGAAGAGTCTATTGCTGCGGGTGATGAACTAGAACCGCAAATAGGCGACGATTCCCAGCCTAAAGACGATCCTCGTCGACATGAATTTTGGCAAAGTAAGCATGATAAGCTGTCGAATGAGAAGAGCGATTTGCAAAGACAGGTGTCATTTTATGAGAATACAATGGCACCATTAGAACATGCCCTTCAACAAAATCCAGATATTATGGATATGTTGGAACAGCGTGTTACAGGGCAATCGCAATCATTCTCCAATAGCCAACCTCAGGGTAATCAACAAATGAACCCTGAAGACCTATCGAAGATGCCAATACAGCCTACTAAACCGTCAAGTTATAACGAGGTAGACGCATATAGTGACCCAGAAAGTGAGTCCTTTAAGTATAACGCAAACATGCAGGGTTATCTTGTTGATAAAATAGCCGCTCTTGAACATGCGGATATTCAGCGAGAGAACGCATATCGTATGCAAGCTCAACAGCAGCGTACTGATGCTATTATTTCTAATGCAAGAACCTCTGCTCAGTCTTTTGGTGCTACTCAGAGTGAGGCCAATGAATTCGTTCAATGGCTATCAAATCCCGCTGAGGTAACACCAGAAAACATGTATCGCGTTTATAAATCTTTAAAGGGGGCTCCCACCCAAAGAAAGACCGAAGATAGAAAACGTCAGATGATGGATCAGCAGGAGCGTCTAAAGGCGCCCACACCTGCAGCTGTTCAAACTGGACAGTCTCCGTCTCCTAAATCTGCGGAAGATCTCTTCAACGATGGGTTACTAAATTATAAACGATAGAATAGGAGGGATTAGCAATGGCTGTTAAAACCCTAGGTACAGGAGGCTCGACTGGTATATTATACCTGGACAGGCGTGACTTCTACATTGATCCACAGGTTGTAAAAGAGTTGTGGACAGATGTAGCTCCTTTTACAACTGTATTATCTAATAGAGAGACAAGAAGCTTAAATGATCCTATTTTTAAGATGTTTGAGCATCGTAATCCTTGGGTAGTCCAGAAAATCCAGCTATCGGGGGCGGTTTCCGACTTACTAGCTAATGGGACAGCACAAGATCTCCCAGCAGTAGAAGCAACAATCGGCCTTGAAGGTGGTGATGGTTTAAACACAACAGAGTACAGCTCATGGGCTGGACTTATTTGTGAGGTATGGGCATCAGGTGCTGTCTGGAATGGTGCTGGGGGTGGTGATATTACTGGCACAAGTTCAAAAGGTAGCGTACTGATAAGAGAAGGCTCTAATTCCGATTTCGAGATCTGTAACTTATCAGGTACTGATTTTGATATAGCAGCACATGACTGGTTAGTAGTGATAGGTAACGCACACGGCGAAGGAACAGAAGCGCCTGAAGCGTGGGCTGACGAACTGCAGGTTGTCTATAACTCGACTCAGATTTTCAAGACACCTCTTGAAATTACTGGTACGCTGTTACAGGCTTCTCTCAGAGGAGAAAGCTCAGAACTTGCTCGTCTTCGTTCACAGAAAAGCATGGAACACAAAATGCAGAAAGAACGTGCATTTTTGTTCGGCCAAAGGGTAGGAGGGACTAACCTAGACCAATCTGGAGAGTCTTTTGGTGATGACGGCGTAGATGACGGTGGCGGTAAGAAAGTACGGACTACATATGGTATGGTATCAGCACTAAATAAATACGGTGCTTCTTCTGGTGATGATCAATCAGTATTTACTATCTCAGAAGCTTCATACTCCTATAGTGATTTCGTAGATGACATGGAGAAGGTATTCCAGTATGTTCCAGATTCTGGAGTAAAACGTGCCTTCTGCGGATCTGGTGCATTAAGCTACTGGTCGAAAATGGCTGGTTCTGAGGGTATGGCTGGTAATTCAGGCTGGACAGTTAATCTGGGCGACATGAAACGTGATTCACTAGGCTTTAACTATAAAGTCTTAGAAACACCTCATGGCGTACTCCAGTTAATACCAACGCCTGCGTTAAGAGGCCCTTACAATGGCTACATGTTGGTTATCGAAGATGGTAACATGTTCCATGCTCAGTACCGTTCACCCATGTTCCAGGCTAATGTGAAGAGTGATAACGCATATGATGGTGTCAAAGATCAGTATTTCTCTGATGAAGGCATCGGAATCTCGCTTATCGAATCGCATAACTTGATGAAAGTCACAGCATAAGGAGGCTAAATCATGGCTAGACCTTATTTTGGCGGAACAAGCGCAGCCGTAAGGGATGTAACATCTAGTGCAACATTAGGTATGGCTGATAGTGGAAAAACTATCATACTAGATGGTAGTGGTGTCGAAGACGCAGCATTGGTGGTGACATTACCAGCTGCCGCAAATAAAGGATGTGAATATTCCTTTATCTTAAAGGCAATCGGAAATGAAGCAACAGAGGATGTGGACATAGTACGAGCGTCAGCAAGTGATAGTTTTGTTGGCTATATTGTCTCTGCAAGCGATCCTGTCGTAATCGCATCAGCAAGTACCTCAAATACTAGGATACGATTTGATCAAAGTGAGGGTGCTGACGCAGGTGATTGGGTCCATCTAATTAGTGACGGTTCAAGATGGCATGTCTATGGCGTATGTAGCGCTCAAACTTCCTCTACTCCAGTAGTGAAGCTCATCGATTCTTAGACAATGAGTATCTGATTATAGCAGAGCTAGAGGCAGGTCTTAATATGGCCTGCCTCAAACCTGCTTTTAAATTAAGGAAAGATTAGTATGGCAATAGCAGTTACATATCAAACACGTATAGAGGAACTCATAGGTAGCCTTAGCGATACAGCCGCAATAAGTAACGCTTTAAAAGACATTGCGAGAGAAATTATAAATACACTTCACCCGTTACTTTTAGAGTCAATGACTTACAAAAGAGAAGACACAAATGGTAATGGCGTTTTGCTGGGAGGTTCTAGTAAGATACTGTATGCGGATAAAGATGGCTATGAAGCACATCAGGTACATGCAAAATCTAGAGAAAGATACGAGGATAGTAACTCCCTATTTAAGGCAACCGCTAAAAGTCCTGTATTTTACGTATATGGTGACAAAGGATATGTAATACCAGATGGGGGTAATCTTTATACTGTCTATTATCCCTCAATTGCATATGATGATAACTATGGGGTGTACGCTAGCGGAACAGCTGGAGCACCAAATGTAGTAATTGAAGAAATGGAACCATTAATAGTATTAGGGGCTGCTGTTAGACTACGTATGCTCCAATTAATTGAGAAACGTGCAGATTTCCCTATTACTCTTGTAATAGCCGCTAGCCCACCTGATGTTCCTGGTATTACTATACCAGAAATAGATACTACAAATTGGTCAGCACCCGAATATAATGTTGATGTAGCAGCTGCTGAGTTTACTCAACTAGCCACTCTTATAGATACTGAAGAAGATGTTGAGCTGGCAATGGCTAAAATACAAGAGATATCAGCAATTATACAGAATGAGCTAAACGAGTTTAATGAAGTGAATACAGCATATCAAGCTTACATAGCTAAAGCTGTACAAGACGCTCAGTTTGTGTCAGCTGCAGAATCACAAGATATACAAAGATATGGTGCACAACTACAAGCTTATCAAGCAGATATTCAGAAAGAAGTAACAGCATTTACAAGTAACCTACAAATGGAAGGCGGAGAGCATAGTGCCATGATGCAGGAAATGCAAGCACTTCAAGCTCAATATCAATTTGGTTTAAGCACTCTTACAGGAGCAGCACAATAGAATGATTGCCGCATATAGATATAAAAGAAATCCAGAATTTCGTGACTCTGAAAGAAAAGCATATCTTAAAGATAGAGAGTATTGGGACTCATATCAGGGTAATGACTATGTAGATAAAGTAAGAGCTGATATAATAGAATCTGAACAACAAAAGGACAGGTTTGGACATGGAACTGATCAGAGACAAATAATAGAAGCAAGTGTGAAACTTATAAATGAGTTCATGCCTGAAATAGATAAAGAACTTAGAAAGGCTTTTGTAGAAGGCGATCTTCAAACTAAGGCTCAACTTTTACAAGAACATGCTAATGATACTGATGATAGACTATGGAGATCAAATGAGTGGATGTTTTTAGAACAAGCTCTTGGGAAATAATACAATAAAGGGATAAAGTTATGATGCCACAATTAATGATGTTATTAAGCAAAGCAGGTAAACTTGCAAGCAAAGCTGCAAATTACGGAGGCGCGTATAGCGCCAGAAACATTGGATCATACGGCGCAAAAAGGGCTGGAGAGATGTATGCTAAAAACCCTAGAGCATTTCAAATCGGAGGCGCTGCATTAGGAGGGGCCGCATTAGGAAGTATGGCGGGAACAGCGTCAGACATAGATCGGTCATTCAGGGAGGGGGTGAGAGATCGATTTGGACATGGTGTTGAATCTAGGAGTGATGGCATGTCTGATAAACAAGTAATGGATACACTAGAGGCTGCTGCAAGATACCTACAAAAAGGTGAAGAAATTCCCAATGAAATATTAGAATCATTAATGGGTCTAAACCCTAATGATTTTTCACAAGATGCTGGAAGTAGCTTAGCTGCCTTTCAATCGTACGTAGCACCTCAAGAAGATCCTCGCCACGTTATGTATTAAAATAGGATTAAAGATATGAAACAACAAGAAATGATAGAAGCCGTTCAACAGCATCATCCAATGATAGGGGAAACACAAATAAGATTATGGCTTAATGACGCTATAAGGGAATTTTGTAGAAAGACTAGATGTATTAAAGCTGTCTATCAGTTTGACACAACAACAGACACAAGATGGTATGGATTAGAAGATGAAATACTTGAAGTTACAGATGTTGACTTCGACGGTTATCGAATACCGAGACTAGTCGGAACACCTGAAAAGAAGGATCTAACATAATGGCAAAATCTTATACTAAACCAGAAGTATGGTGGACTGATAGACTTAGCATTGCTATTGCATCACAGTCTGGGGATACATTTTCAGGCCCTGCGGGGTCTAAGCAGGTTACACTGTACGTTATCAAGAGATGCGATCTTTTTACTGATGACCTTACTGAGGACTTAGCAGATTCTGGGCTTTTAGAAGAGTTTCATGATGCTATTGTCTCTAAAGGCATAGGGCGTGGCTATGAGATGTCTAATCCCCAATTGGCTGCATTTTGGGAGATGAAATACCACCAAAAACAATTAGATGGTAAAAGATATGCAAATGTGGGAGAAGATGGAAGTGGTACATGGTTATAGGACAGGATTTCTAATGAATGAAATAACTCCAGTTGCTGAACAAGCGATGACCGAATATATTCATGGCAGACTTGAAGGCACATGGTCAGATATAGAAGCAAAATGGAACGACATTAGCAATGAATGGGATCATAGCTTTTATCAAATATTCACTAGCCTTGTAGTTCCAGAGCAATCAATGACTGAGTTTATTTTCACATAACATAATATGAAGGAGAGATTATGCCAGGATTAGCAAATATAGTTGTTAAGGATAGTTACAAGAGCCTTCTTCGTGTAGACAACAATACTAGTGGGATAACTGGTACAGCTCAACAGGTATATGATGGGGAAGGGACATCGTGCCCACTTTATCTGGGGTCATCATCTGTTGATATTTATGGGCTATTAACAGTCGGTATAAATGGTACTGGCTATGATGTCAAGTTCTATGGAGCTACGACTGACAAATATATGCTCTGGGACGAATCAGAGGATGAGCTAGTTGTTGAAGGAAGCATAAGTGCAAGTGGTGATCTCGACATAGGAGGTGATCTTGTCGTAGCGGGAGAGAGCACGTTTTCTAGCGATAGTGTATATCTTAAAAATGATGGATACAACTCAGGTACACCAGTAAAAGCATTATCATTAAATACATCAGATGGGGCAATTAAAATAGCAGGTGTTGAAGTGAAGACAACTGGAGTATTAAAACTTAAGACACTAACTCAAGCTGCTCAAGAAGCATTAACACCAGCTATTGGTGACGTTGTTATGAGAACAGATGGTATGTCACTTAAAACAGAGCCTTTTCTGTACGGTGACTAGATGACGAGATTAAGAGAGAGATTTGAATCACGGGACAATGAAGATATGTTCGACATTAAAGAATTAGGATATCTACTTCAATTAGTTGATAGTGGGAATCATAGTGGGCTTATGTTGGAGCTAGCCCTTAGTGTAAAACACAAGCTCCAGGGTAGAATACAATCAATAATGAAAAATAAGGAAGAAATATAATGGCTGGTTGGAAAAAGTTACTCACAAGCGGAGACATTGTTAATGCTGACCTTTCTGGTTCTGCTGGGATTACAAGCGCTAATATAGCAGACGGAACTATCGACGCAGCTGCTCTAGGAGCTGATTGTGTGACAGCCGCAAAGATTGGTGACGATGTTATTAATAGCGAACATTACGCAGCAGGAAGTATCGACAATGAACACTTAGCAGCAAACAGTGTGGACTCGGCTCAATATGTAGATGACTCTATTGATAATGCTCACATAGCAGATGATGCTGTCGAGGGCGATCAAATACGTTCTGGGCAAGTATCTGGTGACCATTTAGCTGCAGATTGTATTACTGCAGCTAAGATAGCAGATAATGCTATCGGTAGTGAACATCTAGAAGATGATGCAGTCGGAGTAGCTGAACTTTCTGCTTCTGGTACAGCATCAAGTTCCACCTTTTTAAGAGGAGATAACACTTGGTCTACTCCTTCTGGTACTAACACTGAAGAAGTCCAAGACATAGTAGGTGCGATGTTTACCAGTAATACAGAAACAAAAATAGCCGCAACTTATGATGACGGAGACGGAACCATAGACCTTGTAGTAGATGACATGACTGCAAATGATAATACTTGGAGAGGAGTCACAGCAGGTGGTAATTCGCTCGCAAGTAATGAAACCCTAGCATTTACAGCAGGTACAGGTATTTCCATATCCGAATCTGCTGGAGCAGTTACCATAACAAACTCAATTAGTGACACGAACCTCACTACTGAGGAAGTGCAAGATATAGTCGGTGCTATGTTCACTGGTAACACAGAAACAAAAATAGCTGCAACCTACCAAGATGGTGACGGAACTATAGACCTTGTAGTAGACGATATGACAGCTAATGATGATGTAGATGTTAGTGTAGCTAATTTAAAAACAAGATTAGCAGGTGGGTTCGGCAGTAATGCTGTAACGATTGGTGATTCAGATGATGTCGTAACGATTGGAAATGATCTTGTAGTAACTGGTGACTTGACTGTTTCTGGTGATACTACGACACTTAATATTGACACATTAAGTGTAGAAGATAAACTTGTTATACTCTCCTCTGGTTCAGGTGGAGGTTCTACATCTAATGCAAACGCATCTGGTCTTGTAGTTAATACAGATCAAACTAATGAACCAACATTGAAGTGGTATGAAACTGCAGCAGCAACAGGTGGACCATTTCATTGGGCTATGACAAGTAGGAACGATGCTAGTACAATAGGTCTGGCAGGTATTCAGGTTGAAGTAACATCTGGATCTCCATCAGGTTTAGAGACAGTTGGTGGGTTGTTTGCATATAACTCAGCAGATGGCACGATGTACTTCTACAACGCAGTATAGTTAATAACATAGTTAGGAGATAGTATGGCTGGTTGGAAGAAAATCCTAACCGACACTGTAAGTAATGGTGAGTGGTCAGGAGCAGACCTTGCAGTAGTTAATGGTGGTACTGGGGCTTCATCAGCAGGCTCAGCGAGAACCAATCTTGGCATCACCTATGCCAATATTGGTACTGTTGATATAAGCTCCAATACCAACTTAGCTGCTGGCACAAATATTAGCTTAAGTGGCGACACATTAAATGTAGATGATGCCTTCATAAAAAATAATGCTAGCGACACTACTTCAGGGACAATTACTGCTGCGGGTTTTACAACTACAGGTACTGCCACATTTGGTGAAGATACTTACAATACGACTCCCAACCCTACAAAACTTGCAGTTTTTGGCAGGATCTATTGTGATATAGGTGCTGGTTATCCTTTTACTGTTTATGATAGCGCAGCTGGTGAAAACTTGTTTGAAGTCGATGGGGGTGATTGTGTTAAAATAGACCCAGCAGGAGCCCTGGGCGCGACCGAATTTGGTGGTGGAATTACGATTGATGGGAATATAAGCGGTGCTACTAACATGGCTACAATTACTTCTGATATTGATAGTAGTCCTACAATATATGTTGACGATGATGCACCTTCTGGTGGTTCATCTGGCGATATATGGCTGGAATACTAATGGGACTGAATGTAAAGAACGGTGCTTCGTGGGAAGATTCAATACCATATGTAAATGTTGGTGGTACTTGGAAGAGAGCCAAAGCCTATGTTAAGGATGGAACAGAGTGGTCAGCTATATACAGAGACTACAAAGGCTTAATAATTGATGATTGGGATGATAACAAGGTCTCCAGTAGGGATACTTTTACAACAAGGGCATTTAGTGGTACAGAGCCAGATGACACAGATGACGCTTATGTTGTAACAAGACCAACTTGGGTTGTTACTAGTGGTGCTACAGCTACTGGTGGCGTATTAAAGCTATACAATCCTGGCGGTGCTACACCAAGGGCTTATGTTGACCTTACTACAGCGTTTAGTAATGGTGACTATCAAACATGGGAATGGCGAGTTAAGCTATCTTCAAGTATGAATAAGCCACAGACATTTACACTGCAGATGAATGACTCTACTAGTTGGGCTCCAACGTCGTCTTATGAAGTTCACGTTAAAAATAATGGGCAACTGAGACTCCATAGAAGGGGGCCTACCAATGCTTATCTAGCCACTGTTTCCAGTGTATTTAGTCTTGATACTTGGTATACGGTAACTTACTGCATTAGAAGTGGGCCAGGTTTGGGTGACCAGCAACATAGAGTATATGTAGATGGTAGACAAGAAATTGATGTTGCTGACAATAATCATTCAGTAGTATATACAACATGGTTTAATAGTTGGGGCGCAATATCTTCAGGCAAATATGCATATATTGATTGGTTTAAGCATTGGAATGGAAGTGGGTATCCTTACTAACCAGATGATTCTACTAAAAACAAAATTTGAAGAAACACCAGAAGAAGATGAGTTCTTTTGGGGAACAAAACTTATGCAGGCATTTCCAGAGGTAACTATCTTTCTTGAAGATTTCGATTCTGAAAAGGAAGAAGGAAATGTTTACATTGAAACTGACGGACTGGATGCTGAAACAATAGAAGCAATAATAGGACATGAGTCAGTAATTGAACAGTTAAGCTAATAAGGAGCTAATATGGATGCAGAACTCAAAGGCAGGGTAACCGAGCTGTCAACCATTAAAGACAACCTTCTGGCACAGTTGCAGAATGTTATAGGGCGAATAGATGAAATTAAAGAACTGCAGTCAAACGGCTACTATTTGGCTAAAAAGAAAGAAGCAAAAAAAAGTAAGAATAAGAATGAATAATATCAATAAAAGAAGTGAACCGAGTTTTACTAGCACCAATGATTGTCGGTGTTTTGTATCAGGGTATGATTTATCTATTGGGAAATTATCTGAGCTTGTTTTGGATAGCAGTCAGTGTTCTCTGCATTCATACAGCAAAGATACTGACGGCATTAACTATATCAAACGCGAAACAAACAAATGAATGGCAACGAAAAAAAAGACTTGCAGACTGTTTTAGATGTGCTTACCAAGCACAGGCAGGAGAGCAGTGAGCTAGCAAGTGTTGTGAATGATATTAGGATATGTCTGATGGGTGACCCAACAAAACACGAAGATTTAGGGTTGCAAGGTGCAGTAGATAAAAACACGATGTTCCGCAAGTCAGCTATAAAAGGAATGTGGGTACTAATCACTGGTTTTATCGGAATGGCGTATACCACAATAAGAAACTTACTCAAATAGGAGAACAAAATGGGCAAACTAGTAAACAATGTTGTTGGATTATTTGTTGGAGAATCATCAAAGAAACGGCAGATGGGAATAGGGGCAGCACTTGTCTGTTCTAGTATGTACTACTTCGACGCAATCAATGTCGACTTATTCGAGTCAATAATGGGACTCATTGTAATATGGATGGGTGTTGCCTATTCTGCCAAACTAAGTAAACTTGGCAATGCAATAAAGGGTCTAAAAAAATGAATATGGACCAAATATCAGAAGAAGCACTGCAGCATTTACGAGACAGGGAAGGAGAGATAAATATGATCTATAAGGATAGCCTAGGTAAACCTACTGGCGGTACAGGTCATCTAATGCGGCCCCAAGATTATCTTGACCTTGGATTAGACATGGAAAATATGCAGTATGGTACTTATCACCACCCTGGGTATAATCGTGATTTTCAGGTTGCCATAGATAGTAATGGAGACCCTATCCAACTTGATAAATCAGTTACAGATAATTGGCTATTAAACGACTCACAAACGGCATTTAATGCTGCAAATTACCAAATGAGCCAACTCGGTGAGGAATACCAGAACAATGAGGCATTAAGAGATACGCTAATTAGTGTGAACTACCAGATGGGAGAGAACTGGTATAAACCTAAAAGCGAAGGAGGAAAGGGATTTAAGGGTGTCTGGGAAGGAATGCAGGAGGGTGATTGGGAAAAAGCTGCAGGTAATGTCGAATGGCAGAATCCCACGACAAAACTAAATAAGACAGGTTGGCACAACCAAACACCTGATAGAACTAACGACTTTATGAAAGGACTCCGAGCAATGAACACTCCGAGCGCTGAGATGGCTACGCTTGATCCATTTGGATACGGCACAGAAACGGAAGAACCGAGTTCATATAATACTAGTAATGTAGCTTACGGTTATTATCCAGGGAGATTTAAAGATTGAATGGATCCTAGACTATTATACTTAGCACGACAAAATAAAAAGGATATTGAAAAATTCCTTCGTTGGAGACCTTCCATTGATAAAAGCTATGATGATTTAATAGCTGATATACAATCAGGGAATTTAAGTGTTAATTATGTTCCTGAAGATGAATGGGAAGCTCATGCTTCTAATACATATCCTGACAGAGCACCAGAAGATCTTCCTGGCGGTTGGTATAGTAGAAGAGATGATACAATAAATGTTCCAGACTCAGAGTGGGGAAGAGAAGAATCCTTACCTCATGAGCTTATGCACTATTTTGGTTCGCATACTCCTGGACAATACTCAGTTCCAGAAATAAATAAGTACCAGCAATTAGATATGGATTTAAAAGGATGGCTACCATCATTGCATCCTGGAGGTCGAAGACCTACTTTACCTGGCAAAACTAAATTAGGACAATGGTGGAATGAAAAACTCGCTACCAAAGATAGCGAGTATTCAAACAAAAAAGGATATCATCCTTGGCTTGATGAGCACGCTTTTGATACAGCTCTTAGTGAGCGCGGGCAAGGGATTGCAAATTCTGATTTTGCCAGCGGAGAACCATTAAGAAGGGATCCATTTGGATATGGCACAACTGTTCCCATTTCAACAGATGTGGATATAGATCCATTATTAGTACGGTAATTATTCAAGGAGATAAGAAAATGAATGGGAACGAAAGAAAAGATCCATTTGGATTTGGGACTGATGTTTTGCCAGACGGTGCAACTGTCACCGAGGAGGCGCTGATGGACAACACTCCTAACACCATGGATATGACGCGAGGAAGTCTTCAGTGGGGAAATAGTAGAGGGGACCGTTATAACTGGGGCGGTTATATACCTGGAAGTTATAAGGGCTTAGGCCCAGGGCCAGTGGGAAAGGAAAGCTCGAACTGGCCTGGCTCACCAGGTTCAACACGAGCAGTTTATGAGGCGGCTCTGGATTATATGGGCAAAGGATGGAAAAAGCAAGGCCCTAACTCCAAGATCACCCCAGAAGCCTGGAGACACGCAGATCCCCTTAATCAATATAATCATCCAAGAAATAGGCAATTAATCCAGGATTTCTTGGATGCTGATGAGTGGGACTACGACTACTAAAATAACAAGGTGCCCGTAAGCAAAGAAAGAATTGAGGAGATACTCGGGTATTATCTCCTCCACGGCGAAGACGCTACTTGTGACACCTTTGGTATTAAGTCACCAACATTAAGGCGTTATAGACGAGAATCAAAACAGTTTGATATACCTGATGTTAATAAAACTGTTGCATTACGAAAGATAGCAGAGCAATATTCATCTAAAGAGCTCGAAGCTATCGCAAAAGGTGGTAGGGTTACACCAGGTCAACCTAGTATACCAGTTATTGATCTACAGGGCGACAGAACAAGAATAGGTGTAATGGGTGACATTCATTTCGGCAGTAAATACTGTCTTTATGAGCTTGTTGACATTGCATTTTCAGAATTTGAAAAAGAAGGATGTGACATCATCTGTCAGGTAGGGGACTTAACTGAAGGGATGTCCAACAGGGCTGGCCATGTATATGAACTTGATAAAATAGGATATCAT
>Ga0098057_1000285_pt1 | contig 18748 bp, 15 predicted proteins | sample 18_taG_FD_77072 | JGI IMG/M metagenome (GOLD analysis project Ga0098057, IMG submission 77072) | Marine viral communities from the Subarctic Pacific Ocean - 18_ETSP_OMZAT15316 metaG | ecosystem: Environmental > Aquatic > Marine > Oceanic | place: Pacific Ocean | collected 2015-01-19 | reverse complement strand
GTTCGAGAACGCGGCGCGCATCGTGGCCTGCACCGGCGGATCGACCAATGCCGGTCTGCACCTGCCCGCTATGGCCGCCGAGGCGGGTATCGACTTTAACCTCAGCGATGTGTGCGACATCTTCCGCGACACGCCTTACTTCGTCGACATGAAACCCGGCGGGTCGCATGTGGCAAAAGACCTGTATGACGCGGGCGGCGTGCCTGTTGTGATGAAAGAATTGCGCAAGGCTGGCCTGCTGCATGATGACTGCCTGACCGCATCGGGCCTGTCCATCGGTGAAGAGCTCGACAAGATCGAACGCGAAGCCGACGGCAAGGTGATCCACGCGATCGAAACACCGATCAGCAAGACCGGCGGCGTCGTTGGTCTGAAGGGCAACTTGGCACCCGAAGGGGCCATCGTGAAAATCGCGGGCATGTCCGAAGAAGACATCGTCTTTACCGGTCCGGCGCTGATCTTTGAATGTGAACAGGATGCGTTCGAAGCCGTGCAAAACCGGGCCTACAGCGAAGGCGACGTGTTCGTGATCCGCAACGAAGGCCCCGCTGGTGGCCCCGGCATGCGCGAAATGCTGGCGACCACGGCGGCCCTGTCCGGTCAAGGCATGGGCAAAAAGGTGGCACTGATCACCGACGGCCGTTTCTCCGGCGCGACACGAGGTTTCTGCGTTGGTCACGTCGGCCCCGAAGCCGCACATGGCGGACCGATTGCCTTGCTCAAACAGGGCGACATGATCACGCTGAACGCGATCACCGGTTCGATCTCTGTCGATATCTCGGACGAGGAAATGGCAGAGCGCAAAGCGGCTTGGCCCGGTGCCCGCAAAACCAACTATCAAAGCGGTGCACTGTGGAAATACGCGCAGCTTGTGGGCCCAACCTATCTTGGTGCGGTGACGCATCCCGGCGCGAAGGCGGAAACACATGACTATATGGACCTGTAAAGGTCCGCTTGCCGCCTTTGGCGTGATGCTTCTGACCGCCTGCGAGGGCGGTCAGGGGCTGGGCGCGTCCTCGGGTGCCGCCAAGCCGCCGTTGTCACGCGCGAAAATGGCCGGAGGGGTCGAACTGGTCGCCCCCGATGGTTTCTGCATCGACCAAACCAGCCTGGAGGCGCGCTTTGCCGTGATTGCACGCTGTGACGGATTAGGGGCCCCTGCCTCTGCGGGGGCAGCACCGCGTGGGTTGATCACGGTCAGCCTGACCCAGTCCAAACCCGGCTCCCTGCCAAGCGCCCAGCAGATCGCGGCTGAAACCTCGCTCCAGAATGTGAGCGATGTGGAGAAAGGCGACCAAAGCATCACCTTCCGCGCGCAGGGGCGTATTCCTGTCGGGGGGCTTTCCCCCAACCAATGGCGCGGCGTCGCACGGATGGGCACGCAAACCGCCGGTATCGCCGTCTACGGCCCCGAACGCGGCGAGATCGTCAGCCCCTCTGGCCGAAGGGTTCTGACACAGTTGATCACCCGCAGCATCGACGCCAGTGCACCTGCAATAACCACCGTCGCGCAACGCAACTAGCGCGCCGGCCCCCTTGGCCCATTTCATTTGTGCCCCCACGCCACAGGCGGTAGGGTACGACCAACAACCCATTCGTAATCGGGGCAACAGGCACATGCGCAAACTCGGGAAAAAGCTGATCGACAGCGCCTTGATCGCGCGGTTTACCCGCCGCTGGTCCGCCAAAGCCGACCGTGCCCCCCAGACAGAACTGTCCGTGCTGCGCAAACAAGCGGGTCAAGCACGCGCCTTGCGTCGGCATCTGGACAAGCTGATCTACACCGCCGAAGACCGGCTTGCCCTGCCCCGCATCGGCTCTAACAAGTTCTCTCGGCCCCATAACACCGATTGGTCCTGGCGCCCGCAGCTTTGGCGCGCGCCCTTGACCAAATCGGGGCTGTCGTCGGTGCAATCCAAGGCGACCATGGGCGATGAGGTCACGATTTTCCACGACTGCACCCTGTCCGAACTCGGCATCCGGCAAATCCGCAACCTCGAAGAAAACCATCTGGCACCCTATGGGCTTCGGCTTGAGGTCTACCGTTTCGACGGGTCTTTCCTGTCGCTGGTGCTGGACCTGCAGGATGATTGCGTTGACGGGATGAAGCGCACGCATGTCCTGCGCGTGGACGCCGTAATCGAGATGGAGAAACCGATCGAGATTTTCGCCCGCCTGAACATCCGCCACGGGCCCAACACCGAACAGATGGTGCAGGAACTGCCGCTGAACAAATCCGAGGTCACGGCAGAATTCGACCTCGCCTATTCCAACCTGAACGAAAAACGCGTCGAGAAAGCCTGGATCGACCTGATTTTTGAAGGCCCCGAAATGAACCAGATCATGCTGCGTGACCTGACCTTTTCGCGCCGCCCCCGCGCCCAGTTGTAGGAGCCCCGCATGAGCAACCTGACCCTCACCAAAACCCAGATGCGCGATGGCACATGGCAAGGGATCGTGACCGGCGCGGACGATAGCAAACCCGATCTTGCGGTCACCCACGCCGATGCCGATGTCGCGGGGGTGCAGTTGGAACATGACGCGTCCTCGGATCACTGGGTGCTCAGCATCCCTGTGCCCGCAGCCGCAATCGCCGATGGGCTGCATACATTGCTGGTGGTCGACCGCGCGTCTGGCGCGACATTGGCCAGCATCACCCTGATCGGGGACGAGGTCACCGGCCCCGATTTGCGCGCCGAGGTGGATTTGCTGCGCGCCGAGCTTGATATGCTGAAACGTGCGTTCCGGCGGCACTGCGTCGAAACGACCTGACGGCGCTTGCTTGCTTGCCCCTGTGACGCGATGTATCCCTTGGCAAGACTGAGCCCTTCAGAGGACCCTCGTGATGGCAGTGAAAAGACGGACTATCGGCGTGATCGGCCTTGGCAACTTTGGCTCTACGGTCGCAACCGAACTGCAGCGTTTTGGCAACTACGTGATCGGCGTGGACCTGAACGACCAACGCGTCAGCAACCATGTCGAAAAGCTGAGCCAAGCCGTGATCGTGGACGCCCGCGATGATGCCGCCCTGCGCGAGGCCGGGTTGGGCGACTGTTCGATGGCGCTGGTCGCCATGGGCAGTGATCTTGAATCAAGCATCCTGTCGGCCATCAACCTGAAACTGCTGGGCGTCGAGACGATCTGGGCCAAGGCCAAGACAAAAACGCACCACCGCATCTTGTCGAAACTGGGTGTCGACCGCGTGATCCACCCCGAAGTCGAAGTCGGCCAGCATATCGCGCAGGTGATCCACAACCCCTTGGTGCGCGACTATGTCAGCCTCGGGAACGGATACCACGTGGTCAACTTCCGCATCCCCGAAGCGCTTGAGGGCAAATCGCTCGAGACGTTGTCATACGGCAAGAAGTTCGACCTGCGCTGTCTGGGCGTGATGCGGGGCACCGAATATATCGGGCGCGACGGGTTGGACTGCACGTTGCAACGGGACGATCTGTTGATCCTGCTCGGGCAGCGCACCGACCTGCGCAGCTTTGCGGCAAGCCTTTGAAACTCTTTTCAAGGTCACAGAAAAGCGCGTGGCGGCTTCTGCCCCCGCCCGCCGTGCTTGTGTTGATCTATCTGACGATGGTGGTTCTGGGCGGATTGATCCTGTGGACTCCACTGGCGAATACTGCGGGGATCAGCCTGTCGGACGCGCTGTTCACCTCGACCTCTGCTGTTACGGTGACGGGGCTGGCGGTGGTCGATACCGGCACCGCCTTTACCGGCTTCGGGCAGGCGGTCATCGCACTTCTGATCCAGATGGGCGGCTTGGGGTTGATGACTTTTGCCGTTCTGGTGCTCTCCGCGCTTGGTATCCCTTTGGGGATGCCGCAGCGGATTATCCTGCGCGAGGACCTGAACCAGCCCAGCATCTACAATCTGACCTCGCTGGTGATGGCGATCCTGAAGATCGCCATTCTGGCAGAGCTTATCGGCGCTGCCTTGATGGCCTTTGTCTTCGTGCCCGAATTCGGTCTGGCGCAGGGGCTTTGGCATTCGGTGTTCCTAAGCATTTCTGCATTCAACAATGCGGGGTTCGCGCTGTTCCCCGACAGCCTAAGCAACTGGGTCAGCGATCCGATTATCAACGTGGTGATCCCCGCCCTGTTCATTATCGGCGGCATCGGCTTCATCGTGCTGGCCGATATATGGGAGAAACGCAGCTGGCGACGGCTCAGCCTGCACAGCAAGCTGATGCTTACGGGCACGGTGGTGCTGATCCTGCTGGCTTGGGCGCTGTTTGCAGCACTGGAATGGCGCAACCCCGCGACCTTGGGCCAGTTCGGCAGCCTTGGCAGCAAGCTTTGGGCCAGTTGGTTTCAGGCCGTCACCCCACGGACAGCGGGCTTTAATACGCTTGATTACGCCGAGGTCCACGAGAGTACTGCGTTGATGACCATGACGCTGATGCTGGTCGGCGGCGGTAGCACGTCGACGGCGGGCGGCATCAAGGTGACCACGCTCATCGTGCTGATCCTCGCCACCGTGGCGTTCTTCCGTCGCAGCACCAGCCTGCATGCCTTTGGTCGGTCGATGGGGCCGGATGAAGTGTTCAAGGTCATGGCGCTGACCACGATCAGCATCCTTCTGGTCCTGACGGGCATCTTCATCATGTCGATCAAACATGACGGAGAGTTTATCGACCTCGCGTTCGAGGCAACATCGGCCTTTGGCACCGTCGGCCTGTCGCGCGGTGCCACGGCAGAGCTTGATAGCATCGGCCGCGCGATGATCATGCTGATGATGTTTCTGGGCCGCGTCGGCCCGCTGACCATCGGGTTCTTTCTGGCGACGCAATCGGTGCCCCGCGTGCGCTACCCCGAAGGCAAGGTCTATCTGGGCTGAACACCCGCCCTTGGCCCAACGAAAAAAGACCGGCCCGCCTATCTGCGGACCGGTCCTTAATGCGAACGCGTGATCGCCGCGCTTACTTCTTCGGGCCCAATGCGGACAGACCTTTGAGGATGTCGATGGCATAGGCCAGCTGGTAATCCTCTTCCCGCAAGGACGCAGCTTTTTCGGCCTTGGCGCGGTCTTCCATGATCTGGTCGACCTGATCGTCGGTCAGGCTGTCGTTGTTCAGGCTTCCGCGCAGGTCTGCTTCGGACCGCAGGGGACGTGCTGTTGCATCCTCTTCCTCGGTGTCTGCAGGCTGTGCCGGTGGCTGGGCGACGATGATGTCGGGGGACACGCCAAGTGCCTGAATGGAGCGGCCCGACGGCGTGTAGTACCGCGCTGTGGTCAGGCGCATCGCCCCTTCACCGCGCAGCGGCATGATCGTCTGCACCGACCCTTTGCCAAAGCTTTTGGTCCCGACGACAATCGCGCGACGGTGGTCTTGCAGGGCACCGGCAACGATCTCGGAAGCCGAGGCAGAGCCGCCGTTGATCAGCACCACAATCGGCTTGCCTTCGGCCAGATCGCCGGGGGTGGCGTTGGTGCGGTCGCCATCCGCGGCATCACGGCCACGGGTGCTGACGATCTCGCCTTCCTCAAGGAAAGCATCCGACACAGCGATGGCCTGATTCAGCAGACCACCGGGGTTGTTGCGCAGATCCACGACAAAGCCGCTGACATTCTCGATGCCGCCGGCGGCCTCGACCTGCTCTTCCAGACCCTCTTTCAGCTTGGGGTAGGTCTGTTCGTTAAAGGTGGTGACCCGCAGCACAACCGCGTCGCCTTCGGTACGGGCGCGCACCGCGGTCAGCTGGATGGTATCGCGCACCAGCGACACGTCGAAGGGTTCGGTCTCGCCTTCTCGCACCACGGTGATCGCGATCTCTGATCCCACCGGCCCGCGCATCAGCTCGACCGCGTCATCCAGCGTCAGCCCCAGCAGGCTTTCGCCGTCCACATGGGTGATGAAATCGCCCGCTTCGATACCCGCTTCAGAGGCAGGCGTACCATCAATAGGGGAAACAACTTTGACGAAACCCTCTTCCTGCGTCACCTCGATGCCGAGACCGCCGAATTCACCACGGGTCTGGTCGCGCATCTTCAGCGCGTCTTTCGGCGACAGGTAGCTGGAGTGTGGATCAAGCGAGGTAAGCATGCCGTTGATCGCGGCCTCTACCAGCTCTTCGGTGTCGACCTCTTCGACGTATTGCGCGCGGATGCGTTCAAAGATGTCGCCGAACAGATCAAGCTGTTCATAAACGTTGCTGTTCTTTTCAGTTTCCTGTGCCAGCAAGGGGCCCGCAATCTGCGTCGTGGCAATTACCCCTGCCAGCGTACCGCCCACGGCAGCCATCACGAACTTCTTCATCGTTTATCCATCCTTATCAGTTCGGAACCAGTCTGACGGGTCCTGCGGAACATTGTTCTCTCTTACTTCTATATAGAGCGTTTCTGAACGCTCCACGCCAGCCCCATCACCATTTGGTGACAGCGCCTGTTGATTTACGCCGGCCGGGCCGCCCATAAGGCCAATCGGCGTCTCTGCCCCGATCACCTGCCCTGCCTCGCCATAAACCACATCCAGCCCTGCCAATACAAACAACGCCCCGGCCCGAGGTTCAAGAATGACCACGTTTCCCAGGTCCAGCAGCGGGCCGGTGTAGCGGATTGTCGCCGCCGTGGGCGATGTCACGATGGCACGCGGGCGGGTCGCGAGGATAATCCCGGGCCGCGTCACCCCCGCCGCATCGGTTTCATTGGCGCGGCGCAGGATCACGCCCTGCACCGGCAAGGTCAATTCGCCCTTCTGCCCTTCGAAATCGGCGGGCGCATCCGCAATCGGGTCCGAGGTCATCTCGGACAGGCCGCTGGCGAACCCCGATAGCGTCTCCGAGGTCGAGATCAGGATCGCGGTGCGCACCGGGTCTTCGTTGAAGCGTTTGGGCAGATCGGTCCGGTTGGCCATCGCCTGATTAAGCTCTGTCCGGGCGCGCTGGATTTCCGTCAGCCCGTCCTGCAAGCGCTGTGCCGCATCGGTCTGAAGCGCCCGCAGGGTCTGCACGTCTTCAAGATCCTGCCGCAAGACATCGGCGCGGGTGTTCAGGGCCGGTGTCAGCTCTGCCAGCAACATACCCGCGCGTGCCGTGCCGACGGGCCCTTCAGGATGCAGGAACAAGGTGGGCGACGGGTTACCGCCGATGCTTTGCAACACGCCCAGCAACTGCGCGACCTCGCCATCGCGGGCTTGTAGCTTTTTGCTCAGCTGCGCCTCGTTGATGGCCGCCTGACGCAGCCCCTCGCGCATGGCCCCAAGGCCGGTTTCAAACGCCTGAATCGTCTGGGTCAGCGCCTGCACGCGGTCCCGCGCCCCATCTGCGGCGTCCAACTGGGCAGAGGCCGCTTCAAGGTCGGCCATCGCGCGGCGCGCCTGTTCTGCTGCCTCGGTCTGCGCAAAAACGCCGACGGGCCAGAACATCAGGGCAAGGGCGCAAAGGCGGATCATTCGAGCAGCGACTTTCCCGTCATCTCGGCCGGTTGATCCAGCCCCATCAACTGCAACACTGTCGGCGCCAGATCGGCCAGACGACCGCTGCGCAGGCTGGCCCCATCGGGCCCGCCGACAACCGCCACGGGCACGGGGTTGAGCGTATGCGCCGTATGCGCACCGCCGGTTTCGGGGTCAATCATCGTTTCGCAATTGCCGTGGTCCGCGGTGACGATCATCGCGCCGCCGACGTCCTCAAGCGCCTCAAGCACGCGCCCAAGGCCGGTATCCACCGCCTCGCAGGCCGCGATGGCGGCATCAAGATCACCGGTATGCCCCACCATATCGGGGTTCGCGTAATTCACCACAATCAGGTCGTAGCGGTCCTTGATCGCTTGCACGAAGCGGTCGGTGACTTCCGCGCAAGACATCTCTGGCTGCAAATCATAGGTCGCCACATTCGGCGACTTGGGCATATAGCGGTCCTCGCCCGTTGTGGGTGTTTCCTCGCCCCCGTTCAGAAAGAACGTCACATGCGGGTATTTCTCTGTCTCGGCCAAGCGGAACTGCCGCAGGCCGTGCTGTGCGACCCATGCGCCAAGCGTGTTCACGATCTCGGGCTTGGGGTACATAGTGGTCATGAACGCCCCATGCGCGTCGGAGTATTCCGCCATGCCCATCACCGCAGACCACGTAGGCCGCGCACCTGTGTCGAAGGCGTCAAACTCCGGATCCGCAAGCGCCGACATGATTTCGCGCGCGCGATCAGCGCGGAAATTCAGGCAGAAGATCCCATCCCCGTCCTGCACGCCAGTGTAGCCCTCCAGCACCGTGGGCGTGATAAATTCATCGTTTTCGTCCAGACCATAGGCATCATTCACCGCATCGCGGGCGGTTGGGGCGGCACTGCCTTTGCCCTGCACGATCGCCTCATAGGCTTTGGCAACGCGGTCCCAGCGGTTGTCACGGTCCATCGCGTAATAACGCCCCGAGACGGTCGCGATGCTCGCCCCGTCGGGCAAGGCGGCTTGCAGCGTCTCGAAATAGCCCAAGGCCGAGCGCGGCGCGACATCGCGCCCGTCGGTCAGCGCATGGATCACCACCGGAATACCCTGCGCCCGCAGCGCACGTACCGCGGCAATCATATGTGTCAGGTGCCCATGCACCCCGCCATCAGAGACAAGCCCCATCACATGCGCCGTGCCGCCGGTCTGTTTCAGCGTCTCGGCAAAGTCCAGCAACGGTTGATGGGTGGCAAACGCGCCTTCCTCGATCGCAAGATCGATCTGACCCAGATCCATCGCAACGACACGACCAGCCCCGATATTGGTATGCCCCACCTCGGAGTTGCCCATCTGCCCCTGTGGAAGACCCACATCAGGCCCGAAGGTGGTCAGCGTCGCCGAAGGGCAGCTTTGCATGATCCGGTCGACATGCGGGGTCTTTGCCAGAAGAGGCGCATTGCCCTGAGGGTCATCGCGCAGGCCCCACCCATCCAGAATGCACAATACGACAGGTTTTGGGGTGTTCATCCTGAGACCGCTCCGCAGGTTTACAGTGGTTTTGCGTCTTTTAGCGGCTCTGTGGCCGATGGTGAACCTAATTCAACGCAGTTTACAAACTTGTAAGCAGAGGGCGGCCAAATCACACGGCGCACCCTTGCCCTGCCTGCGCGGTTTGGTCATAAGATGGGCGCATCAAAGCCAAGGACGACAGCATGACATCCCAAGCACCGGAAACCCGCATTGTGAACACCTGGCGCGTCGCCTGTGACGGCAGCGAAGGTGCCTTGGGGCACCCGCGCGTCTGGCTGCAAATCCCGCAAGACAAGGGCTGGGTCGAATGTGGGTACTGTGACTGCAAGTTCATCCACGCCGAGTTTGAGGGCAAGGTCTGACCAAAGCGTTACGATGGCTGGGCGCGCTTGCGCTTTTGCCCGCGTGCTTTGTGCTTGCCGCAGTGATCGGTGCCCTCTGGGCCGCTCCTGCCTCTGATGAACCGCGCGCGGTGCCAACGCGCGAGGTGCTGCTGGTCCACGGACCCATCCACTATGATCTGCTGATCCCGATTGATGATATCTCGGGCCCGCGGTTTGCCGCGCTCGAGACGCGGGGTCTGCCGCTATCGCATCCCGATGCGCGGTGGCTTGTCATCGGATGGGGGGCGCGCAAGTTTTATACGGAAACCCCCACCTATCGCGAATTGAAACCCGGCAATGTCTGGCGCGGGATTATCGGCGATGACGCGGTGCTGCGGATTGATGTCATTGGCCCCATCGCCCCGACCGCCGAACGCCGGACCGTGACGATGTCCGAAGGCGCGTACCGCAGACTGGTCGCGAATGTCTGGTCGGCGCTTGACCCCGGCCCTGACGGGCTGCCTCAACGTGTGGATGTGGATGGGTATACCGCCACCGATGGATTCTTTGCCGCCAAGGGACGCTTTAGCATCCTGCGCACCTGCAACGTCTGGATCGGCGACCAACTTCGCGCGGCAGGGCTGCGGTTCGGACGCTGGACGCCACTACCCTTGTCAGTGAGCCTCTCCTGGCGCCTTTACCAAAGCGAGCCCCGCTAGGCAGGGACGCTCCGCGGGGAGTTTATTTGGCAAAATGAAGCCGGTCGCGGGCAATTGGCCGCTGGAGAGTTTGCCGGCTTCGTGGCAAAAGAAAGCTTGTCTGAAAGAGGAGCACCGACATGTCCGGCACATTTGGCAAAGGTCACCATCTGCATCTGATCGACGGGTCGGCGTTTATTTTCCGCGCCTATCACGCGCTGCCACCGCTGACGCGCAAGTCGGATGGGCTGCCGATTGGGGCGGTGGCGGGTTTTTGCAACATGTTGCACCGCTATGTCGAAGGCAACACAGGGCCGGATGCACCGACCCATGTGGCCGTGATCTTTGACAAGGGCAGCCATACCTTCCGCAATGACATGTATGACAAATACAAGGCCAACCGCGAGGCCATGCCCGAAGACCTGCGACCGCAGATCCCGCTGACCCGTACCGCCACCGAAGCGTTCAACATCGCTTGCAAGGAAAAGGAAGGTTTCGAGGCGGACGACATCATTGCCACGCTCGCCGTACAGGCACGCGCCGCAGGTGGCCGCTGCACCATCATCAGTTCGGACAAGGATTTGATGCAGCTGGTCGGCGGCGGTGTTGAAATGCTGGATGCGATGAAAAACAAGAGCATCGACCGCGACGGTGTGTTCGAGAAATTCGGCGTCTATCCCGATCGTGTGGTGGATGTGCAGGCGCTGGCGGGCGACTCTGTCGATAACGTCCCCGGGGCACCCGGGATCGGGATCAAGACGGCCGCTTTGCTGATCAACGAATATGGTGATCTCGATGCGCTGCTGGAGCGCGCGGGCGAGATCAAGCAGCCCAAGCGGCGCCAGACCCTGATCGACCATGCCGACCAGATCCGCCTGTCCCGTGATCTGGTCAAGCTGGACGAAAACACGCCGCTGGACTTCACCCTTGACGATCTTGAGGTGCGCGACCCTGATGCAGATCAACTGCTGGGCTTTCTGGCCGAGATGGAGTTTCGCACCCTGTCCAAACGTGTGGCCGAGGTGCTGGGGAAAGAGGCCCCCACCATCGCCGAGGCACCGGTCGCCGCCGATGCCCCGGCCGCGGCGGATGTGCCCTTTGACGCAGAGCTCTATGAACACGTCAGTGACACAGCCGCGCTACAGGCCTGGATCGACCGTATCTATGAATTCGGCTATGTCGCCGTCGATACAGAGACCACCGGGCTGGACGATATGGTCGCGCAGCTTGTCGGCGTTTCGCTCTGTGTCGAACCGGGCAAGGCCTGCTACATCCCGCTCATCCACAAGGCGCGCGGCAGCGACGATCTGTTCGGGAGTGATGATCTGGCCGAGGGGCAGATCCCTACCGAAGAGGCGCTGCGCCTGCTGACCCCGATGCTGGAGGATCCCTCGATCCTCAAGATCGGGCAGAACATGAAATACGACAGCAAGATTTTCGCTCAGCTGGGGATCAACGTCGCGCCCATCGACGACACGATGCTGCTGTCCTACGCGATGCACGCCGGGCTGCACGGCCACGGCATGGACACGCTGTCTGAACGCTATCTGTCGCATACACCGATCCCGATCAAGCCGCTGCTGGGGACAGGCAAATCGGCCATCACCTTTGATAAGGTGCCGCTCGCCGATGCGGTGAAATATGCCGCCGAGGATGCCGATATCACTCTGCGTTTGTGGCAATTGTTCAAACCCCAACTTCACCGCGTCGGGGTGACGAAGGTTTATGAAACGCTTGAACGCCCGCTTGTGCCTGTTTTGGCGGCTATGGAACGCTCTGGCGTGAAGGTGGACCGCGATACGCTGAGCCGGATGTCCAACGCCTTTGCCCAGAAGATGGCGGGGCTTGAGGACGAGATCTATGAGCTCGCCGGGCGCAAATTCAACGTCGGCTCTCCCAAGCAGCTGGGGGAAATCCTGTTCGACGAGATGGGGCTGGAAGGCGGCAAGAAAGGCAAGACGGGGGCCTATGCCACCGGTGCCGATGTGCTTGAGGACCTCGCGACAGAACATGATCTGCCGGCGCGGGTGCTGGACTGGCGGCAGCTGTCCAAGCTGAAATCGACCTATACCGACGCGCTGCAGGATCACATCAACCCCGACACAGGCCGTGTGCATACGTCCTATTCCATCGCGGGGGCGTCGACCGGGCGGCTGGCCTCGACCGATCCGAACCTACAAAACATCCCGATCCGGTCCGAAGAAGGGCGGCGCATCCGCGAGGCCTTTGTCGCAGAACCGGGCAAGGCGCTGGTCGCGCTTGACTATTCCCAGATCGAGCTGCGGATTCTGGCGCATATCGCCAATATCCCCGAGCTTAAGCAGGCGTTTCAGGACGGGATCGACATTCACGCGCTGACCGCTTCGGAAATGTTCGGCGTGCCGCTGGACGAGATGACCTCGGACGTGCGTCGTCAGGCCAAGGCGATCAACTTTGGCGTGATCTATGGCATTTCGGGCTTCGGTCTGGCGCGCAACCTGCGTATCCCGCGCGCCGAAGCACAGGGGTTCATCGACCGCTATTTCGAACGTTTCCCCGGCATCCGTACCTATATGAATGACACCAAGGCTTTCGCCAAAGAGCATGGCTTTGTGCAGACGCTGTTCGGGCGCAAGATCCACACGCCCGAGATCAGCGCCAAGGGCCCCCGCGCCGGTTTTGCCCAACGGGCGGCCATCAACGCGCCTATTCAGGGCACCGCCGCCGATGTGATCCGCCGCGCGATGATCCGTATGCCCGACGCGATCAAGGATCTGCCCGCCACCATGTTGTTGCAGGTCCACGATGAATTGCTGTTCGAGGTGGAGAAAGGGGCCGAGGACGATCTGATCGCCGCCGCGCGCCAGGTGATGGAGAATGCAGCCGATCCGGTGGTCAAACTGGACGTGAAGCTTGACGTGGATGCAGGCGTCGGGGCGAGTTGGGCTGAGGCGCATTAAGCGTCTCCGAAGTGCCCCCTGCGGCTAGCTGAGTGTCATCCAGCCGAGGCTGTCCTCGGTCCGTGGGCCGGGGACATATTCGCCACTGACCCAGCCGCGATACCCCGCGCGGCGCAGGGCGGCGAAGAGCGCAGGGAAATCAACCGTACCCGTACCGGGCGCGCTGCGATCAGGCGCGTCGCCAAGCTGCACATGTACGATCAGATCTTTGTATTGATCGAACACCGCCACCGCGTCACCGTGGATCATCTGGGCGTGGTAGCTGTCATACTGCAGCCGGACGTTCGGCCGGTTCACAGCACGCAGCACATCGGCGGCAAGCGCGTAGTCGTTCATGAAATACCCCGGCATCGCGACGGGGTTCAGCGGTTCAACCGTCAGAGTGAGCCCCTTGGGCGCGATATCAGCCGCCCAGATCAGATTGTCGATGAAGGTCTGCCGCGCCAGCGCGCCTTGCCCATTGCCCGCCATGACATGCAGATAGCGGACCTTGAGCGCGGTGGCATATCGAAACGACCGCTGGATATCGGCGCGGAAACGGGCCGCCAGTTCGGGCACCGCGGCAAAGCCCTGTGCGCCGCCGGTGTAATTGGGCGGCGGGGCGTTGATCAGGATCAGCTGCAAGCCGTTGGCGACACAGGCGCGCAGCGTCTCTTTGGCGGCCAGATCATAGGGGAAAAGCACCTCTACGGCGGTAAATCCTGCCTTTGCGGCGACGGCAAAACGGTCAAGATAGGGCAGCTCGGGCCACAGCAGAGTAAGGTTCGCGGCTGGCTTCATGAAGGATCATCCGGTTCAGGCCGCTATCGTCGCGCTATGGCAGGCAGGATCAATCGGGCAGTTCGTCCGAGGGGATAATACCAAAGAAGCTGCCGCCCGACCATACGCCGAACCAGCCGTCGTGATGCACGCCAAGCTCGACCAACCGGTAAAAGCTTTTGCGGTCGATCAGCGCCTCGAGGTTGCGGCGGATACGGACGTAGGGCGCGGGCTCGCCATCTTCGGGGTCGCGCTCAACTCGGATAGGCAGATCGGGGCCGGCGACGGCGATGTCTTCCAGATTGGTCTGGAAGGTCAGCGTCTGGTCGGTGCCACTGCCTTCGGCCTCGAAATCGATGGCGACAAAGGGGGCGTCCTCGACCTTGATGCCGACTTTTTCAACCGGTGTCACAAGGAAATAATCATCTTCTTCGCGGATCAGAATCGATGCGAACAGCTTTACCAGCCCGATGCGTCCGATGGGGGTGCCTTGATAGAACCAAGTGCCGTCGCGTTTGATCTCCATGTCCAGATCGCCGCAAAACGGGGGGTTCCACTTTTCAACCGGCGGCAATCCGCGTGGTTTGGCGGCGGAAACAGAGGCGGCAAGGCTTTCTGCTGTCGGGGTCACGGTTTTTTGTCCACTCATTGCTTTTGCCATTTCCTGTTCACACGATACACTTACATCTAACTGATATAACCCCGAGGACGCAAAAGTCATGACCCAAGCCCGCGATATGGTAGCAGAAATCGAGACGCTTGGCGAAAAGCTGGCCGAGGCGAAGGCGTCGATCAACCGGCGTTTCATCGGGCAGCAACGGGTCGTTGACCTGACGCTGACGGCCCTGCTGTGCGGTGGCCACGGGCTGCTGATCGGTTTGCCGGGTCTGGGCAAGACGCGGCTGGTCGAAACGCTGAGCACGGTAATGGGGCTGGATGGCAATCGGGTCCAGTTCACGCCCGATTTGATGCCTGCCGATATTCTGGGGTCAGAGGTGCTGGACACCGCCGCCGATGGCACCCGCGCGTTCCGCTTTGTCGAGGGGCCGATCTTTTGCCAGTTGCTGATGGCGGACGAGATCAACCGCGCCTCGCCGCGCACCCAGTCGGCTTTGCTGCAGGCGATGCAGGAAAAGACCGTGACCGTCGCCGGACAGGACCGCGCCTTGGGGCATCCGTTTCACGTACTCGCCACCCAGAACCCCATTGAGCAAGAAGGCACCTACCCGCTGCCCGAGGCCCAGCTTGACCGCTTTTTGGTGCAGATCGATGTGGCCTACCCCGACCGGGAGACAGAGCGGGATATTCTGCTGGCCACCACAGGGGATACCGATGCGCAGGCCGCATCCGTCTTTACCACGGCAGAGCTACTGGCCGCGCAAACGCTGCTGCGGCAGATGCCCGTGGGTGAATCGGTGGTCGAGCTGATCCTTGATCTGGTCCGCGCCTTCCGCCCTGACGGGCCTGATGCCAGCCCGCAAGTGCGCGATACCGTGGCGTGGGGCCCCGGCCCACGCGCCGCGCAAGCGTTGATGCTGACGGTGCGGGCGCGCGCTTTGTTGCAGGGGCGTCTGGCACCGTCGGCGGAGGATGTCATCGATATGGCCCGTCCTGTGTTGCTGCACCGTATGGCGCTGAACTTCGCGGCGCGCGCTCGTGGCGACAGCCTATCCGCGCTGATTGACACAACCACTGCCAGCCTGATCGGGAAAAAGGCCGCGGCGTGAACAGCCCTGAGACCCTTCGCATCCGATCAGAGGAGCAAGCCGCCCGTTTGCCCGCGCTGCTGGCCCGTGCAGAGCATCTGGCCGGTGCAGTCCTGCTGGGTGCTCATGGGCGTCGACGCGCAGGGGTGGGGGATGATTTCTGGCAATACCGTCCGGCACAGGCCGGGGATAGCCGTCGCAGCATCGATCACCGGCGTTCGGCAATGGGGGACCATGAGTTCGTGCGCGAACGCGAATGGCAGATCGCGCAGTCGGTCATGCTTTGGGTCGATCAGGGGGCGTCCATGCGCTTTGCCTCGACGGCTGCGTTGGAACAGAAGGGCGACCGCGCGCGGCTGATCGGGTTGGCGCTGGCGATCCTGCTGCAACGGGGCGGTGAACGGGTCGGGCTGACCGGCAGCGCCCTGCCCCCGCGATCCGGCAGGCCGCAGATCCTGCGCCTTGCCGAAGCCCTGTGTCAGGACGACGCCGCCGACTACGCCCCGCCGGAACATCGCGCCATGATCCCCCATGCACGGGCTGTGTTCATCTCTGACTTCATGGGTGATCTTGCGGGGGTGACCACCGCGCTGACCAAAGCGGCGGACCGCGGGGTGCGCGGCGTGTTATATCATGTGCTGGACCCCTCGGAGGAGGCCTTCCCCTTCACCGGCCGCACCATCTTTGAAAGCGTCGGCGGCACGCTGCGCCACGAGACCTTGAAAGCGAACGACCTGAAAGACCGCTATCTGGAACGGCTCGCCGCGCGCAAGGCAGAGCTGCGGCATCTTTGTGCCCTGACCGGCTGGCAGTACGGGCTGCACCACACCGACAGCACCGCACAATCGGCGCTTTTGTGGCTCTATGCGGCGCTGGATACGCGCAGCGGGGGGGCAGCATGACCGTTCTAGGGGGCATCGGCTTTACCGCGCCGTGGATGCTGCTGGCGCTTCTGGCGTTGCCGATCCTGTGGCTGATCCTTCGCGCGGTGCCACCTGCGCCGATCCGCCGCCGCTTTCCCGGCGTGGCACTGCTGCTTGGGTTGAGCGATGATGAAAGCGTGTCGGACCGCACGCCGTGGTGGTTGCTGCTGCTGCGCATGCTGGCGGTGGCCGCGTTGATCATCGGGCTGGCCGGACCGATCCTGAACCCGCAAGAGGAACAGACCCAAGGCACCGGCCCGCTGCTGATCGTGCTCGACGGGTCTTGGGCGGGAGCCACGCGTTGGCCTCAGCAAACCGAAGCGCTAGAAGCGCAGTTGACCCGTGCGGCACGCGCTGGTCGCACTGTCGGTTTTCTTGCCCTCACCCGACCAGAAGCACCCGCCTTTCAATCCGCTGACGCATGGCGCAGCCGTCTGGCCGGGTTTGATCCCGCCCCTTGGCAGCCCTCCCCCGCCGACATTGACCGCGCGATAGAGATCGCGGACACGCTTGGCGGTTTCGATACCCTGTGGTTCAGCGACGGGCTGGCCTATGCGGGGCGCGACGCGATGCTTGATGCGCTTCCAGGCAAGGGCAGCGTCGAGGTCTATCCGACTGGCGCAGACGTACTGGCACTGGCCCCCGCGACCTATGAGGACGGGGCGATTACCCTGACCGCCAAGCGCGCCCTCGCTGGTGCCGAGCGGTCGGTGACCATCACAGCGCAGGGCCGTGATCCGGCGGGGAATATCCGCGTCCTTGCCAGCGTTCCGGCCACATTCGACGCAGGATCAACGCAGGCCAGCGCGGCCCTGTCCCTGCCCGCAGAGCTGCGCGCGCGGATCACGCGTTTCGACATCGCGGGCCAACGCTCCGCCGGGGCGACGACGCTGGTGGATGATGCGTTGCGGCGGCGCGAGGTTGGGCTGATCGCCGGACGCGAAAACCGCGAGGGGCTGGAGCTGCTGTCCCCCCTGCACTACATCGAACAGGCATTGGCCCCCGCCGCCGATCTGATTGAGGGGGGAATTGGCGATGTGCTGCCCGCAAACCCAGATGTGATCGTGCTGGCCGATATCGCGACCCTGTCGGAGGCAGAGCAGGCCCCCTTGATCGACTGGATCGAAGCCGGTGGCATGTTGGTGCGTTTCGCCGGTCCACGCATCGCTGCCAGCGACATCAGCCGAGATACCGAAGACCCTCTGATGCCTGTGCGCCTGCGGGCCGGTGGCCGCAGTGTCGGCGGCGCAATGAGCTGGGGCGCCCCGAAAACGCTGGACAGCTTCCGCGAGTCCTCTCCTTTCTACGGTCTGGAGATACCGCAGGATGTGACCGTCTCGGCCCAGGTCGTCGCGCAGCCCGACCCGACACTGGCAGAGCGTGTGATCGCGTCGCTGAGCGATGGCACCCCGCTGGTCACCCGCAAGCAGGTAGGACAGGGGCAGATCGTATTGTTTCACGTGACAGCGACGGCCGAGTGGTCGACGCTGCCGCTGTCGGGGCTGTTTGTGCAGATGATGGAGCGGTTAGCGATTTCTTCATCTTCCGCCGGTATCGAGGCCTCGGACCTACAAGGCACGACGTGGACGCCCCTGCGCGTGATGGACGGGTTTGGCACACTGTCTGACGCGGGTACGCTGCCCGGTGTGGACGGGGCTGATCTGATGGCCGCGCCTGCGGGCCCAGACCTGCAACCGGGGGTCTATGCCTCTGGCGATCGGCGCATTGCGCGCAATGTGGTGGTTGCAGATACCACCCTGACCCCCGCGGCATGGCCAGCGGATGTGCCATTACGTGGGCTTGATGTGGCCGCTGAACAGCCGCTTGCCGGTTGGCTGTTGTCCCTGTCGATCCTACTGCTGCTCGCTGATGTCATCGCGTCGCTGTCCTTGTCGGGGCGGCTGCTCAAGCACAGCAATGCCGCAGGGCTGATCCTTGCGGCGCTGATCTATGCACCGACGCAGGCCGATGCGCAGGCGGACGACAGCTTTGCCCTGAACGCCACGGCGGAAATGACGCTGGCCTATGTGATCACCGGCAACGCGTCCGTTGACGAGATGTCGGATGCCGGATTGCGCGGGTTGTCGGATACGCTTTATTTCCGCACCTCGGTCGAACCTGCCAACCCCATCGGTGTGGATCTGGAGCGGGACGAACTTGCCTTCTTCCCCATGCTATACTGGCCCATCACCCCCGATCAGCCCCGCCCTTCGGATACGGCCTATCGCAAGCTGAACGACTATCTGCGCTCCGGCGGGATGATACTGTTCGACACACGTGATGCGAATATCGCGGGCTTCGGGGCCGCCAGTCCCAACGGGCGCAAGCTACAAGACCTCGCCGCGCCGCTGGACATTCCCCCGCTTGAACCCTTGCCAGCGGATCACGTGCTGACCCGCACGTTCTATCTGCTGCAGGACTTTCCCGGACGGCACAGCGGGCGCGATCTGTGGGTAGAGGCATCGCCCCCCGATGCAGAGC
>Ga0098057_1000284_pt1 | contig 18823 bp, 5 predicted proteins | sample 18_taG_FD_77072 | JGI IMG/M metagenome (GOLD analysis project Ga0098057, IMG submission 77072) | Marine viral communities from the Subarctic Pacific Ocean - 18_ETSP_OMZAT15316 metaG | ecosystem: Environmental > Aquatic > Marine > Oceanic | place: Pacific Ocean | collected 2015-01-19 | reverse complement strand
TCTGTCCAGAAACGAGTAAGACTGTTCTTTCGTCATCTGCGAATCTGTCTGCTGATGTTGCTCTCTGTGGGAGTCTGCCGCCGTCTTGATCGCCATAGTCTGTGCCGAAGTAGAAACGTGGTGGATGTGCTTCACCTTTTATAACTCTTACCTCATCTATGTATCCATTCATGGGTTGAGAGTCATTGAGGAGCTCGCCTATAGTTGGCGTCGCAGTAGAATTATAAACACTAGAGGTAAAAGCTGATGTCCATGACGTTACTTGCACACCATTTACATATCCAAAAACATCATTTCCCTTTCTGACTACTGAAAAATGTGACCATTTGTTCGCTGATGCTGTCTCATCACTATATTGATTAAAAGTTGCATTCGTTCCATCCGCACTTGCCATAAAGCTAAGATTTCCACCTGTCTTCGTTCTCAACCGTACAGCGTACTGACTAGTATTCCATTGTGAGAAGACAGTATTTTCACCCGTATCAAAGAGGTAGAACCAACTGTCAATTGTAAAATCCCCAGATCCAAATTCCCAATCACTACTATCACCCATAGTTAAATAATCACTACTAGTACCACCAAAGAGAATTGCACTATTTCCAATATAAGCTTGGTCATAATTTAATTTTACATTTCCAATCATATCCAAAGAATGATTTGAACTTGAACTATCAGTAATCAAAGGCGGTGGCCCCGCATAATTCTTTGGAATCCAGACACCATTCTTATACTCACCGAAGTTTTCTGGGGCGAGTGTATATCCATCTATTGCATAATAATCTGTTACATAACCATCCCAAAAACCATAACCACTTCCACCAGATTCATATCTTCCAATCTGATGAACATTGGTGTTATGCATAGCTTGAGTATCATCATTTTCGCTCGGCCAAGTAGTCTCAGCAAAAGAAGTTTCTTGTTCTCCATTAACAAAAACCTTTAATCTATCAGAAGCAGTAGCCATTGTCGTATCCATTGCTATTACAATATGATACCAAGTACCAACATCTCTAAACATTCTACTCGTTCTAATTACAAATTGTTGACTTGAATCATATTCTTGTATTCGTAACGTATTCGTTGACCCCTGTAGATAGATAAATGTATAAATAGAACTTCCACTCGTCTTTGCCTGCAATATAGTTTGGTCTGTGCCTATATTTCCTCTTTTAACCCAAAAACTAAGAGTCCAATTCTTTCTATTACCTGAAATTGCAGGAGTCCAGGCCATATAAGCGCTATCTCCATCTTCAAGCCGCAGACTATTCTCCATCACGCCATTATAAGAAAATAAAGTTTCTCCGCCGCCTATAAATCCGAGAGGGTATGTAAGTATGCTCATGCGTGATTACCTATTATTGTGATTAATGTAAATGGAGATATTATAAATTGCATTATTATTATTAAAAATATATCAAGTGTAATTTTGTGATCCAGAATATGATCCATACATATATGTTCCATCTGAAGTAAATGTAAAAATATCAACCGCACTTCCAGTAGCGGTCATTACTGGTGCTGTGTTTGCAGGCCATTTATAACCAGTAGACCACGCAAGAGTCTTTGGAGATGATGCTTGTGTCACTCTCATTATATAAACTCCGCCCGCTTTATGATTTGTTGCAGAAGCTACTGTTGCATTATGGGCAAGAGATAAATAAGCAACTTGTGCTGTATTCGCATTCCATGAAATAGATGTTCCAGAAGTTAATGATTGGTCATTAAAGTATTGTTGAGCAGTAAATGTAGTTTCAGCAGCAGGATCTACTCCACCAGCTTTATGATTTGTTGCAGTAGCTACCGTAGCATTATGAGCGAGAGCTAATGTTGCTACTTGAGCCGTATTCGCATTCCATGCTATTGATGTTCCAGAAGTCAATGCTAAATCATTAAAGGTTTGTTGAGCAGTGTATATAACTTCTGCATCAGCATCAGCGCCCTGGACAATGGTTTCAAAAGCTGGAGGAGAACCCGCACCTGTTGAAGTTAATACCTGTCCATCTGATCCCGGCCCAACAGCAACCGGATCACCAGAGGCATCATATGTAATTATTGTTCCATCTGTACCACTTGCCATTTTAGCAAGAGTAACCGCATTATCAACTAATGAAGCTTCAACTGCTCCTGTCATATTAGTCATAACTCCAGATGCAGGAGTGCCTAGTGCTGGTGCAACAAAAGTTTTATTAGACAAAGTTTTTGTTGTTTGAGCCAGATAGGTATCTACATTATCTATATCAACTTGTGCCATTCCAGCGTCCGCATCGTCCATAACAAATGCATCTCCACTAGCAACCGTTGGTGTAGTAACTGTTGCACCAGCATCCATGACGTTAAGTTCAGTGGCAGTTGAAGTTATTGCTGTACTACCTAAAACTAATTGTCCATCTGGTACTACTGCTCTTGCTGCACCCACTAGTGTTAAATCATCTTCACTTTCATCCCATAACATATATGCACCAGAAGTTGCACCAAAGTATTTAACATCATGTCCCGTATTATCCACACCAACTGTAACTGCTCCTTTCACTAATAATGCATCAGCAGTAGCATGATCTTGTTGAAGATAAAGAGTAGTTGAACCAGACGCAGATGAATGATTTTGAATTATACTTGCAATATTTCTTGTAGATGTAGAAGCTGAATTTGAATCAATATAAAGAGCAGAACCTTCAGTCATAGAATTATCATAAATGTTTATGGATCTTCCATCAGTAAGTGCTTCAGCTTGAATATCAAGAATAGTTCCAGTTGTAGCTGCAGATGCAATCTTTGCGGTATTTGAAGTAGTATGTTCTGCATCAATTTCAAAAGCATATCCAGCACTTCCAGTAGTAAGATTGGTATCAATAAATAATCCTCTTCCAGCATCTGCTTGAAGAGTAAGAGTAGTTGCACCAGTTGCTAAAGCATTATTATTAATTATAGTTGCTAAACTTCTTGTATCTGTCTGTGCAGAAGCTGAATCAATATAAAGAGCAGATCCTGTAGTTAATGAGTCATCATAGTAATTAATACCTCTACCTGTAGTAAGTGCTTCAGCTTGAACATCAAGAATAGTTCCAGTTGTAGATGCAGCTGCAATCTTTGCAGTATTTGTAGTAGTTTGTTCTGCATCAATTTCTAAAGCATAATCACCATCAGCAAGATTAGTATCAATAAACAACCCTCTTCCGGCATCTGATTGGATGGATATCCCTGTAGTTCCAGTTGCTCCAGTATGATTTTGAATAATTCTCGCAAGAGTCCTTGTTGTTGTATCAGCTTGGTCTTGATTAATCACAAAAGCAGAACCAGTAGTCAATGCCGTTGCATTAACATAAAGAATGTCATTGGTAGTTTGTGACCCAAGAATTTCAACTAATTTAGCATCAGTATCCACACCAGTAACCTTGAGTCCAGGTTTTCCTGCTGCAGCTTCTTGTTGAAGATCTACTGTATTGATAAATGCATTTGCCCAATATAAAGTAGTATTTCCTAAATTATAAGTAGAATCTATATTAGGAATAAAATGAGAAGCGATATCTGCATTAAAATCTACTGAATCAGTATCATCACTTCCAAGAGTTAAATTTCCATCTGCAGAAATTGTTCCATTTGCATGAATATCTCCATGTACATTAAGATTTTCTCCAATCACCATACTCTTAGAAACACCCACACCACCAGTAGTAATTATAGAACCGGTGGTATTACTTGTTGAATTTGTTGTGTCAGTTAATTTGACAAAGTTAGACATACCTCCAGTTTGGGTCATAGCTAACAATTCATTAGTTTTTACCCTCCATTGGTCAAAGGTATCTGATAGTGCGACGTTAGCGGACATTTTTTATAACTCCTTTTTACTTATTATCTCTTGAAGAAGACACTTAATTTCAAGCATTTCATTCCTTACATTATTTAGTTCCTCTACTTTATGTTTCATTTCTTGCCATTCATAATTGGCCTGAGATATGTGTATTTGTTTTTGTCGATGATTTTCCAAAGCAACTCTATCTGTATTAAGAAGTGCTTTTGAATGTAAATCTCTTATAAAAGATTTATTTTCTGTTTGAACTGTTTCCATATTGTTAATCCAATGCAATTACTCTCATATCCCGCACTTTCGGAACTGTGACAGCATTATTAGAAGTAAGAACCATCTTTACTGCAAATGTTCTAAATTTATCATACTCAACATTACCAGATGAATAAGTAATTTTTTCATTCACGGATTTATAAACAAACTCCTTAACATCTTCACTACTTCCAGAAACTATTGATGCATCAGTTTCTTGATTCATAAGTACATAGCTCTTATCATCAAAATCTGTTTGATCATCTTCTGCTTTTACTTTATAATAAAGATGAAGGTCTGTGCCTAATGGTTTATACGCATTTAAAATAACCTTTATATCTGAAGCATCAAATCCATCTTCTAGTGTTACTCTTCGTGAAATATATTTCGCATTAATATTTCCACCAGAAATGGAATTTTCTCCAACTATAGTTGCTACAGCAGCATCTGCTTGTCCAGAAACATTTGGATCAGAAATTGTAACAGTTGGAGTAGTTAAATAGCCAGATCCAGCCATAGATATCAACCCATTCGCTAAAACAGGAACCACATTTGATACTGCACCAGCGACAGTTCCCAATTTTATAAAGGTATTTGAATGGTTTGCAGCAAATCCAGAATTAGTATGATCAGCATCTTGTGCTAATTCATTAGATTGAATACAACATCCATTAGCAAATACACCATAACAATTTGCACTGGTTTTAATAGTAATAGTAGATACATTCGCTAATGTATTTCCATTTATATAAGTCTGATGAGTAACAATTCCTGCAGCTGCATTATCTGTTGCTGCGGGGTCTGATACTATAGTTCCACCTGCGTTATTTGCAACTACTATTACACCTTCTCCAATTACAAATTGTCCAGAATTTGTAGTATCAACTGTATAATTAGAATTTCCTGATTCTATAGTACCAGTTGGTGAAAGAGTTACTTCAATATGAACATTAGCATTTGCAGTAACTCCTGCTGTTCTATCTGGAGCTGTTATTGCTGCAGTAAAAGCAGAAGGTGCTACATTTGTATATCCACCACCAACTGTAGTTACAACAATATCATTTGCAGCAATTCCAGCATCATCAACATTATTTTCAATAGTAATCACACTCATTCTATCAAGGTCTATGACCGGAGAAATATGAGAATTTGAAGTTGACATGGTACAATTAATAAGAAACATTCCATTAGTATTCATTGTCATCTGATGAGTACCTGTCAAATTAATACTTTGGTCTGGACTAAATGCGGCAAACCCCTGAGCAGTATTAGCAGTATCATATGAATTATAAGTAAAATCTGAAGTTGTATTACTAAACTGGATAGTTGAAGTTGTAGTCTTAAATGTTTGATACTCAACATTTGCTGTATTTCCTGCTGCTCCATTTGCATGAGAAATAAAATATGCATAGTTGTTAGATCCACCAGTTCCAGTAAAATTATATCGGTTTGAACGGAACATTAACATAACACTTGGATTAGCTTTCCATTCTCCAGAATTTTGTGGTTCAAAATATGAACCAACAAATGGCTGTTTAGAAATCTTTCTTGTAGTTCCCGTTGAATCTTGACCTATACCTCCAGTATATAATTTATATTCTGGACTATTACTTGTTATAACAATTGCATATTCATCTGGAGTCAAATAAACCGGAGACTCAAATGTAAAAGTTGTATGTGTAGTAGTATTACTAGATGCTGCATTTGCGACAGATGATGTTTGAATTTCATCTGGTTTCATTGTTACTTCTGAAAATGGTAATACTATAGAACTACTTGGAAACCCATTTACCATTGGCCGAATTTGCACTGTTACTGGAAGCCAAGTATCCTTGTCACTAAACCAAAGAGTTATATCTCTAAGAAACATCCCCATTGGATATGTACTTGGGTCTATAAAAATAGACTGTGCCATTGGATTAATCCAATTGGTTTGGGTTGTTTGCCGAGAAGTAGTATCAGTAACAATTTCTTCATCACCGATAGACTCTCTACGGAGAATGGGCTCTCTAGTAGAAATCAAAAGTTTTTCTCGATTCTGTAATAATCCTTTAGCTTTAAACGTTGATTCAGCAACCGTCGTAGTAGAACCCAATTCATTATTTGCCTGATCAGTAATTCTTATAATTCTATCACCAGTTCTAAATATTCCCGCAGGAATATCAATATCACCAGCAATTTCTCCATAATCATTTGTTTGCATTCTGGATACACTATTTTCAACAATACCTCTAGTATTAGCTTCTGCTGTACCAATAGTACCATTAGAAGATGAAGTTAATCCAGTAACTACATTTGCATCCGCAAATCCAATTCCAGAATTTGATATTCTATTATTTTGTAAAGTAACTGGAGAACCTGAAGTAGCACTTGAATTTCCAGTAATGTCTGTAATCCAAAGTGAAGCCACATTACTTACTGTATTTGAAGAAAGTCTTATAATACCTCTATTATTAGCAGAATCTTTAATTTCTTCTCCATCTTTAAATGCTCCATTAGCACCCGCAAGAGTCAATTTCTTAGCTGGTTCTGTATTAGCATTCATGTCTGTACTACCAATCCAGACAAACACATTAGCAAGAGGTTTTAATCCTTTAGCGGAAAAGGATACTCTTTGAGAACGCACATATGGAACCACACTCATATCAAGTTTACGATTACCAACCGTTTTAACAATTGATTCCACTGGATCATCTGATTGAATACCAAATTTAGATTTATTTTGACTAATAAGTTTAGTACTTCTTGTATTAGTAGCAACACTTCCAGAATTGGCAACTGCTGTGTTTGGTTCTGGATTAATTTGTTTCCCTGTCCAATTGACAGTCCAATCGTCCCATTGTGCACCAAAACCAACTCTTCCTTCAGATGAACTTAGTGTCCAATTATCATGATGTCCCTCAAGATTTGTAGTAACGTCTGGTCTGGTTGTATCATCAAACCAAGTATCAGAAGGTGGATCAAGTTTCATTGACCCAATAAAATTTACAATATTAAAGGGATTTGGAGCCGCTGTTCCACTTGTAAGGGGCTGCTCAATAAATACAGTATTTGTATATGGTAATGTTACCAAATCTCCTGTTTTTACTGTATTATTACTAGTAGAAGAATCATAAGAAAATCTAAAATTATCATAAAAGAATGGAGGTCTTAATTGTTTTGTTGCAAAATGTATTGAAGCATTGTAATCATCTAATGTTACATCTCCAACAGAATGTCCAGCAAATGGATCTACCAAAATTCCATTTTTAAATCTTGAACCAGTAGAATTAAATAAAGAATCTTTAGAACCATCGGAAGTAATATCTGTTGATGCCGTCTCTTTTTCTAGTATATTAAGGGAGGTAAAGTATTCCAACCTTTCAATCCTTTTCTCAAGTTTCCCAATATCTCTCATTGTAAAACGCTTATTGTCAATATATCTACTTTCAATATCTGTCAGTGCAAAGGTATAAGCGGGGATTTTCAAAGTATAAAGTGTCATTGAATCTTCATCATCAGGCGGAGCGATTGGATCAGCATTCGCTTTTCCTTTAATAATTTCAAATTGCCTGTCTCTTGTTAAGGTCAGCTTATCAATTCTTGGAAGATAATATGAATAATCAAGAGTAGATGTAGTGTCTGAATCTGGAATAAGAATACTTCCAGGAGTAATTGCATCTGTAGACGTTGCTATATCATATGAAACGGCGGTTGTTCCATCATTTGTGTTTTCTGCAATATAAGGTCGAAAATCTACACAATCTGATAATTTAAAAGATTCGCCAGTAGTTGGACTTGTATAAGTTGGAACATTCCCATATCCAAAAGTATCAGCTCCATTATTATATTCTCGGTCTGAGCCTGTAATTGGGTATGAACTAACAGTAAAATACCCTTTACCAGCATGAGCAAATCTATCAAATATAATTACAATTTTACCTTTAGGTGGAGAATATCCTGGTTTAAGATATACTGAGGAATGTCCATAATAATTATCTCTCATACCAGTATCAAGTGCATATGCAGAGGTAATATTATTAGCAGTCGCACTCAACATTGTATTTGAAATATCAATAGAAAGAGAACCAGAATCTACAATTTTAACAATATTAAACACATCAGTAACCGGAAGCTCAATCTTTTCTCCAACAGTTCTCGTTGGAGCATCAACAAAATATTGACCTACCCCTTTATGAGTATTAAGAGTATTAGCGCTTGGAGATCCACTAATAGTTGTTACATTATATGCAACATTTCCATTTCCTTGAGTAATTGTTTTAGTTCTTATATTTCCAGCAGTAGTTTTTGTCGCTGTATATGTAACTGCAACGTTTACTGCACTTGTACATCTTGTTTGAATTACTGCAGAACCACTTGATACTGCTATGGATCTACTTTCTCCATCAGTATTTGCAAAACTTAGATATTGACCATTACTTACTGCGGTATGACTATCAGAAGTAGCATCACTTCTACTTTTAGTAATAACAACAAGAAAATTTTCATCTGCTTGTGTTGCTGTAATAGGACTTCCAGCTATACCAAATGCTCCACTATCTGTAGGAGTAATAGTAATTTGACCATTTGCTAATGTTTCACCACTAGTTGAATATTTGTATGTATAAGAAAAATTACGTGTATTTGCTAAAGGTGAATCTGGTAATGGATAAATCAATGTATTAAGATGCGTAGTCTTTAAAATTGCATTAGCATTTGGGTTTTCTCCAACTTTAGATCTCTTATGAACATCCGCATTAGCAACTCTCCATAGTGCTAGTGTTGCATCTTGAGATGCAACTGAAACAGATTTTACATCTTTTAATTGAAAAGAAATATCAAAAGTTGAACACTCTCCAGAAATTGGACCACCAGTAGAATTGGCAGAAAAATATGTCCGATTAGACATATTTGAGTCTAGTTGAAGAGAAGTAACGGTTGAATTTCCAAAAGAACTAACAACATTTCTGGTATATGTAACATTTGCAACACCATTAGCTGATGTTTGTTCTTCCAATAAGATAACACCATCACCTGAAACATTGTATATTGTACTACTTGGATTTTCTAAAGCTATATTAAAATTTCCATCTACAACAGAATCTATTGCAATCATTTTATTTAAAACTGGAGTTGTTATCTTAACTGTTGCTCCATTATAAGCATTATCAATTTGTGCAAGTTTTGCAAAATGAGTTGTATTAGAAGTTGACCCATCTCCAATTCGATAAAAAGTAGAATTTACATGGCTTGTAGTAGAAGTACCAATTTTTACTATGTCTGTTTGCATTGCAAATGTGCTAGCTGTAGAATTCGCATATACATCTTCTGAAGAATATAATTCTCCAGCAGATCCAAGATAACTGATTGTATCGCCAACAATTCCAGTTTTATTATTTGATGATCTCACATCATAAAGATACATAATATAATCTGAATGATAATGAGAACCATTTGCATCATTTCCAGATCCAGTATACCAATCCATGTCTCTGACACGGGCTGTTCCCACTTTAGTTCTTGACTGATTTGTTAAGTTTGTTGTTCCATGTATAGTATCAACTGTATCAGTTCCTGTTACTACATTTGCAGAAAGAACAGAATGTAAATCTAAAATTTGATGGGCACTAACATCAAAATATCCATTAGCACGTTCAACATGAAGTTTATTTCCAAAAGAAGTATTCAATCCAAATGTAGATACATTCGCAGTATCACGCCCCTTATCTACTGTGACATACTTAGTTGAAATATTTTCATATTCATATCCCTTAACATATGCCTTACCAGGATCAAGACCAGCAGAATACTTATTTTCAAAATGTATACTCTGTCCAGAAGTATCAGTAGCTAAAGACCCATCAAGAGTTGCTACAGTATTTGATGTAATAGTATCAATTGTTGCTGTTGTTGTTGTAGCCCCACTTAAATATACAATATCACCTATTGAAAGTTCTTTTTGAAAAAGAGTTCCACTTCCTGTCAACCTAGATGCTAGACCAGTTCCAGAATTTGCTGTAGTGCCTGTAATTCCTTGATGAGCAACCTTTTGAAGATTGAATGGTATAACTGTATAATCTCCAGATTCATCAGAAGTTCTTCTAGCAAGAACTTTTTCTAATTCTGAATAAACTGGATATTTTACTTCCTGGAGCTTTTGCCCAGAACTAACTTTTAAAAGTTGATAAAAGTTCTCATCAGCTGCCGCCTCTACTGGATCAGCAGCGGAAAAGGCTTTCTTACTAAGAGATAAAGTAAGCGTATATCTATTCGCCCCCTGAGCAGCATAGTTATATGCTCCTTGAGCGGGGTCAAGTAAAGAACCATCCCCATCAGAAGTTGTAATGGTTTCAGTAACCTGAATTCCAACACGGTAAGAAGGAGTAGAAGTATATTTTTCAAGAGTTAATGTCTGGGCATCCAGCATAACAAAGAATCCCCCAACATAAAAAACTCCAGAATTAATACTACATACTGAACTATTTGCTACAGCATCAGCAAGACCAGAAACCCCAGCCGCGCTTATTGTGTTAGCAGATGTAGAAGAGCCAACAATTGTAATTGTTTCACCATCTTGAAATGTATTATTATTCATGTAATGAAACATAAGAGTAGGTTGCTCTGAAGCAGTTCCTGCCTCAGTAGATACAATCCTGCCCCTTGCATTAGAAGTTCCACCATTAATGATTGTGTTCGCAAAACTTGAAACAGAAACATCAGCACCTGAATACTGAGTTTCAAGTTTCAAAGACTTTGCTTCATTGTCATAATTAAGTTCACATCCTAGAACTATACTACCATTCTTAAAAAGGTGTTCACCATGCCTTTCTATTTGTTTCTGTAGAATAGTCTGAAGCTGTGTAACTTCTCTGGCTTGAACCGCATATCCTGGTTTAAATAAAACCCTATGAAAATTCTTAGTCTCATCATAATCATCATAATAGGGATCAACATTAAAGTCTGTAGAAAGCGCCATTTATACTTTTCCTAATTGATTTAATATAATTATTTTGTGAATTTTAAATTAATGTTTAAAATTCTATAATCAACTTAACATCTTCAATTTGATCTGACGCCCGTGTTACTGGCGAACGATTTTCCACATAGAGAATGTCTCCAGAAAATCTTGTCAAATCTCCTCCTGTAACCGCACCAGAACCATTAGCTGTAGCAGATGCACCAGAACCACCACTTCCACCAGTATTGGCGGCAATAACTTCTGTCGTAGTAAAATATCCATCGATACCATTATATCCATCTGTAGTAGAATTCCCAGCCGGAATAATATCTGTCAATCTCAAAGTATTATTACTTGTAAAATCAACCACTCTTCCTGTGCATCCAGAAGTCGCTCCAGTTACTAATTCATCTGTAGCAAATACTGTTCCATTCCAAGATGTAATAACAACTGTAGTTGCTTGATCAATAACTGATGCAGTAGAAATATCTCCATTTGCCCAAGTTGGTTGAGCAAGAAGTCCTACTTTACGAAAATCATTATTTGTAGTAAAATTATTTGATTCAGAATACTCAAGTCTAGCATTGGTAAGAACATAATATCCACCAAGTTCTTTAATAGCATCTCCACCATGTCCACCAGCTGGGCCGACAATAGGTGTTAATGTCGTAGCAGAAATAGACTGACCAGTAGTATTTGAAACAATTGAAATAGTTGCATTGGAATAATTATTCCCCCCAGCAATCACTGTTATAGCATTAACTCCACCAGTAGAATTAACTGTTGCTCTTGCATTAGCACCCTGTCCATCACCAGAAATTACAACTTTTGGTCCAATTACATAAGAATCTCCAGAAGATGGGGCTGTTATAGCGGGAGTCCATGTTACTACATCAGTACTTGTATTAAAATCAGTAATAGTTCCACCCTGTCCACTCGCAGAACCACTTGTAAAATAGATATCACTATTCACAAGAGCATCAGTGGCAAAACTTGAACCATCAGCGATTTCACATGAAGTTGTAGTCGGAGTTGCACCTGCTTGGACAGTAGAAACTTCACCATGATAACCCAATCCCCGTGTGGTCATATGGATAACTTCAATAGCTCCATTTCCTCCAGCAGCTGCTGCAGTCGCAGTTTCTACATCAAACTGAACTTGACCAGGGGCATTATCATAAGTATTGGCAAGATAACCATTCGCTCTTCTGACTGTAGCGACAGGAATGTAATTTGGTGTTACAAACTTCAAGGCATCTGCCGCTGAAATTTGATACATAAACTTCCATTTATAGCCATCAGTAGTTGAAATAATACTAGTTCCTGTTCCAGTTGGTTTAACTGTAGAAGTTGTCGCATCAGCTCCAGCAGATGTAACATCACTATTTGACAAACATTTATACACATTATAAGCATCTGTCATAACATAAAAATCTTGACTATAAAGATCCGCTTCTGTGTGAGTATATGCAAAATAATTGGTATTATTAGTCCAGTTTTTACGTGGAATCACATGAGAAACATCTGAAGAAGTAATCTTCTTCGCTGCGATCATGTCTCGCCAGTTCTCATAATGGGTATTAGCTACCGCATCAGTGGGAGTTGGTGGTGCTGAATCATTAGACCACGCTGTAACTTTTCCTATGAAAAGGTACATATTTGTGTTAAGGAGCCCGCCAGAGTCGGAGACTACCGCCCCAGAGGTAGTGGACACCTCGTCAAACGCCTCCACAAATTGCTTGGCGTTATGAATACGAAATTTGTTAGTTACTATAGCAGGCATTTTGAATTTCCTCCAAAAATATTTAAAATTGTTGTTCTTTTATATTTAGTCAAGAAGTTATTCTCTCTTCTCGCTCTATAAAGAAAGTTATATCAGACCTTGGGGTCTGAAAGTCCGTTTCGGTTGATGACATAATCATACTAGTGTTATTAGCAATTTCTTTGATTCTAAATCTCTCAGCGTCATACAAAAGCATTTTCGCATTATAATGTATATCTTCAAATAATAAATTATTATCACCTTCATATCCTAATTTTCCTATTGTAGAAGATGTTGGCGTATCTGTAGTTGTATCATCTAACAGTATAACATTTTCATCTTGTGTAAGTTCTCCATCTTCATAAAGTATTCTCTCACCATCTTCAAGAACAATATCATTTCCATGTCGATTGTAAAGTCCTTGTATTGTTATATCAATCCAATCATTAATTAGAAATTGATATTCTCTTCCAATTTCATTAGTATCTGTAGTTCCTACTTCACACTTCATAACTCTTGGATTTAGTATCGGTGTAGATTCAAAATCTCCATAATAAATTCTATAATCTTGAGCGGAACCAACGGTTGCTGAATTATCAACAGTAATTTGTGTCATGGTCGCATTAAGAGCTGTGATATCTGTAACAGTTCCATTTGCATACCTTAAAGTTCCTCCAGCCGCTCCATAAGGGAATATACCACTGGCGATAGAAACAGTAGTTCCAGATTGAGTAATCTGACTATCACCCCATTGTTTTGCATAAGTATTAGCACCCACAGTAACCGCACCCTCTGTAGTATCTGGAGTATAACTTTCAAGTAAAATACTATCCGCTGTTTTATCTCCTTCGAGAGCTATATTTGCTACAAAATCTTCCATTGGAATCGTTTGTACAATATTATCAAGATAATCTTCTTGTAAAACATTATCTATTTCTTCTGTCAAAATGTTATCTTCTTCTGTTACTAGATCTAAAAGATCATGATAAACCAATCTTTGGGTAGTATATTGAATTTCTTCTTCAGATGATATTCTACCAGGAGCACCTGTAGTATTAGATTCTAAAACTAATGATTCATATATTCTATCATTGGAATTTTCAAGAACAAGTAAATAATCTTGTGAAGTATTTGTCTCAAGGGTTATTAAGGTTCCGTCTTCTAAAGTTACAGGAGCAGCAAAGTCAACCTCAAATTGTGTATTAGTTCCAACAGCCTCATTTTTTCTTCCATAATCTGCTGAAAGTATTTTTGCTGTTTGGTCTATATCTGCTGAAAATTCTCCTATTATCCTTGAAGAATGGTCTGACTCTTGAACCAGAAAATCTCCCCCCTCAGTAGTAAGAGAAGAAATAGAAATAGGAGTTTCGACAGATTCAGATACATACTTATCACCATTTTCTGCCAAGAGTTCAAATTCTTCTCCACCTGTAAGAGATAATTCACCTTGTGCTTCATAAAAATAATTAGATACTGCACCATCAGATTCAGCCCTTGCCCAATTCATTTCATTTAGAAGTCTTCTTCTTTCTGTAGCAAGTCTACCAAAATCTTCTTCTGCCAATCTTCCATAAGTATGATTTAATGCAATTCCACCAGTACCATCTTCAAGACCAATATAATCTCCCTCAAGCTTAACCGCACCAGAACCATCTTCAAGTGCAACTTCATCTCCAGGAGCTTGATCTAAAGCTGATGATAGTGGAATGTTAATTTCTAATGGTTGAACATCTGGAAAAGAAGGAATAACCGATCTTTCTGTAATCATTTTCCCAGAATCATCTTCAAGAAGAACTACACCAGCTTGTGCTATATCTACTGATTCAAATGCAACAAATTCTTCCTTACCTCCAACTTGTGCAGAAATTAAACTTCCAAGTATTGTGTATTCATCTATTCTGCCCCATGTAGCAGCATGTTGAAATTGTGATGAACCAGAAGTTAGAGAAACAAAAGGAAGCAATTCTTCTTCAAGTCTAATAATACTTCTGGAAAGATCTTCAGAATATTCAGAATCTTCAAGTACAGCTCTACCACCATCTTCAAGAATAAGGTCTGAAGTTACTGCTGATACAGTAACTTTAGGTGTGATTTCAAAAGCAATTGGTTCTCTTATCACATCAGACATTACATCGCCACCAGCTTCAGAAAGAATCTTATCTAAACCACCTTCAATCTCTATAACTCCTGTACCATCCTCTAATCCAATCCCATCTGCTAAATTAGCAGTACCAGTAGAAACTGTAACTACATAATCCTTAGATATCTCTTCTTGCATGGTGTTTTCAAATGCAAGATAAGTTGGATATGCTTGTGCATTGGGGTCTTCTAGTATTAGATAACTTCCATCCTCAAATAGAAGATCATAAGCGGGGCCGAAATCAATCTTGACAGATCCCGTTTCAGCATATGGCATTTGAATAACTGGAAGTGAATAGCCAAATTCAAAAGTAGATTCTCCCTTCATATGAGTATCATCTATCCAATCATGTCTTTCGAGTGTGATAAAAGATTTCTCATCTATGGAATCAAAGCCCATAACTCTTCCACCAGTTGTTGAATCTTCCGCAACACGCCCATCTTCAAGGAAGAAAAAATCACCATAATCTGCTGGGCTAATTCCTTCCTGTCTTATGAAATAATAATCGCCATCAGCTTCTGGTAAAATATAAAATTCATCACCACCATGAGAATTAGTAATATGATATGAAAGTTTTTCTTCTTCATGTAAAAGAAAATTCCTAGAAAGTGCATCTGTTTGGTCTAAAAGAATAATTCCTTCTGTAGAAACGTGTGGAAAGTCTGTTCTACCATCTTCCTGTAAGAGTTGAACTTCAGTGTCTTCATGTAAAATGTGAGAAAGAAGATCTTGTTCTTGTAATATGTTTATAGGTGAATTTTTCCCATCTGGTGAGCTTCGATCATAATCTTCTAATTGCATATAAGCAAGTCGATTACCCGCATTGATTGTATCAACAGGGATTCCACCACCACTAGAAACTTCCATTTCCATATACGTAGTACCTTGATGGTAGCCTCCAACGGAAGAAGCTGAATGTTCTACATCATATCTTTGTCCACCAGTGGCTTGCTCGAATTCAAAACGCTGACTAAATGTTTCTGTAACAAGCTCATACTCATCATAGCTTCCTCCCTCAGCTGTAAGTATTGCAACTTCTGTAACGGGGTATCCCCCCTGCTCAAAAACTAAATTAATAGTATCATCTATATCTTCATGTACTATTACTGTACCATCCTCATTCAAAATATAATCAACAGTTTCTTCTATGATCCTATCTCTACCATCAACATCATTTTCTAAAAGAATTTCTCCAGTAGATTCATATAAAAAACTACCATCAAGTCCAGATTCTTCTAACGCTATACCATCTATATTTTGTTCTAAAACAATATCAAAGTCAACGTGTGGACTTTCTAAAGTTGCATCTATAGCCCGTTGAGCATTAGGAGGAAAAAGTATTGGCCAAAGTTGAGTATCAGCCATACTATGTACAAGGTTTGTTTGTTTAATAATCTCAATATCATGATGTTGATATAGAGGAACATCTATTCCGTGTTGAGTATTGGCAATGGTAGTTGCTGCATTCCGTGTAGCATTATCAAACATACTTGCTGAAGAGTCTGAAGTAATAGCAATCTCTCCAAACATAAGCATTCCAGATGGATGAACCAAATTAAGAATCTTATCACGATAGGTTTTTACATCCACATCTGTTTTAATAACATATGAAAAATCTTGATAATAATAATTGTCTTGAAGTTTACCAATAGTACTTAAAAGACCATAATTACCATCAAAATATCCTGCATATTCAGCAAGGGCACCAAGTTGAGCAGTAAGAGTTGCGTTTCCATCTCCTGAACTTGATGCATCTATCTCGGGTGATGTAGTATAATTCGCACCAAAATTGGTTATTGTAAGAGATTCTATAGCACCAATCGCAATAGATGCAATAGAAATGGTTGCATTATTTCCAGGTATTCCAGTATTCGCAAAGACAGTATTAGATGAAGAAGTATTTGCGGTAACTATTTTTCTAACTGAGGCATTAGGTACAGATTGTGTGGTTGTAGTACCAGAAAGTGTAATAGTATATGTGTTTGTAGTAGGAACCGTAGCAATAGCATGAAGCCCATTAAACTTAGTATCATCAGCAGTAACCCCTGTAGATATTCCAGATAAATTAATCTTTTGAGCTGTAGAATAACCATGTTCTGCTTGAGTAAGAGTTGCGGTTGTAGTACCAGCAAGTGTAATATTAGCAGTAGTAAAATCTCCAATTCCTATTGGACTTCCGCCCGCCTCATTCTTAAATGTAGTTAATCTTTCATCAGCTGAAAAACTATTCGCTGTTATCATCTGGACACGTAGATGGGTGTTACCAGTAGCCACCAAAGTTACACTACCACCAGTAGCTAATGTTGTAGTTGTAGGTTTATCAATATAATCTAAAACAAATCCAACCGCAGTTTGAGCATCATTTTCAATTCTTGTATTAGCAGTAAATTGATTTGCTGTTGCACCCGCAAGCTGTACAAAAACAGAATTAGCTCCAGTTTTTGAAACATCAGCTTTATAAGATTCTGTAATAGTATTTGCGACTGTAACTTGTGGAATAGATACATAACCTTGACCAGAGGAAAGGATTTGAATACCACGAATAGCGCCTAACTCAATATCTGATACGGATGCCATTCCATACGTGTCCGCCGCTTCTGTATTAGCAGTTGGAGTTCCATTGATATTAAAAGATCCACCAGTTGCATAAAAAGATGCCGCGGTTCCATCAGCTCCAATTACTGTACCATCTCCTTTTTTTGTAAGATCATAGATAGTTACAGCATCATCATCACTAAATCCCCTTATAGTAACATCACCTGTAAGGCTGGAAGAAACTATTGATCCTTGAGCATATGTTACACTTGAACCAGTTGCAGCAATAACTGTTGCAAAATAGGAATTATCCGGAGTATAAGTTGTAATAGTCTCACCACTTTGAAATGATATTATTAAATCACCCTCTTTTGGTGCTGAACCTGATAATCCATCATAAGGAACAGTAAAAGTAGTTGTAGAATTTGAAGTAATATGATTATTTCGAGTATATTCTGACCAAGGCGCTGAATATGCAGCTGCATTAATTTTATTATCTTTAAAAGTATTAATAATATCTGAAATATGTACAGTAGTAAAGGTGGGGATAATAGAATTAACACGCGCCGCACCACCAGTTCCACCAGTTCCTTCATTCACAAAAGAGACTGTATCACCTATTGTATATCCATCTCCTGCATCAATAATATCAAATTGACTAATTGTAGCATCAGATATTGATGCAACCTTAGCCGCTGCTTGAGCACCACCACCACCAGAAACTAGAACATCATCACCCACAAGATAGTTCGACCCACCAGCATCAATAGAAACACCAGAAAGAACTCCAGTAGTATTCGCAGATCCATAATCTCCATTATCATCTGCTGTGGTCGTTGTAATTTTTTCATCAACTTTAAATGTTGAATATCCTGAGGTCGCATTATTAGCATCAATGCCTGACAAATATAATTCAGTAACACCTGTAGCACCTATTTGATAACTTTCAGATTTTTCTATAAGTGCAGTTACATTAGAAATTTCACCAACCACCTCTCGTCCAACAAAAACTCCAATATTATTAGCAAGAGAGGTTGCTATCTTAACTGATTTGTCGAGAGTCCATCTACCATCAGACAATCGTAAAATATCAGTACTAGGATAATAAAAAGATATATCTTCTTTTGCATAAAGAAGTCTGAAAATATATCTAAAAGAATCTTCATTTCCCTTCGCTCTATAGAAATCTTTAATATGTTTAAGAGCGTCTTGCTTTCTAGAAAGCATATCCGCAGGAAGTCCTGGTAAAAACTCCTTGCGGAAAAGTTCAACAAATCCTAATGGTGCCTAATCAACATCTTGGAAAGATTTAACATTTCTTGATGCATTAATTGGTTGTCTGGTATAAGAACTAACATTCGCAGTAACTCTAGATTCCAATCCAGAAATTGT
>Ga0098057_1000282_pt1 | contig 18858 bp, 21 predicted proteins | sample 18_taG_FD_77072 | JGI IMG/M metagenome (GOLD analysis project Ga0098057, IMG submission 77072) | Marine viral communities from the Subarctic Pacific Ocean - 18_ETSP_OMZAT15316 metaG | ecosystem: Environmental > Aquatic > Marine > Oceanic | place: Pacific Ocean | collected 2015-01-19 | reverse complement strand
GGTTCCTGTGAATGCAATTGAAGACGAATCTTTAGACCAACTTGCACCAGTTAAGGTTCCTGTGTCAGCCGTTGCTCCATCTGCCATTGAACCAAGGTATACATCTGAGAAGTTGTCATAAACTTGTGCTACTGCTGCGGCACTTGCTTTAGCGGCTATTGCTGAATTAGAAGCATCAGTTGAATAATGTAATGCTGATCTGTCTCCTGATCCTGCACCCGGTACTGCGGCATTATACGCAGTAGAAGACCAACCTTTTGCTGAACCTCCGTAAGTATCTGTTCCTGCGGTAGTTGATTGTGCATATGCTTTAGAAGCATAATCTGTTCCTGCTACTGCCGTTCCTATTGCATGTGAACCTCCACCTAAAGACCATTGTTTAGAAGTTCCTCCTGTTGCAGTAACACCTTGTGAATATTCCTTTGCAGAAAACTCAGAACCATCTGCTGTATTTGCCATTGCGCCACTACCACCAATTGCCCAATCTTTTGATGCCCCTTTAGTAGATACTCCTGTTACTCCTGTACCACCTACTGACCATGCTTTAGCAGAATGATCCCCGGTTTCACCTCTTACACCTCCACTTGTATAAGTAGCATAATCTTTAGCTGAACCACCAGTAGAAGCCTGTGTGCCTTGTGCATACTCTTTTGCACTAAATGTCGTATCTACAGCCGCACTTGTGTCCTGTGCCCATTCCTTCGCTGTTCCTCCTGTAGCCGCTGTTCCTTGTGCATACTCTTTTGCGCTAAACTCACTACTTGCAATTGCACTACCTGTGGTTGTTGCCCATTCTTTAGCTGATCCTACTGTTGGTGCATTAGCTCCTACTTCAGAAGCATAAGCCTTTGCACTAAATTCTGAGTCTGCAACTACCCCCCCTGTGTCTGTAGCCCATTCTTTAGCAGAGCCATCAGCAGGGGCAGTACCACCTTCTTCTATAGACCAAGACTTTGCTGATTTATCACCTGAACTTCCACCAGTTACATCTGCTCCTGTCTGAGATGCCCAGTTTTTAGAAGAACCTCCCGTTGATGCTGCTGATCCTTGAGCATATTCCTTTGCAGAAAAAGTTGTATCTACTGCTGCACCAGTTGTTGTAGCCCATTCCTTTGCAGAACCATCTGGAGGTGTACCAACTGCATATTGCTTGGAAGAGTAATCTGTGGATGATACCTGGGTTGCTAATACTGCCCAATCCTTTGCTGATCCTCCTGTCGCAGAAGAACCTGAAGCATACTCCTTTGCACTAAAAAGAGATGATGCCACCGCAGTAGTGTCCTTACTTGCCCAGGACTTTGCAGAACCCTCTGGAACTGTTGTCCCTTCTGCGTGTTCCTTTGCAGAATATACCCCACTCTGGGCTGCCGGAGATGTATCTGATACGTTATTTGATGCTCCATCAAAATGCCTTACTGTTGCTCCAACCCTGGTTGCATAATCCTGGGCAGTATCACGGTGATCTAAAGTGTCATCCCGGTACGTTAAAACATTTGCCTTTGTTGCCTCTACTGAAACTGATCCACCCCATACTATTACGTTGCCTGTGGCAGATGCCGGGGCTGTCGTGAAAGTTAAAGTGTCACCTGATACTGCATATAAACTCGGGGCAGTAAGAACCCCTGAGACGAATACCTGGAAATCAGTCGTGCTGGTATATGTAAAGGTGAGAGTGAATCCACGGCCTAAATCTACCGTCTGGGAACTTCCGGCTGCCGTGGCGGCAGTGTCTGCTGTGAGGTGGGTGGAATCTGCAATGCTTGCAACCTTGGTTCCCCTTGGAAAGCTGTCATGCGTGATGTGCTGCCCTATTGCCGGAGTACCTGTTGGTGAACCAGAATGGGTTATTACTGCTGCATCCTCAGACCAGCTTGCCCCTTGAAGATTGGTTGTGCCTATTCCATTTGCTACGTCAACCTGCGCTCCCTCAAGATCAATACCTGCATTTGCAATTAATGTCCACTTGGGAGGAGTGGCATCTAAATCTGTGCCGAATGCGGATTCTGAATCGTGGGCTGTGGCAGTTAAATACGTTGCCTGATTGTACGTTACTATGTCACCTGATACATAAGCAGTGCTGGCTGCCCAGGCTCCCCTTACGGTGTAACCGCTTAATCCAATTAATGCTAGTGAGTCTTGATCAAATGCATCCTTGTGAACTGCCTGATTGCTTAACTTGCCATCATCTCGTTGCAAGATTGCAAGGTTGGCATTTAGATCATCCGTGTTCTGCTTGATCTCCGTAAATTCGGTGTCAAACCTTGAACCGGGATGCTGGTCAGAAGGATTGGTGGTAGAGTAGTCATTGAAATTGGTTGTGACTACATAAGGTCTTGGCTGGGCCATTAGATAATCTCCATAAAATTTATAGACTCTTAAAAAACTACACTCTTACACTTCTACCCTAAAGTAAAAAAAAAATTTAAAAAAAATTATTCCATTTTAACCATAACAACTGTTTTTTAAGGAAAATCCGAACTTGTACGAACTTGTATTTTTATTTACAAATTCGGTTTGTGTTTTCTCCCATGTAATCAGTCCCTTGCAGAGTTGGGTGAGCGAACTTGTATTTCGGGTTACAAATTCGGATTGAAAAAAAGGTTCTATAATATCAGTAATATATAAGTATAATTGTATATATATATAGCGAACTTGTATTTATTTCTGTAGTTTAGAAAAAAATGAGAGTTTTTGTATATATAGGGTAATTTCGACAAGTTCGGATTTTCTATGACCTATGTTGTTGAAATTGTAAACTAAAAGGGCAATCCGAATTTGTATTTTTTCCTACAAGTTCGGTACAAGTTCGGACAAGTTCGACCCCTTATATAGCACCAGTTCAGTCCTATATGCAACTGAAAAATTGAAATTATAACGAATTTGTGCTGGAGTCGATAATGAATAAAGAGTCAACGAACCGGGCATGCCAGGGGGTGGGGTCGGGTTCCTTTTAAGACTCTGCCTCCCCTGCCTGGCCCTGGCCCTGGCTGACCACTACCGTTTCCCCACCTGCAACCCTCTTTCGCTCCTGCTCCCAGGTCTCTATCATGCTGCCCAGCTCCTCCGGTGTTAGCTCGGCAAGGTCTTTGTCCGTAGCTGCGGCCTTGCTCCTGGCAAAATCACCGGACAACTCAAGCACCGTTCTGCAGGCTGACACTCTCGCACTGTCCGTGCTGCTGTTGAGCATGACATCCTTGAGAACCTGGCAGGCGGTTGTCGCAAGATCCGTGCTGAAGACCTTTGCTCGCATTTGCTGGATTTTAGCAATAACTTTGCTGTTCCTAGTCAAATCATGCGCAGACTGTTTGGGCTGCAGATAACCTGCAAGCCGTGCAGCTTGTGTCGGATTATTCCCCAGGCAGACATAGTTATAAATAAATGAGTCCTGGCGATCCGACAAACTTTTTTGTTTTCCTGGCATTTTCCTTCCTTCCGTTCTGTTTGTTGGCATTCATATTGTATGTTAAAAGTCTAGCACAATTTAACATACAAGGTGTCAAAATTCGTAGTCATGATCTTGACAATGTTTTTCTGATCCAGGAGAAGCTGCCAGGAATGTATAATTTATTTTTAAATAATGTAAAAAAAGACTTGACAAGGTTGCAGGCGTTGCTGTAGCTTAGATCATGTAAAACCAATTAAGGTTTTACCAGGGGGAAACCCTGCATTTTTAATTAAATTTGAGGTGTAATATGAAACAAGCCGTCAATCAATATGACTTTGAGCAGGCATTCCGTGCCTGTGGTCGTTTTGGTGGAGATCATGACAACTTCAGCTATGAGGCATTGAAACTGCTTTTTGATTGGTTTGAGCAGTACGAAGACGATTGCGGAACTGAAGTTGAGCTTGACCCGATAGCAATTTGCTGTGATTTCACTGAGGCCACATATTCAGAGATTGTCAGCGATTATGACTGCGACAATCTTTTAATGATCCTGCAGAGAGAGCAAGACGATCCGGAAGACATTGAGCCGGAGGCAGTTGCTGAGTTCTTAACCGACCGAACGCTGTACGTTGGCAGGACTGATCCTTCAAGTTATTCCAAACTTGAGGAGCCGACCTTTGTTTTTCAATCCTTTTAAATAACTGCCCCGGCTTGTGTCGGGGCTTTTTTTTAACCTTAATTTGAGGTGATAACATGAGCAAGACAGAACAAAAATACCGGGGCAACGGTTTGGCTGACCCCTGGAAGTGTCCAGACTGTAAGGACACGGTGACAGACTTTCCTGCAATATCCAGGAGAGACAACAAAACAGAAATCTGTTCAGACTGTGGAACCAGAGAAGCCCTAGCAGATTATTTCGGGACAAAAAACTATTCCTCTTACTTTCTTTAGTCTTAACTTTGGAGCGTATCCGCAGGATACGTTCTGAAGTGCAGATTTACTGCACTACCTGGGAATTATCCCAAAACAAGACAAAGGGGTGAATATGAAAACTAAAATAATTGAGTACATTAAAATTGACCGGGCCGCAGCCGTAGAGATTAGCTGGAGAGAACATAGTATTTGTGTTCAGGGCTTTGATCCAGACTCCGGCAAGGGGTTTGATTTTGAGCTTTACAGTCATGATGACAAACTATTTAACGGTCAAGGTTATGCAATGGAGAGAGTTGCGGAAGAACTTGCAAAGCGTTATCCAGATCGGATGCGTGACGTTGCAGAAAAGTATTTCAAAATTGGGGAACTTGACGAATCTGAAGACGAGAAAATATAACCCAACCCTGCCCCCTCCGGGGGGCTTTTTTTTAACCTTAATTTGAGGTGATAACATGAAAAATACAAATCCAAACGCAAAACACCGGAACCCATTTGCACAAGCGGCCTGGGTTGAAAGTCCTTCGCATGCTTGGTTGGCTATTCCCAGAGAACTACTAAAACGGTTTGACCTGGAACAGAGCATAAGCGAATACAGCTACCAGCAAAACCACAAAGACGGCACACCGCTTGTGTTCCTGGAGGAGGATAGCGATGCACACAAAGTAATTAAGAAGATTGGCGGTAGATTATATGCTATTGCAGACGGTAACGGCTGGATTAAAACCATTCACGTTAATGACAAGTTTTTTAATTGGGCAGAAAAATATGAGGCAACATGGAACATATAAAATGGTCTGAGATGGACACAATCATAAAGCCGGACGGTAGCCTGGACAAGCCAAAAATAGGTTGGCTTACAGGGCCACAGAGAAACGCTTTAATTGAAAAGTTGCATTTGAATTGGCAGCAGGTCAAAGTACAAAATAATATCCTCCAGGGGAAAGTTAATGCATACAAGGGCGTTATTGGAAGGCATGCCCAGGTTGACTTAGATTTGTATGATATGACAGAAAAGTACAGGGCATTAGAAAAGCACTGTAAGAGTCATTGCAACGCATTAAAATGTAATAAAAGGGGTTGGATTAATAGTTAGCATAAGCCAAAGCCTTGCTTGCAGGGTTTTGGTTGGTGTTAATTTAATGGTGAATTAATGCTGCAAGTTAAACCTTAATAGTGAGGTGACAACATGAAAATCAAAGGAAAATACATTCCTAACCTTGAGGATGTAATACGCAACCCGATTTATAGGCTTGCCCAGTTAAAAACAAGGTATCAGGAAATGGTAATGGAGAGGCAAACTTTAGAAAACAAAGTAATGAGCCTTGCCAGTAAGGAATTATATCTTGAATCCAAAATCAGATATTTGGAGCAGGAGTATAATGATATGATTTGGCACTTAACTGAGCCGGATGTAATTGAAAAAAGGATATTAAAAGGGGAGGTTGCATGAGTCAGGTAAAAACATTATGTTGTCCTGAGTGTGGGTCAGAAGATATAGTTTGGCAAGCATGGACGGATGAAAATGATAAATTTATTAGTGGCGGAGCTTGGCAATCCAGTTATGCTGTTTGCAGTAATGATGCTTGCTACTATGTCAATGATGAAATTAAACCAATCCTAATATCTGTTTATAAACAAGTTGATTCTGAATATAAAAAGGAGGTTGCATGAGAACAGTTCACGTTGAGAACATGACAAGTTCAAACGGAAACAAGGTTCCTAATCAATTTATTATTAGGGTAAATAGTGAAGGAACTTTTTTTCAATCCTATGATACTATAATTGCGGCAAAGACCCCAAAAGGTATTTTGCTAGATATATGGCGATGGGATTTTTCCGTAACAACTGGAAGGTATCGCAATCAGTTTCTTGGAGAGAAACTTGCCGAGACCAGGAAGAAAATAAAGACAGGTGAATATACACTTATTGACCTGAACAGATAACCATTTGGCAGGCAGTCTCAGGCTAGGGTGTGGAGGGATATTCAGGAGTAAGGTGAAAGTACGGGGTATCGTGTAGGACTGTCTGCTTTTATGTCATTGTTTCCAAGCCCCCTTTGCCAAGGGGTCTTGGGGATGCTGACAATGGTGTTAGTATCATTTAAGTTAATTTCCATAATAGAGGTATGAAATGGGAAATAGTACATACAAGAGGGTAACAGACAACCCAAAGTTAGCCTGGTCTGAAGAACGCAAAGCCGCAGCTTCTGCACAACGCAAGAAGATGTTAGCAGACGGAACCTGGTTCAAGATGAGTAAGAAACAGAGGGGCCGAAAAATCTCAGAGGGTAAGAAGGCAGCCGCCCAGCGTAGGAATAGGTCTAATGGTCAGTTGAAGCGTCATGCCAACAAAGAATTCTTTTCTGCTTCCGAAATCAAAAAGAGGCTTAACGAAAGGAAGGCCGAAGAGCAAAAGGCAGTTATGAGTCATGCTCCCACAACCCTATCCGAGAATCTCCTGGACAAGGCAGTTATGCCGGAGGTTCTTAATGGAGTTGCAGAAGTGGCTTTAGATATTAAGGAGGAGGATGACTATATAGGAATTTCTTTTCCTGAGCCTTTTGAAACTTGGGATAGTGACCAGAAGAAGGAATTTGTAGAACAGATTGCTATGGTATCTCAAGTTTTTGACCAGGTAGAGTTGGCACTTGGACAGAGGCCATCTCTTCATTGGTTACTTAAGACTGCCATTGATGAGAAGATGAAGAACATTTATTCTCTTCTGGGTTTTGAGAAGGAGGAGGATGAGTAAGGAAAAAACCCCAGACGGCAGGATGGATATGAAGTATGTTATCTATCGTCTGGAGAAAATCCTACAATCGGAAGGCGGTGATGAAGTAAAGGTAATAAATTTAGAATTTTTTATTTCCGAGCTTTACTCAACACTTTCTGTTAGTGGTGAGAGTCACAAACAAGCTCCTGTCATATACTAACAAAACCCCTGCACCGATTAGCCTGACTTAACCGATGCAGGGAATCCAATCCCCACCATAGAGGTATATTAGTGAGGATTTTATTATCTCAGTTTTAAACAAATAGTCAAAATAAAGGAGGATTATGAAACCAAGAATAGAAACAGGTATGACAGGCCGAGAATACAAGATGGTTCGGATGGACAAGTCTATTTATGAGGCAATGAAGAAGCATTTGGACGAAAAACCCACTTATTGCTCTGCAACCAGGTTTGTAGGGGATTTAGTGGAATCCAGGCTTATTTTGGAGTCTCAGAAGGCCCGTCAGAGCAAGAAAGCCCATCCGTAGGTATCCCAGCACCCTTTCAACTGGCACGTTTCCTCATGGATGCGTGTCAGTAATAAACCAAGTCTCAATCACTCTTCCACCCCTTTCCTGTGCATTTTTCATACATACAACCAGACTTGCGGCTTGTAAGTCCTCTAAAATTTCCCTTCGCTGCCTAGAGTTCCTTAAAAATCTTGTCCTGGCAGTAAGTTCTGAAGTTGTGATCCCATCCTTTCCCGATTCCCGAATCATCCGTTCCACTTTTTTAGATACCCTTTCAAAATCATTATCAGCCAGGTTTTGTTTTATATCCATGCATGTGTTCCTGGTGAGAACTTTCATCAACTCACATCCATACTCAGCTCTTTCTGCATTGATCTCACTTTTGTTGTCTCCAATAGTATTAATAAGTGCAATCTTTTTTGCATGCTCAGCAACTCGCACCCACATTGCCCCAGTTGCACCAGTTTCAGACAACCTGGAACACTCATCCTCCAGTTTTTCAAACACCTTGAATGCATCTTCGGTATAAATAATTATCTCAGGTTTTGGTTTTGCAACATCTTCCTTTACATTCCCTCTTGCACTATTATCTATTGACATGTTCTTAAACAGTTTAGCCCTGTCACACAGTGCTTTCGGAAAATTTTGCAGGAACTTTGGCCTCTGTCTTTTGGGACGAGTTGACTCGGCATTTACTACAATGAACCTGTTCATTGATCCATCCCTGATCTTCCCGGAATTTAGGCTCCACCAGAATGTATCAGGAGTGCTGGTTCCATATATAGAACAGCATGGCTGGTCGATTTCAAACCTTTCCTGTTCTTTCAGCGAAGCCTTGTCTTGTCCAAAGTACGGCCCACCGGAGGAGGTATATATTTCCATGAATGCAGTCATTGTTTCTATTGCATGCTTTGGAGCATTGTCGGAAAAGATTGCCTGCATAAACAATCCAAACTCATCTATCAGGAACAGCGAGGAATGTCTCCAAGCCAGGACACGTTCTATGGCTGCCCTTCCAGTTACCTTCTCTGCTCCAAAGCATTTCATTTCATTCTCGGAATCAAACTTCTTAATAAAGTATCTGCAACTCTCCTTGCCACTTCCAGTTTTCCCAAGTGCTGCAATAAATAAGTTTGATCTTGTGTTTTCTTCTGTAGCACATTTTCTACCTATCATCACTCCAGTATAGGCAAGCGATGCACCCAGAGTTAATTCAGGCTGCGGATACTTTGAATTTTGCATGATAAATTCTGCAAAATCTCCAACAAATCCTGCAGGTTTTAGCAGGTCTTTGTGCAGTTCCCTGTCTGTTTCTTTTTCCTTGTAAGTTGGAGGTGCAGAAATGGTTTTATGCCGGAAAGTGTCTCCTGCCAGGAAGAAGAGTGTACCTCCATCGCCTTCTGTGATTGCACCGCCCTTAAAACCATCCCATTTCCCCCTCATCTCAGTTGCATTATATTTACTGCTGGCTGAAGACCAATCATCCCAAAGTGCGAAGCCTGCATCACCAATAAAACCCTTGAGACTCATGCCAATCTTCAGCCAAGTTCCATAATCATCCACATTTGCTACAGATTTAAGAGCCTCAGCCGCTCTTTCTATATCTGCAAGCGGATAAGTCTCAGCTTTTACTTCAGTTGCATCAAAAAAGACTTCCCCCGGGTCTTCCAGGGGAATTGGGATTGCATTGGTTTTTCTTTTTGCGGAGGGGTCGTAGGTCTGGAAGAACAGTCTGGCAACGTCCTTGCACTGGGTATCAAGTACAAGGTCGTATTTTTCCTTGAAATATTTTTCGGCAGCAAGAAACGATTCAGTGTGCTTGGTTGCATCAGGAACCACCTTAATCCATAGTTTCACCCCCTTGCCAGAGGGTGAAACAAAGGCAGCCTCCACATGCTTATCCTTAAACAGCAAGTCCCTCATCTCTTCGGCATTTTCATCCAGCTTATCAATATCGCCCTGCATGAGTCCGCTATACTCCACCAAGGTATCTGCTTTTCTGGTTTTGGTGCGGCAGGATATTGTGTATGCAGGAAGCCGTTTCTTGAAGGAATCGTACTTCTTTTTGTCACCATTTGCCAGCTCCTTTCGGCAAACGGATATTATATCCTTGTGGGTTCCGTTAATTATTTCCTGAAATACATCGTCTATTTCTTTGTAAACAGGTTTCTTTTCTTCCACTCCATAAAAGTAAGAAACTTTCATCATTTTTTATGTCAGGCAAATGCGTTTGGTTAAATGAATGGGTATATCGTAAAAATGTTCTCCTTTCGGATACCTTGTATTGGGAATAACCTCTACATAATCCTCAACAAGATGTTTTCCATCAATGAAAATGGCTTCTGAACAGTCTTTGTTGAGAACCCAAAACATAACTTTTCCTTTCTCCAAGTACTTCTTTTTTCTGTATGGAATATGAACGGACTTCCAATGCGGAGGCCACTCATTTTCCCAGGAAGATTTAATCTCCACCTCATGCCACACTTGCCGCCACGATTGTATATCCGGCCCATAATCCTCAAATACATTTGTGAAGTCTCCCCTTGAGTCAAGGTAGGAACGAATGGCGTTTTTTGCTTTAGTATCGCAGGCGAGGTATGCCTGCTTATTAAATTTCGGCATGTCTTTTCGCTGTTTGATAGAATAATAGAGTTGCCCTGTCCACAATATATAAATGCAGACAGGGCTAGTAGGACTATGCCACTGAAACAACCAGAAAGGTATATCACGATGGCATAGAATATGAGGGAGTTTATATCAGAAAGGTAAGTCATCTGTATCCGATCCATCCATAGATGCGGCAGGGGCAGCATGATATTTCTTGTACCCCTTGATGTCGTTACTGTCTTCGTAACCGTTAGAACCCTTTCTTATTTCAACCCTTGCAATAACAGGAATGTCGTGCAGTTCCCCGGAATCTGTAATCTTCTGCTTTCCGATTGCCCTGCACAATGAGGCAAGTTGTTTTTTTGATATTTCAACTGCCTGTGCATTTGGATTATCCAGGTTAAGACGGTCAAACAGCTTCCTGTTCTTACCATGACCATCAATTACCGAAAGTTGAAGGAATAGGTAATGCCCATCCCCTGCTTTGGTCTCCCTAAATTCAGAATCCTCCACTATCACAGGGTACTCACCCGGTGGAAGCACAGAAAAGTCCTCATCGACAACTTCTACGTCATCTGCATTAAATTCGAGTTTCATTTACTCTCCTTTTCAACTGTTTTTGACTGTTTAGGTTTGGCAGAATTGCCTTCAGCTCTTGCATCTGCAACGGCTGATGTGAAATCCTTCCAGTTTAGTGGAAGACTTTCCGGTAGTGCAAGCCGTGTTTTGCTTTCATAACTTGGGTTATTACCCAAGTGCAGCAGCCTACGGCCTGTGGTTGTGGGTTTGTATTTGAAATTACCAAATGCATCTCCACTCTTGGTGGTGAATATCTCTGGAGCAACATAGCCCACGACATCACACCATTCAAGAATTGTACCCCGGATATGCTTGTGCAGTTTTAGCGTAACCATATCATAGGGGTCTAGGTTAGGGTCTTCAAGTCTCACAACCTGCGAATGACTGATAAGCAGGATATGAAAACCTTTCTGGCGAATAGCTTCAAGGGCATTTAAAATTTCTTTCCAGAAATTCAAGGCATAAATGTAGCCTTTTTGCCATCCAAACTCTTCTATTGATGTGAAGTTCTTTGGGTTCAGCTTGCCGTCATCCAGAACACTCTGCCAAAGAATTTTTTCCAGCCAATCCAATGAATCAACCACTATCAATTCATTTTGTACCATATCGGCTTCCTTATATATGTAACGAAGTGCATCCATAATATCACTGGTGGGTTTGCCAACAAGATCAATTGATTTACAATCAATGTTGTCAATCCCTCCTTCTATATCCAGGAACATTCCGTCTTTCCCGAAAGTGGATTTACCACTTCCTCCGGCTCCATGTATCCCAATCCTCAAGGGTCTGGGTTTCTTGCCGGACAGTATTTTAACTTCGCTCATACTCTCCTTTCGATAATTTTGAATGTGCGAAATTCAGACACACGGCTAAACTCATCAGCCAGACCAGGATGTGCCAGTTTAAGGGCTTTCTGATCCAGCCCGGTTTTAGAACCATTAATCCATGTAGCAAGTTTTTTGCCTTCTTCATCAACCACAACTGCAGCAGTTTTCATGTGGTTCATTATGTCCTTGTCATTATCACTTATCAGAGCCTTTATCTCAGCCCTCTTCTTCCTTAAATCCCTGCCTGTTGCAACAAGGTTCAACATGAGTGGAGTTGCCTTTATCTCCTCCAGTTCCTCAGAAGCCTTTGGAAATTGCAGCATTGCCTCCTCTGCACTCATAGGCTCAGGAGGAATCTTTTTCAATATATGATTGTTCCAGAAATCCTTTTCTTTATCAATCAGTTCCTTTATCTGCTTTTCATCCCTTTCAATCTTATAAACCTGCAATTTTTGCCCCCCAATCAATACAACACACCACCAAAAATCCCAGCCTGTAACGTAGAGGTAATGATTAATCTGGTCAAGGTAATTTGGTGGAATATCTCTGGTCATTTCTGCCCCCCAATGCGAAGCATTCCATGCAGCAGTTGTCTTAATCTCAACACCCACCTTTTCTCCCACTACCTTTGCATCAATGTGAGCCTGTGCAATGGGCCACTCTCTTGAGTTCATTGTCCTGGAAGCCATCCTGATCTTGATTCCAGTTTTCTCAGTAAACAGTTTGCCCACTCCATCTTCAAACATAACTCCTGCCTGAACTGCAGGATTATCAGATAAGTCCTTCGGTTCCTTCAGTCCCAGTAGCAAATCATAAACGTCTATGCCAAACATCCAAGGGTTTGTTCCATTGATAGCACCAGCAAACGAGCCGCCTATCTTACCCTTCCTAATCTCCGGGTCTCTCTCCGGTTTAACTCTTACTGCCATCTTCCCTCCTTATAATGGTTTAACACGTTTCTTTGGATTTCTATGCACAAAGTTTGTCCTGGCATTCTCTTCTCTCAGTGCAACTACCTTCCTGCCTTCTTCCCTTCGCTTCCTCATCATCTTTGCATAGAGATGCAGTTCAGCTTTCGTTAGGCGGTGGTGACTGTCAACCAGCATATCCACATACTCTTCATTCTTCATTTTATCTCCTTAAAAATAGAGGCACAGAGACAGCGTAAGAATTACTTAACCCTGGATTGGGTGACTCGACAACCGAGCCAAAAGTAAAGTTAAGTATTCCGTATTGCTTGACCAGGCATGTTTCAGGAGAATTTTACAGGCCAATGATCCCAAACTACTGAACATTTCCTGAGAGGAAGTCTCCTCCTGACTTAATCTCTGTACCTCCAAATGCTATCACCACTTGTTCGTTAAATTCATTTTTCCAACTATAGACCACACCTTCTTTGCAGTGATAGAATGCACACAGGCATCGTCACGATCTGATTCTGAGAAGAGTGCATCCACACAGCTCTTAATCATATTATCAAGGTCAGGCTTAACCTGATGGTATCTGCCAATCATTTCCATTTTCTTCTTTTTTGACCAGCTCTTTGGCATCTGCATGTGAAACTCAATAACAAGATGGTCACTGGGAACAAAGTTCTCTTCCTTGCAGGCAAGTCTCAATTCATCCGCAAACTGGCGGTAACGCATGACTACTGGTCTCTTTTTCCAGACATCACTTCGTGTCTGTCTGGGCTTGGGTACAGGCTGTACGTCAATCCACATTAAACCCTCCGTGGCTTTGTTGACGGACAACTTCTTCCATGAACCTATTACTGTACCCAAAGCCCATTAAATCATCTATATTCCAGTTGTCAAGTAAGGGGTTTTGCATTGAAGCCCCCGGAATTTTTCCATCCATTTCTGGAGAAAGTGTTTTTATTTTTCCACCCATTAAGATATATTTTTTAATCTCCTCCTGGTGTTCAGAATTAGAAATGTTAAGTGGTTTCTCAACCTTAACGATCCTTGGTTCATTATTTTTATAAATAAAACCATGAGAACCCCACTTTTTAATGATGAGTGGAGACTTTGGTTTAGACTTATTTTTTTGCCGTAATTTATAAAGGGAGTATTTTTCCCTACACCTCCTTGTGCAACATTCATGGTTATCCTGCCTGGGGGAAAAAATCTTATCACAAAATATACATTTGCGAGTAGGTAGTTTAGGGTGGTACTTATCGTAGTGTTTCTTATCTTTTAGCCTTTTGTTCTGGCTGTAACACCAGGTACTACACCATTTTATCTTCTTTCCTGTAATCCTGTTCCCACATGGACACAATTTTCGTTTCCTCACTCTCTTCACTATATCCTTCCAATGGAATTAGATAATCCTTCACCTCTTTATTCTGGGCAACAACAAGCCGTAGAGCTGCCGCCTGGACTCTCTCTCGCAGATTATCATTAAGTAGTTTGGATACATCCGAAACGGTTGTTTCGGATGCGTTGGCAACCTGACTCAGCGTTACTCCAGAACGCCTCATTAGCTGCTTGATGGTAAGTGGCCTATTTTGCATTTACTCCTGTCTGTTAGACTTTCTAAAAAAGTTTAGAAAAACTATGAGAGTCTTATAATAAGCCCCTCTACAGGAGTGTCAAGTGTTTTTTTAATTTTATCTACTTTTTCTACCTTTTCTACCTTTTCTGATACCTCTTGCCCTCCTGAATGCCTCTGCTCCCTTTCCTTTTGGAAATACAGTATCCAGTATTACACTTGAGAACGCATGCTGTGCAGTATCGGATGCAGCCGTAACCGCAAATGCCCCTGCCGTCAGAGTTGCATAAGGGCCAAGTGCAGAGAAAGTCCGTGGATTGGTGGCTGCCGCCAGGATCAGAGGCCCGATGACAGACCGATAAAACCCTTCCAACCCCTTTTTTTCGTATGCAGTAGTATTCGGAGAATTTCTCTCTGAGATCAATGCCCTTGCCATTGCATTAACATTTTGTGCCCAGAACGATGGAGTTGCACCTATTACCAGGCGAGTAAGGTCAACATCATAACGCATGGCTCTAACTGCCTGGAGAAGTGGATCTAACGCCCCTGTAGTGCCTGTTCTGTAGAAAGCCAGCTCAAAGATTCTTTCCCACAATACACCTTCCTTTTCCCATTTATCCCATCTCTCCTTATTTGTCAGCATCTCCCTCATAACTGTCACCATTGCATGTGTGACATAGAGGCCAACTAATGATGGAGCAATTTTAGACCAGACCTGTGCCTGCTTGAGTGTACCCTTCCCATATATCTTCAGTCTTTCTCCACGGCCTTTCCCCATTATATTCATTTGCTGGTCAATACCACCTTTCCCTGTCCTCACTATACTTGCCAGACTCTCAGTTGGGCCAACGGCTTTCAAGTCCCTGTAGACAGGTTTAATGACATTTGCATGGACAGAGTAGGAGAATCCCATAATGGAATATATCATTCTCCCCCACGGCCCTTCGGCATGGCGTGGCTTGCTGGCAGGTTCAGGGTCTTGGATTGAACGGTTGACCAACCTGTTTATGGCAACAGATAGATATTTTTGCATCTCATTCATTTCTCCATAGAGATTCATTATATCTGAAGCATCTGGAAGTTTTTTACCTTCCATAACAGGAAGGAACCAGAAAGCAAATTCTTCCTCCTTACCTTTGGCGATACCATACTCAAGCAGAATATCCCTTGCCTCCTTTTTATTTTTTGATATAGCGGCAGCATTGTCTCCCACAGGATTCATAAACTGGTTTGCCTTCTCCTTAAAAAACTGGAAACCAATAGCCATGACTGACCTTCTCTGTGCCATAGTAAGTCCCTGCAAGCCTGAAATCTTGAAAAACTGGCTAACCCACTTGTTAGTTTTGGGGTCATCCACCATTAACCCTCCAAGCCTGTTCACAGCAATATCTGTCATCCCTGAAGCATCAACCACTCCCAGGATGTTTGCAAGCTGGTGACGAGCCTGAACGGTTTGCCGGACATCCTTTGAAACATATTGAAGCAGCTCCTGTAAGGTCAAGGCAAATGATTTCAAGCCATCCTTGCCTCTTCCTGTCACGACTCCTGTCACAAAAGGTTCAGCAAACGAAGTTGCTGCCGCCTCTGTGAGCATATATGTCAAGCCAACACTGTGGAAATAGTTAATATTTTTATAATAGGTACTTTTGGGTGGTGGATTCCTGCCCAGGATAGTCATAATGTCAGTCCTGGCTGCCTCAAAATCCTCGGCACTCATATACATGGCAAGTTTTTCATCCATCAACCATTCCAGGTAATCCCTGGAGTGTTCCCCCTTCTTTCCATGTCTGGTTTTAGTTGCATACCTGTCCTTTTTTCTGTGTGCCTTAATGTAATCGGGACTGAAACGCTTATTAAACTCGGTTTTCTTGATGACCGCCTGGATATATGAGGATATGGATTCAATTGCTGGCTGATAAAAGTTTGCCATATATGTATCTGCTTCCCTGCCAAACTTCCTCTGCTTGGTAAAATTACTTATAAAGGGAGATGGTTCCAATCCAAAGTTACCAGAATCGCCTTTAGGCAAATGAAGGTTACGAACCCATTCATTTGTATGTTCTACTGACCACCCATGTCCAACTTCTTTATATGCCCTCTCATGTAATCCGGCATGAAGAACAGGTAAATCTGCAATTATTTTGTTCAGTTCATTTTGAAAGTATTCAAATTTTTCTCCATCACCATCTTCCTGGGCTTTCTCGATTTTCCGTTCAAGACGTTTAATCTCCTTAGTTAATCTTGCTATTGTCTGAATGTCTCTGTTGGGTTCAGTAAATGTCTCTGCAGAACCATCTCTCTGGAATTGCATCCTTGGATGGGCAGCAATTTCTCCAATCAACTTAAACTGTTCCAGGTCTCCATCATTTAACTCTCCCACCTCCTGTATCCACAGCACTTCCTCAAACATTTTAGTGGACTGACTTCTAAAGGTTCCCTCCTCCATGTCCAACATTACCCTATCAATCATTCGTGGCAGGTAAGCGTTTGGTTCAAGGAATGATATGCCTGCCGCAGACTTACCATACTTAAAAATCCTGTTCAAGACTATCCGTAGCTCTCCTGCCAGCTTAACCACGTTTTTGTTCAGTTGAGCCAGCTCTGCTTTCTTAATCGTTGCAGGATCAGAAACCATCAGTAAACGTAATTGTTTTTGTTCATCTTCGGTAAAGTTCAAGGCATCACGTTTATCAATTACTATTTTAAAAGCAGTAAGTTCTCTTCGGATTCCTGACCTGGTTGCTTCTGTCCATGTACCTATGAAATCATCTTTACCCTTCAAGAAAAGAGTCCTTCCACCTGGATCATCTATTATCCTCCTCATAATCTCTGTAAGTGCATCACTCACAGGAACTGGGTTGCCCTCTGCATCCACCTCGCCCCGGTACTTTCTTACCTGTGCAAAAAGTTGTGCCCTCTTGGAAAAAAGTACAGGAAGGGCCATTCCATCCTCAAACTTTATCCATGCCCTCTCGGATTTAGTCTTACTCTTCCAGCGTTCAGCTAACTCCATTCTTTTATCTTCCTGAAGCTGCTGGTTCCTTGCTCCTTTTATCCTCCGGGCAGCATTTATCTTTGCTTCTTTTTTCCAGGGTCTGACATCCTCAACCCTTGTACCAAGCAACGGATGTTCCACTGACCTGGAAGGCTTTGCTATAGCGGCCTCACCCTCATAAACATCTTCCACAAGGGCTTCAAATAAATAATCAAAAGCCCGGAAGATTGCATGGCGGTCTCCATTCTTCGGATATATTTTCTCCCATCTTTCATCTATTTGGGGATTCTGAAGTTCAACGATAGGGCCAGGTGTAAATTTCTTATCCTTGTATGCCCAATCAGGCATAGTGATAAGTTCAGTACCAGGATATTCAGCCGTCTGTGCCTGCAGTTCTATCTTGTTAGCCATGTATGCCTCAAAAGCCCTAGCCAGCATTTCTGTTGGCATGATGTAGTACCCCGGCCCATCAGGGTCTCTACCCTCTTTTAAGTCTTGCTCCTTCGCCCCCCAGTAGTAATAGGTTTTTCTCAGACGTTTACTGGACATCCCATTTTCTAAATCACGAATATCTTTATTGTATCCTGCTATTACGTCCTCACTTCTTGCTTTTGCAATTTTCAGCTCCAGGGCCATAATCTTTGCGGCAACTTCTGCATCAGAGAAGAAAACGACATTCAATAAATCTGCAAAGGCAAGTTTAATTCTTTCTGTAGTGTTCTCTTCCATCCAAGGCTCAAGAGTACGATCCTCTCCGAAGAACAAAGGGTCTTTTTGTTCCTTGCCTCGCAACCTTCCACTCATACCCCTGCCTTTCCCCTGTCCCATTGTTTCTAAAATATGGAAGTCCAGGGCATGCATCCATTCATGGGCAAATGACCTGTTTCTCTCTCCTACTTTAATCAACACTTGACCTGGAGCATACAAGGCAAATGTTTCGCTGTTCCTGGTCTTCATTAGGGGTACTGTCTGGTAACTGAGAGTTTCATTTAACCCCATAATTTTTAATGGGGCACCAAGGACGGCTGCCATACCCTCAAAATTGACATAAGCATCCATCATGTTATCCAGCGTTATGTCTATTGTGCTTGTTGCTTTTTCAATCCTTATCCCAAATTTGTCATACATCATCTTGCTGAATACTTCCTCAAGTTTCCTGGGAGTATAATTTCTCAGGATTCCCACCCTTTCGTCCATCGAGAGACTTTCATCCATATTTGCAGCACTTGCCATGTCAACATAGATCAGCTCCCGGATTGACGGAGGAACCTGGCGTTTTGGGTCTATTTCTTCTGAGGCAGTTGAGAGTATCGCTTCATCGCCAAGAGACTCCGTAGCGGAGGGTTTGGATTTAAACTCTACAACCTGGGACACATTAAATATTTCTCGCAGTCTTTTGGCAGTTTTTCCTTTCTCATTAGCATCTGCCATTTTGGGGATATTAATTATTACACCATCGTACCCATGCTTTACCATTTCTGCCCTTGCTTTTTTCAGCAAGGGAACACGATCTGCATTCTCTGATGGTATGGCTTCACCAAACCATTTAACTAAATCCTCATCAGAAGTTAAAACAGCAGGCTGTTTCAATTCAACGGTTAATGGTTTAACGTCTCCAAAAACCTTCGCATCATCTTCCTTCAATGCAGAATATCTGCCTTCCCCTAAAGCAGCACCTTCCACACCCTCTGCATAAACAGCTCTCTTGCCTTCTCCACGAAAGACTTTTAACCTGGTTGGTTTTCCATGCACAAGCCCCTTCCAGACATCAGGCTCAAGCATGGCATCCAATTTGGCAGG
>Ga0098057_1000277_pt1 | contig 19011 bp, 26 predicted proteins | sample 18_taG_FD_77072 | JGI IMG/M metagenome (GOLD analysis project Ga0098057, IMG submission 77072) | Marine viral communities from the Subarctic Pacific Ocean - 18_ETSP_OMZAT15316 metaG | ecosystem: Environmental > Aquatic > Marine > Oceanic | place: Pacific Ocean | collected 2015-01-19 | reverse complement strand
CTCACTTACGACAATATCGTTTGCAGATTCAAATGTTGTATGAAGAGCCGTCATTCTAAGCACAAGACCAGGATCGGTTGTGGCATCTAGATCACAAGGATCTATCAGCCAATCGTGTGGAGAAGGATCTCCAAGAATTCTGCCTTTGAAAGCAATTTTGTTGCCTTTTTTTGCAACTTGCCCCCCTTCAGCTTCGCCAACTAAAGGAGTCGTATCAACGCCGGCAAGACGAACAGGCATTGTTAAGACTTTTGCCCTAAAGCTTGTTTTGCCACGAAACTTATTCCATTTTATGCCCTCATGAATGGCTTTTTGAACCAAGTCAAATCGACTAAGGCTATCTGTATAGGCTGACTGATCTAAAAATTTAAGAATATCCATTTATCTCTCCTTTACAAAAAGCTTTTAAATTATAGCTAATTAACCCTACCACCTATATTTTTAAATACATTTTTCAATACAATGCTGTGGCACGGCTGGGGGCCCGGGCCACAATTCGATAAGGAAGTTACGTGAGTTGTTCCTGAACGATCTTCAACTGCCTTTACCAGATCGGCAATTCTAGTTTCATACCACCGCTTGCCTCCCCAGTTTTCCTTATTATAATACATCACCATATTATCATAGTTTGAGCTACGAGAGCTGTCCTGCCATTTCTTCATAACGGGGCTCTCTGGTGATGGATCTGCCCAGATTTTGAAATCCCAGCTTATATCGGTTTGTTCTATTGCCTTTGTAGAGCCTCTCGATCCGGCTGACCAGCCTCCAAGAATATATTTATCTATAGTTATTGAGTTTTCAGATTTTAATCTTTCAATATCTTTTTTAACTGTTTGCCAATTAGCATCAGGTCCTCTTGGGATAATAAATAAAGTATTTGTAAGAGTTTTATTTAATTCAGTAAAAGCTCTTTTAAGGCCATATTCTTCATGATTAATGGCAAAATCTTGATCACCATATCCAGAGCCATGGTAAAATACCACCAATGTGATTGTTTTTCCAGGCATGCTGTCGGACCATGGCCACACTTTAGATTTATTAATTGATAAAACTTGATCTTGTATAATCTTTTTTCGTGTTCGAGGAGTGGGTGTTCGAGGAGTGGGGGGCGTTGAAGGGGCCCCTGATGACGGGTAATGAACTTCTTCTCCAGCGCGACCCACTTGGTAAGAAAATGTAGCCCCTCCACCTTCCAAAGCATCATAATTTATATTCTCAAAAAAGCTCTCCAAGCTATCGCATGCAGCCCCAGCAGACTCAGCAGGACCTTCAGATCCGGGTGCCGCTTGGTTTGCAATACTTGTGAATTTTCCAAATGACAAATTATACCAAAACACATTTGGGGTCAGTTCGATATTTACTATATCGCCCATTTTGGGCATTGTGGCCTCACTTACGACAATATCGTTTGCAGATTCAAATGTTGTATGAAGAGCCGTCATTCTAAGTGCAAGACCAGGATCGGTTGCGGCATCTAGATCACAAGGATCTATCAGCCAATCGTGTGGCGAAGGATCTCCAAGAATTCTACCTTTGAAGGCAATTTTGTTGCCTTTTTTTGCAACTTGCCCGCCGGCAGCATCGCCAACCAAAGGAGTCGTATCAACACCAGCAAGACGAATAGGCATTGTTAAAACTTTTGCTCTAAAGCTTGTTTTGCCCTCATAAACATTAAAAGATAGTAGATTTTGGGTCGATTTCCGAAATAGATCAAACCGACTAAGATCATCTGTATAGGCTGACTGATCTAAAAATCTAAGAATATCCATTTATTCCCCTCCTTGGATTAAATCAAAAAGACTATCTTTATCTTCTTCAGATAATGTTACTGATTGTCCTTGGCCCTTTTGTCGGAGACCAATAAGTTTAACTAACTGCTCGTTTGATCTCTGGAGCGTTTCAATATGTTTGGCGGCGACGGGGCTTAAGTATTTGTTTTGTTCTCCATCGTTTGCTATTTGATTTGCAATCTCGTTAAGAAATTCTCTCGCCATTTTTCTATCACTACGAATATTGCCTAATGCTTCGTTTATTAAAGATTCTAAATCTTTGTTGCTCATAGCGCTCCATTTTCCCAATCTTGTTTAAATAAATAATATCTTTTACGAAATTTCTTCAATGAATTAACAATTTGTTTCGTATTCAATCCAGTAATTTCTCTTAGGTATAAATAAATAGCTTTTTTGTTAAAAATATCTATGTCCTCTTTAGACTCAAACAATATATTGATCGCTTTATATACTTTTAAATCGTTTTCTTTCATTGTAGAAGCGTCCCACGATCTTAATTCTCCGTAAAATGAGTTCCAAAATTCGTCTTCTTCTCTATTGGTAAGGTATGATTCGTTCGTAGATAAAAACTCTTCTTCGTATGATTTTGATATGTTTTCATAATCAATTTCTCGTCTATTTCGTTTTTGCTGGCGTTTTACTTTGTGGATAAACCAATTCTTTGTAATAACCGAAAAGTAAGAAAAGGCCTTGGAGCCCTTACTTTGGTCATATTTATCAAGAATCGTCATTAACCATATTTTACACTCATCTCTTAGTGAATCGCAATTTGGTAAATTAGTAAATTTGTAAGTAAAAACAATCTTATCAACCATTTCATTAAACGCTGGCTGGATCCATTTTACATATAATTCAGTTCTTTCTCTAATACAAGTGGTTTTTGCATATCTAACTATCGCGTCTTCATGTACTTGGGTAAAATAATAATTCTTATTTCTACGTTTCCTTGTTTTCTTGTTCGTCATCAACAGCTGTTCCTTCTTCCGTTTCCGTTTCTGTTAGAGAATATATATATTCGAATGTAGACAGTTGCTCACTAAAAGATACCGCATGTTCTGCTAAATACTTTAAAGTTTCATCTCCATAGAACATTTCTAATTCATGAACTGATTTAGCGTGTGCCGCAAAAGAATTGACCATTTGCTGTAGATCTCCCAATTCTTCTGATACTGATAATAATCTTGCAATCGCTGCGCGCGCATATACAAAAATACCAATATTAAAAACGATCGAAACAAACAATATTGCAGACAATATTATTTCAAGTCGACTCATAGTCTTTTTCCTTTAGTTCTTTTTTTTGCAATTCTAAAATTTTACGATTTTCTTCAATATATTCTTTAGTTAATTCGCCTACTTTATTATTGTCGCTTTTTTGTTTTTTCGCAATAATTGGTGTAGACAAAAGTTTCTGCATAGTTTGTGTGCCGTTACATTTTTTACAATCCACTATAACTTCGTTTATTCCATGAAATACCGCTATAATGTCTTTGCACTCTGCGCACTCATAACTGTATCTAGGCACTTTTATCAGGCGCCAAGTTAGCCAAATCCTTTTCAGTGATTGTACTATTATCAGTAAATCTAACTGTAGGCGGATTTGTGACTATAAGACCATCGTCCGTTTCAGTTAGTTCAAATCCTTTAAGAATTGGCACAATATCCAATTCATTTAAAAGCGATTCCTGTAGTGCCATCATAATGGCACCTAAAGCTTGGTTTGATAGTTGCATTTTTTCTCCTTACCATTTAAAATTATTTTTATAATATTCAACTATAGATCCGATTTCTTCATCGAATTTCTTTTTTGGCTCCCATCCGAGAGCCTGTAATTTATCATCATTTAAAGCATAACGTATATCTTGACCTTCCCTAACATATGACAAGTCAAGAAGTTGATGCCAATCTCTTATTTCTCCAAAATAACATTCTAAAACTTTAAAAACAGTTTCTATGTTTTTCTGTTCAAATCCGCCCGCTACATTATAAATATCGTTAATAACACCTGATTCTATTAAAGCAATAACTGCTGATGCTGTATCATCCGAATGAAGCCAATTTCTAATTGGTTCACCTTTGTTATGAAGTTTAATTATTTTTTCTCTCATCAAAAGTTTAACAGTGACTGGAATAAGCTTTTCTGGGTATTGCCCTATTCCATAATTATTAGTCGGGCGCAAAATTATATAATTAATTCCATAAGTTCTCGCCCATGCAAGAATTAACATGTCTGCTGCAGCTTTTGACGCTGAATATGGATTGCTCGGTTTAAGAATATCGGTTTCCACATGGTCTCCTGATGTAATGTCTCCATAAACTTCATCTGTGCTAAAGTGAAAAAAGATTGGACGATCACTTACATTTTCTTGCTTGTTGCGAATCAAATCTAATAGATTTTTAACTCCAACAATATTTGATTGAATAAAATCAGAGCTATCAACAATGCTGTTTCCAACATGTGATTCGGCTGCGACATTTATTACGTAATCACAATCTGGAAGATAATTAAGGTTTGCGATGTTTTCTTTAACGAATGTAAAGTTTTTATAATTTTCAAATTCATCTAAGAATTGTATATTCGCCGCATAAGTACAACAATCTATTCCATATACTTTCCAGCCTTTTTCAAGACATTGGCGCGCGACATGAGAACCAATAAGCCCCAAACATCCAGTAATAACAACTAATTTCAACTTGCACCTTCCAAAACATTTGTTGTTGAATATCCATCTATTCTATCAAAAAATTTCAATTCTGTGCAATAATGTTCTCCGACAACAGCTTTTCCTTTCCAATCAGAGCCTACAACCATATAATCTGGTTCAAGTTGTCGAATTAAGAACTCTAGTTCTTCTCTTGAATCAAATACTATTACTTTATCAATATAGCGAATCGATTCTAACGCAAACTTACGATCAGCCAGCTTATTAAAAGGGCGCGCTGGTCCTTTATCTTTTTTAACCTTGGCGTCTGAATCGATCCCTACAAGAATAAAATCTCCCAGAGAATGAGCATATCTAAACATTTCAAAATGTCCGCGATGTAAAACATCGAAACACCCATTTACCCAAACAAGTTTCACTTAATCTTCCTGCTGATATTTTCATAAACTCTAACTAAAGATGTTGCCTTTTCTTCAATTCCTTGTGCTTCGCCGGCTGACTGATACAGAACACAATTTTCTACGTTTAAGCCGCCATCAGGATCCTGAGTGTAGGTATCTGGTAAAAGTTCAATTTTCAATTCTTTGCCCAGATCGCTTTCTAAAATAGCAGCGTTAATAACACAAGCATCTCCATCATAATATGTCTGCTTTCCATCTAAATGATGAAACCATTTTCCAGGTACCTTTCTGCCTGTCTTATAAATGTTATTCCACATTTCTTTCGTTATTCTGAGGGATTCTGCGCGGTGCATTACTTCGTTTTCAAAAAAATTAATATTCTTTTCGCTACACTGAAGGCCCCATGTTGCTATGCAATAAGGCTTGTGTTCATAATGCGGATTGTGTTGAAAAACCATATCATTGGTTTCTAATAACTTATTAATCTCGCCCTTAAAGTTTCTGAAAAACACAGCATCAATATCTAAAACCAATAAATTATCGCCTTCGTGCATGATCATTTGTTCTGCAACAAATTGCAATCTCTTAAAATTAATCATTTTAAAATTACGTTCTCCAACATATCCAGGAAGAGAATTAAAATCTCTAATATGTAAAATATTAACACTTGTAAACTCTTTTGGAAGAGTTCTATTAAATATTTTTTGATATATTTGAAAGTAACTGTCAGACATAACGGCACATAAGTGCAATTCTTTGCTCATTTTAGTTTTATAATCCTTTCGTGTGCTTGAACTAAGTGAGTCGCTTTATTAACAATGCCTTGCTCAACTCCCGTTGCGTGATATAATACACAGTTTTTTGGATCTTTTCCGCCATTTGCATCTTGTGTATATGTATCAGGCAATACTGAAACTTTGATTTCCTTTCCTGTTTTGCCCTCAAGAAGGGCGGCATTAATAACACATTGATCGCCGGCGTAATGCTCTGGCTCTCCATTTAAAGTGTGCTGCCAGCATGATGGAACTGGTGTTTTATTGTAATACATCTCGTTTAATTCTTTTTCGGTATATAAGAGCACTTCTGCTCTTGGCATCACCTCTTTACCAAAAAACATCATATTTTTTTTACTGCACTGAAGCCCCCATACGCCGATGCAATAAGGCATCTTTTTGTAATGGGGATTGTTTTGAAACACCATATCGTTTTCTTTTAAGAGATCACTGATCTCATTCTTGAAATTTTGAAAACAAACAATGTCAGCATCTAAAACCAACAAATTGTCTCCCTCGTGAGTCATCATCTGTTTCGCTACAAACTCTAATTTCTTATAGTTTATGTGCTTAAAATTATATTCTCCGACACAGCCGGGCTGTGAATCATGATCTCGCACGTGCAATATATTGACACTACCAAATTCTTTTGGCAAAACCCTATTAAATATTTTTTCATAAATTTGAAGATAACTATCCGACACAATTACACAAACATGCAGCTCTTTTTCTTCAGTCACTTTAATTTACCTGTTAGAATATCTTTTAACATTATCCAGTCGCAGGCCTTAGCCCAAATTGGACGAGAAAATGCGGCAGGCCTATTCTTCTCAAAGAAAAAATGGCCACTCCAGGCGAACGGATATACCACAAATGGTGCTGCTAATAGCCCCCACCACCATCCGATCACAATCGCCGAGACGATATAACTAATTGTTACCATCTGCCCTAATACATGCAAATATCTGTTTGTGGGGTTTTGGTGTAATGTTAGATAGTATTCATAGTATTCTTTAAATGTCATTAATCGTATTAACTCCTTTTTGCTGAACAACTTTGGTGGCACACTCGTTTGCAAATTTCAGAGCGTCGGAGACATCTTTTGTTTCAAGATATCTATAAACAAAGCCTGTCAAAAACGAATCTCCTGCGCCAGTCAAATCTTTTATCTCTACTTTCTCAACCGGAAAATGCTCACCATTGTACAAACATCCATTAGAGCCCACTGTAACAATAAGCTTCTCATCAAACCAAGTTCTGTCAGTCAGCAAATGCTTAGTTTTATTATATTCTTCCAGATTAATTTTTATAAAATCGACTGCTTTGCCCCAATCGCCCAATAATTTTTTTGTATCCATGAATACTAATTCATGATGTTCTGATATGAACTGAATATCCTGTTCGGCTAAAAAGCCCTTGTTGTAATCAGAAATTATTACGGCGTTGTAATCGGAATATTCAATTTTATCAAGATCTGCGGCTCTTTCTATTTTCTCTTCTCCAGAATCTACTCTAATAATCATATGATTTGTGGTCTGATCGATGTATCTTGTCTTTGTGATCTCGCTTGTGTTCGTTATTAAATCACAAACAACGCCCAAAGAACGAAAATTTTCATATACATTGCCGGCCATACCCTTGTTGTTTTTTAGATACTGTGGAATAAATACCGGCACTGGAGCCGCTGGAGCCATACGACTACAACTTCCGTAAACAAACACATCCTTGCAGCTATCTCCAATAACAAGAACTTTCATTCCCAGCTAATATCCCAATCTTTGAATTCGGCCGCAAGACAATCAATTTTATAATCTTTACGACCTCCAGATAGTTCTTGAATTTTATTCTTGGCAGTATTGCGGATTCCATTAAGACCGTGTGTTAGTTCTAAATTGTTTCCATCTTTAACGCCCTTGCGATAATTTGACTCGTTGTGCCAAATATGCAGATTCATTTGTGATAAAACAACAATAGCGCGAATGGTTTCGGCATTAATATCATCGCTCTTATCCAAAATTAATTGAATGTCGTGACAAATATCAGATATTTCTTGTGCGTATTCCTCTTTGTGTTCGGTAATAAAAACTTCTTTTAATTGAGCGATCGAAAGTCGATCAATCAATTCTGAGAGAGTTGGTAAATATTTTCTTTGTGTCATTAGTTTCTTTTTAACCTTGCGCAAAACGGGTAATTGTCTTCCTGGCACTCGTCTAGATCCTCTAAGTGACCATAAGCTTGAGCCTCAATAAGTTGTTTTTCAATGCTTCTTGGGCCAATCACAGACTGATCTCGTCGCAATGCTAGGTGTGCTGGAACATGAGGATTCTCAGAACACCATTTAACTAATTGAGAAAGATACCAAAGGCCAGTGCGAGGAGATGACATAAATGGATATTGATACATATCAAATCCGTGTTCTTCAAATATATTATTCCACCATTCAACTGGGCGAGGACAGCGATGATGGTCTCCGGGAGACAAATTAATGGTTCCAACAAAATATCCATTACCATGTAAATGGTTTTTTACATTTTCTAATATCTGTGGTATTTCTTCAGGGAGCGGGTGCTCAAGAAACTCGTATGCAGTTATAACATTAAATGTCAAGCGGCTGGCACTCTTGAAGGAGTTGTCGTGCGACTTTTCCTGTTTCAGCAATACCTCATGCAATTCTTCCTGTTTCAATACCTCAAAAGGCTTGCTTATATCTGCATGAAATAAACATTTTCCTTCATATTGTTTCCAGTTTTGGGCGCCTCTTGCGATGGATAGTGCTCCAGTCTCACACTCTTTCTCCTCAAACTCCTTTGTCATTCCATATATATTTCCCCCTTCTATGCCAACAGCTACCCATGGAAATCCTTTATTATAAATATCTACAACGAATTGGCCCCCAGCACAACCCAAATCTAAAACTCTAAATGGAAAACCATGAAATGATTTTTGTAATTCATATATAAAATATTGACTACTACTATTATCTTCAATTGATCCGGCAGGGTCGAGATAATCTGGGGAATTTAGTGGGTGGGGGTGGTCTGTTTTTACCTTAACTTTTAAAAATACTCTTTCTCTTTCTTCTGCCATTTATTTAATCTCCTTTTATAATTCTATGACTATCGCTGTCAAAATGTTCAGTTGAAAATTCAAATAATTCTGAATCTTCTAATGCGACCATTTGATGTCTTAGGCCGGTTGGAACGTGAAACTTCTCGCCTGCATTAAGAATAATTTGATTAGCTTCTTTTATATCATCATTCATAGAATAAAATACAATCATTTTTCCAGATTGCAAATAAAACACTTCATCTTTAATCTTGTGAAAATGCCAAGAACAGCGCTTACCTTTGTTAAAAAACAAAAGCTTGCCACAGTACTCAGGACAATTTACAATCCAGCGTTCCCATCCCCAGCCCTTTGGAACGTGCTTCATTGGTAATGGCTGCTTCTTTCTGCTCATGTATTTTCCCTCATTTGTTCAAAAAAATGAATATCTCTCATTCCTTTATCATCTATGTATAAGCTTCCAGCTGGTTTTCCTAAAAATAGTTGGTGATATTTAACACCCCAATCGTTTAATTGTTTTGCCGTAAACTCGTAAAACATTTTAATTGCCTTTTTGGCGTCATTTTCAAACCTTCCCATTCCGCGAGCTGTTTGGAAAATAATTGTATTTCCTTCATCGTAAAGCTTGTTTACGATCTTTACTCTATCCTTGATTGGTTTAGAATTTTCATAATTAGCATCAGAAAATTCATCCTTTTCGCAAATAGTTCCGTCTATATCAAATACATAAATCATTTTAATAATTCGCATACCATGGTGAGTCTATTATAGCATAAGCTTTAACAAGTTGTTTAATCCCATCGTCAAGATCATATTTGCACTCAAAACCTTTTGAATAAAACTTCTCGCTACTAACAATATAATCACGAACGTCTGGATCGGAATTAAATTCTGCTTTAATGATCTCGATTGGAATGTGCTTCTGAATTGTTTGTGCAAGTTGTAGTTTATTCATGTTGATAGAATCGTTGCCAACGTTATAAGTTTCGTTTTTGCAAGAATCCCAGTTATCGATCACAAATCTAAACGCTCGACAAACATCAGCTAAATGCACATAGTTTCTCATAAATTCGCACTCGTAAAGAACAAGCATGCGTTCTTTAAGTGCCTTCAAGACAAAGTTGTTAACAAGCAAATCTGTGCGCATTCGAGATCCGGGACCAAATACCGTTGCGAGCCTAAACGTGACGTGGTTGTCAACATTTTTATAGTCGGCTTCAGCTGCGACTTTAGTTTTTCCGTACAAGGAAACCGGGTTTAAGGGCGACTCTTCGGTACATACCGACCCATCGACGCTAACGCCATATCCAGAATTAGTGCATGGATATATTACCATTTGATCTTTTGATTTGTTCTGCGCTATCCATGTATTTACATCTTGATTTATTTCTTGTGCGGCACGGGGATCTCTATCGCAGAGCGGAAATCCAACCAACGCCGCTAGCGGAATTATTACATCGTGTGAGCTAACGAGTTGTTCGAGCAAGTTTAAGTCACGTACATCGCCTTTTATAAAATTAAACTTTTCATTTTGTGTGTATCTTAATAAAGTTGTATGATCATACATCATATTGTCTACGACAGTAATATTGTGATCATTGATAAGATATTGTACCAATTCGCTGCCAATATAGCCAGCTCCACCGGTTATTAATATATTCACTTGTCTCTCCTATCGTCAAAAGAAAAGCCATATATCTGTATATCTAGCGCACACGTTCTTTTAATTTCTTGAATTTCATCATCTTGGTAATAATGCGAATAGTGAGTGTGTTTTGTAGAGTTTGTTTTTTTCTTTAAATCTTCATAGTTGTGTTCAATACTGTGCTTGTCAAGGAATTTTGCAGCATCATCTGCATAATTTTCAAATCTAATGATTTCTGGGAAGATTAGCTCTTCCTGTAAAAGCTTCAGACCACCTATGTTGAGAGTTGCAGGCCACGCTTCTGGGAGTGCCGGCGTACCATCTGGCATCTTTCCGGTAGCGGCAACTTTTCTAAAGAAATGAAAATGACTATTTGGCCAAAAACCATTCCTATATGGTTTGAAAATTAGTTTACGAAAATGCTCTCTATCAAATTCGCCGCCATTGTGATGTATAGAATGAGATACAACTTTTTCCCACGGATTTCTTATAATACTGACAAAAGTATAATCATCTAAATTGCCCTTTCCATAAGAATAAATATAATCATACGCTGTCGCATGTAAGTTTGCATCTTCTGATGGGCCAAAGGGGCTATAATATCGCAATGACTGTTCATCGCAATAAGGGCGCAAAAAATTACTGAATGACGTGCCGCCTGTTTTTGGCACGTGAATAAAAACTATTTTCTTGCTATGTGATATCATATATTTTCCTTAAAATATTGTATTGATTCCGATAAACCAACTTCAAGAGAGGTTGGCATAAAATTCTCTTGATCAAGATAACATGATATTTTGTCGATGTCAATTTTTTTCTGCTTTGCTCCAACATATTTTGTTAAATCGTGCTCAACCAAATCGAAATTATAATCATAAATCTTGCACACTTCTTGTGCAAACTCATTGATGGTATAATCCTGTCCTGTACCTAAATTAAAAACCTCATTCTTTTCCTCTAAAAGTTTAATCATTATATTAACCGCATCGTCAACATAGACTAGCTCTCGACGTTGCTCGCCATCGCCCCATAACACAAACTTTTCATTATTATATTTTGCGTTGTAACAATTACGAATAAAATCAAAAATAAAATGATTATCGTCTAATTCAAAATCGGGACCATATAAAGTCGAGGGAACGAAGTATAGCCATTCCAAACCATATTGTTGTTGAATAGATTGAAGACCAACAAGAAGCATTCGTTTTGTCATTGCATAAGTATATAAACTTTGCTCTGGTGGGCCTAATAAATAATTGTCTTCAGTCATATAAAGATCGGGCGAATATGAACAACTAGTACCCATGCAAATCATTTTTGCTTGCGGTTGAAATTCTTTCCAATATTTTAAGATGTTTGTGTTAATCGTTTGGTTCTGAATCCATTGATCGGCTGGATGTTTGACACAATAATCTCCGGCTTTTGTTACAGCGGCAAGATGAAAAATGTAGTCAAATTTTATTGAATTGTAAATATACAAATTTTCAACATTTGATAAATTGGCTTCCGCGGTATTTGAAATATAAATCTCGGATGCCTTTTCTTTTAATTTTTTAATCAAGTGCCTGCCGAGAAATCCAGTGGCGCCAGTTACTAAAACTTTATTCACCGGCAATGACCTGCGGTTATGGGTTGCAAATTGTAAGTCTCAATTTCATTAATGTAATCTCTGTTTGCAAAAATTACACCTTCATTCCAAATCTTAATCGGTTGAAAATTCCATGATTGCATAAAAAAAAGAAATTCTCTTCTATCCATGTCCGTAGTATAAGAAGAAAGCTCTAATGTTATAAATATTACCTTTTTAATATAATGCCTCAAGCTCCTTACAGCTTCAAAATCCAAACCCTCGCAATCTGTTTTTATATGTTCTATAAATTTTATTTTTTCCCATGGCAAAAAATCTAAAATATGCTTCAAGCTACATACATCGACATCAATTTTCTTATCTATTAAATGAGGTCTGCTTTCAGCATGCTTCCTGAGCAAGGAAGAAGAGCCGGTTTCTCCCACTTTGTTAACATAAAATACTTGCTTTTCATAATTATCAACATTATTGATAGCGCACTTTATCAACATAAATCGATCAGTAATGTCTGCTATTTTTTGTCGTTTTTTCATAACGCAATTTTCTTTCATTTGAACAATTGGCCAAGAAGGGTGTTCAAGAGAAATATTATTGTCGGGGCGCCCCAATTCAAAAAGGTGCTGATGATGATAGAGAAGAGGCTCAACACCAATGACAAAAGTTTCATCACTTTTAGATAACCAAAGAGCACTAGTGGGCGCATCGCCTGCAAGGCCGACATCTATGTTGATTGATTTTATATTTTCTGGTATTTTAATTAAACCATCGTTATCAAGGTATTTAAGTATACCACTTTCGGTTAAAAACTCATCTTTAAAACAAAAGCTGTTCAATTCCTGATCTTCTACTTTAAGTGTCATTACGTTCTATCTCCAACAATCTGAATTTGAGGAAAAGGTACAATAAACTTTACACCTTTAGAAATAATATCTTTGTTTTTCTTAATAATCTCGTCTGCAAAGTTATGAGACAAGAGCAAATAATAGTCTGGTAAATCTTTCTTATCTTCTAATGTAATCGGAATATGTGATTGCGGAAGATAGTTTCCCACTTTAAGCTTGTTGATCTCAACCGCTTTATCAATTAATGTTTTGTCAATTCCAAAATAGTTTAACAGTGTATTTCCCTTTGCGGGGGCGCCGTAAGCATAAATGGTTTTATCTTCTTTTTTATACATTTCCAAAACCGTTCTAAGAGAGTCTTTTTCAGACCTAATTGTTTTCGCAAACTTTTTAAATTCTTCCAAGGTGTATTTCTTATCTTTTTCTAGAAGTTCTAAAAATCTATCAGTTTTTGTATTTAATTCGCCATCAGTGTGTGTGATTTTTGCGATTATAGAACCGCTGTGAATCTCAGAATAATATGCATCAAACATCTCAAGCCCATATGGCTTTAATAAATTATTAAGACTTCGGAGAGTATAGTAACAAAGGTGCTCATGATAAATTGTATCAAAATTTAACTTCTCTATCATTGTGCCGGCATACATAAATTGTACAATTAATACGCCATCGTCTCGTAACGAATATTTAATTCCGCCAATTACGCTGTGTAATTCTTCAAGATGAAAGAAAACCCCAGAAGCATTATAAAGTTTAACGGTCTTTTCTCCAATGTGCTTCTCCGCACAATCACGATTAAAATATTCTGTAATAGTCTTTATGCCGTTCTTCCTGGAAATTTCAGAAACTCTATCGGCACACTCGATGTTCAATACATTTTTAACTCCAGCTTTTTTATATTGTGATAGTTGGCTCCCATCGTTGCCACCGATATCTACAACCAAATCTTTGCGCTTCATATCAAACTGTTTTACATTCTCTTTGGCAACATCATAAAAATGATTTATTAGTGTTTTTGTCATTCCTGACAAATAGCAGTGATCAGCAAACATTGTTTCTTTCGGAACGGTGTGATCTAACTGCAACAATTCGCAATCATGACAATAGTTTAATCGAAGAGGATATTTGTTTTCCTTTCCTACTCTGTCTTCTGATAGAAAATCATTGCACCAAGGCTGTTCTCCTAAATCTAAAATAAGCTCTAATTTCTGTCCATTGCAGGATCTACAATTCATTGTCCTCTCCTTATTTCTTCAATAAATTTATCACATGTATAATTCATAGCTTTGTTATAAGCGTTATCCACAATTTCTTGATAGTTGTCCCAATCGTTTGTGATCTCACCTATTTTTTTATATAAATCGTACATATTCGTAAAATATATAAATTCCTTGTCAGGCTCATAATATTCTGCAGCAATATTCCAGCTGTCTTTATAAACCAAATTTAATGTTTTAGATATGGCTGCTTCGTGCATGCGCGTCTTAAATTGCGGCATGATATTTCGCTTTCCCACTTCGCTAAATGCTTCGTTATGTTGCCAATTATCATATGATTGTATACAGGGAATATTATCCGGACTAACATGTACAATGTTATAGCACACAGAAATTTTTGTTTTAGCCACTAGATCTATCTTTTCCTGAAAGCTTAAATTCGTATTGGTTGCATATTGTAAGCAACCGATTGTCGTGCTGTTTATATGGTGGGTCATCGTACAATATCGATATTTGTAAGGAAGCATGGCCCTCAAACATTCTATATGCTCTTGTCCATGAATGCCACCATGATAAATTACATCATATTCTTTTTCAAATTCTTTTGGAATTAAATTTTCGTGAAATGGATAAAAGATGCCTTTATATTGCCGATCAAGGTTTAACGTATTAAGCCAATCGCTAGTATACGGACAAATTGAGTATACCTCATTAAAAAATCGCTCTTTCGCTATTCCATCATGAGCGCCTTCAACTCTTTCTTGAGCAAATTCGCAAGGAGCCCAATTATTAAAGTAGATCTTTCTTTCATGCCCAGAATATAAATTAAAGAAATCTTCGTTATCAGAAGCATTATAGCCATAAAAAAACACATCACGATCGCTATCTTGAGAATATTCTTCGAAATTCCAATGAAATGCATTAGTATCTGGTACTTCTGCGGATAAGTCTCCCACTATTAACATTAATAGGTGCCCCTTTCGTTTAAATCAATATTATATTTTTGTATCAATGGCGTTAATTCATCTTTATATTCATTAATGTTCCACTTTCCTTTTACCAAAGCTGTAGAAACATGTGGGAATGTTTCTGAGTCATAATGATACATTCCTCTTTTTGGCTCACCATTATAATAAAAGACCCCATTCATGCCAAGTTTTTCACAAGTTTTTGAGGCCTGGAATTCAAAAGAGTTCTCTGCATCTTTATTTGCAATATGTAAATTTGGCCCACAATCATGAATTTTGTATAAATCTTTTGTTTTCCACAATGCCGCTTGGTTGGTATAAAAATATGGCATGTAATTATAAAGCTTGTATAAATTTTGATAGGAATCATATTGATGCAGGAGATCTACTACTCCTCCTCGCATGAAGCGAACAAATGAAAGCTCTTCATTGTTATTCAAAACATCAACAAACTTTTCTACTAAATCAGCACGCATATCATTATACAAAATGTAATCTTCTGATATGTAAACGCAGTATTGATCTGAAACGCTGTTAATGCACGATACAAATTGCTCTCGATACATTTTATCAGATTCAAAATATGACACTTTATAATCATCGGGAAAGCTTTCTTCGCAATGATTTACAAAAATATGCTTTTCATTAAAGATATCTTTCGGCAGATGTTTTTCTAATTGACCAAAAAACATTGGCCAAACATCTTTATTCTTTGTAACCGTATTTATAATAAGACTAATTTTGTTCACGGTTTACCCATAAAATATCTTCTAATAAAACTACATTCATGATCATTATATAATCTATTATAAATAATATCAAATATTTCAGCATTTGTCTCAATAATATCTTTACATTCTTCTTGAAACTCCTGCGTAAGCCAGTTTCCTATACGTGTTCGTCCGTAAAGATCAAATCCAGTATAACAGTGTCTAGTTTTATCTGTATGGGCCCAAGCAGTTTTTAGGGGCCGGCCAACAATTGCTCTACTTCCACAATGTTGATGATATAACATATGCCCATATACTCCGAACATTACATTGTGAGCATTAAACGTATTCGTTCGCACTAGTGGGGCTACATTAAGGCCAACGCTTTGAATTCTATCTTTCATTCCAAATCCTGGATTTTGGTGGATCGGATTATGCGGATCAATATAAAATTTTAAATTATTATCTTCTATAGTTTTTTTAGTCGCAGCAAAAAAGCACAAGTCTGGATAGGGATAATATTCCTCTGGTTGGGCCACTCCTCTATCTTCTAGAAAATGGATTACAATTGCGTCCAAAGTCTGAAAATTTTCTGGTATTTCATGGTCTTCTCTCGCGGATCTTTCTTTTTCGTATTCAGGGCCGAGTAGATTGACACCAACAGATTCTAGCCACCTTTGTTGACAAGGGAATGCATCACTATCAAGAAAAATAATTATATCATCATCTTTCATTTGCTCTTTTACATAATTTTCATAAACCCAATTCATCTGTATATAATGTTCGTTCAGACCCTCCTCGGGATAAACTACGTCCAAGTCGACTAGCTGCCAATTATCTAGTAATTCAAAGTCATCTGGCAATTCTAAATTGTACTTAGCAAGATATAGCCTATATGGGGTCTTTTCTGAATCTGTAAATTTCAAAATATGTCTTTTTTGAATCTCAAGCCACGCGGTAGTTGTGTAGTGGTATGTTATAATGTGAATCATTTATTAATAGTCATTTTTTGATTTTCTAGTGGTTGTATTTGGTGTGACGCTGTGGTTTGTTGGAAATCCTTGATCGGTTTCATAAATAACCTCGTGTTTCCAATTGCCTCCTCCTAGCAGTTTTTCTAACTCTTCTTCTTTAATTGCATAAAAATTTTCTTCTGCTGGAAATTGACCAGTTCTTACTTCCTCGGCATATTGCTTTAAAGCACTTTGCATTATTTGACCAGCTTCACAATATCTTTTAACAAACTTAGATTTAAATTCCCAGAAAAGACCCATTAAGTCGTGAAAAATAACTAATTGACCATCTACTTTGTCGCCGGCGCCGATTCCATAAACTGGAATCTTTAGCTCATTTGTAATGATCTCGGCTGATTCTCGGGGCATCCCCTCAAGAAGCAAAAACGAACAACCACATTCTTGTAGATCTTTCGCTTGTCGTAAAATAATCTCTGCCTGCTTCGCGGTTTTGCCCTGAACTCTATATCCACCAAGTTTAGCTCTTGTGTGCGGCGTTAATCCTAAATGGCTCATAACCATAATTCCAGAATCGGCAATTGCTCTGATTCTCTCTGTCATGGCGCCTTCTACTTTAACACAGTCCATGCCTGCTTTTACAAATCTGCCGGCATTTTCAATAGCTTTCTCGTTTGAAATTTGATATGACATATATGGCATGTCTCCAATGAGAAAAGCACTTCTGGAGCCTCTTGAAACTGCTTCAGAGTGTCTGATCATATCATCCATTGTTACTGGTATTGTTGTTTTATATCCTAGTGTGGTCATTCCGAGCGAATCTCCTACTAAAATACAATCTACTCCTGCTCCATCAGCAATTCTTGCTTGGGGATAGTCATAAGCAGTTGTTAAAACAGTCGGAACACCGGTGTTCTTCTGCCTTCTCAGCTTTAAAACTGTAACTTTGTTTTTATCATTGGCGGACATTTTTTTCTCCTCTTAAAAAATTTATTGTCTTAGACAAGCCTTCGTTTATCTTTATTTTTGGCGTCCAATTAATTTCATGGTATATTTTATTATTATCGCCACAAATATAATTTGAAAAGTTTTTTCTATCTAACGAGCTATCAAACAAGATTGAAGAACTAGAATTAGATAATTTATGAATCGTTTCTACAATATCTTTAACGCCATATTCTTTACTAGAACAAATATTGTATACACCTTGAGACTTGTTTTCTATAAGGCGATAGACCCCATTTATAAAATCTTCTATATAGATATAGTCTACACAAGAATCGCAAGAATTTAAAGTTAAATCTTCATTTTTTAAGCAATTTATGATCGTTTTGGGTATCAATCTTGTTTTTACATCATTTGCCCCATAAACATATGAAGGCCTAATCCACAACCATTTAAAATTGTTCTCTCGACAAATCTGCTCTGAATACATTTTAAGCGCATACTTAGAAATCCCGTATAAACTATTAGGCGTTTCTATTGTCTCTTCGTTTGTTTTATAATTCTTAATTCCATATTCTGACATACTACCCATACAAATAAAATATAAATCATCTAGCTCAGTCAATATTTTTAATAGATCTAAACTATGTGCCACATTATCAAATTGCTTAATGCTATTAATGTCTCTATGGGCATTTCCGCCATTCCATGCACAATGTATTATAACTTCAGGCTTAAATGCTAAAATATTTTGTTTTAAAGATGTAATGTTCTCTAATTTTGTGCTGTCAAATTTTAGATTATTGAATCTTTTCAAATTATAATCGTTAACCGACAATGCATATACGCAATGATTTTCTTTCAATAATTTCTCTGTTAAATTGCTTCCGAGAAACCCATTGGCTCCGGTGATTAGTATATTCATTATTTCTCTTCTATCGGCTTAACATACATGTTATCATAAAATTCTTTTCTATCAAGAAATGGAAACATATCTTCTAATGGTTTTGAGACCATTTTTCCATCAGCAGTTTTTTTAGCACTTAAAGTCGGAAGTATTGCATCCCACTCTTTGCAAATAATTTCGCATATAACAGGTTCATTAGATTCTATTACTTTTTTTAAACTATCATCCAAATCAACAATCTTTTCTATCTTCACATATTTCATGCCATAAGCATTTGCTATTTTCTCAGTATCAGGAAACGACACCCCGCTGCTTTTATCAGTTCCAATAAATCTTTCTTTAAAATATTTTCGCTGCGTGGTTCTGATCGACAGATAGCCATTGTTATTTAAAACAAAAGTTTTTATTGGAAGATTATAATATAATATTGTCTGCAATTCTTGAATGTTTGTCTGAAAGGAGCCGTCTCCTGTTATTCCTATTACTTTTCCATTATCGCTGGCAATGCTGGCGCCGATCGATGCG
>Ga0098057_1000271_pt1 | contig 19251 bp, 23 predicted proteins | sample 18_taG_FD_77072 | JGI IMG/M metagenome (GOLD analysis project Ga0098057, IMG submission 77072) | Marine viral communities from the Subarctic Pacific Ocean - 18_ETSP_OMZAT15316 metaG | ecosystem: Environmental > Aquatic > Marine > Oceanic | place: Pacific Ocean | collected 2015-01-19 | reverse complement strand
TTAGCGCAATTGTATCTCCTTTATAGCTGAACGGTATCGACAGCGAAGTGGCGTTATGCATCTTTTGACCCTTGACAATCTTCACATATTTTCATTTAGATTCTTTTATAGTATAGCCACAGGGAAGTCAACAGTTAATTTTAACACGCACAACCCCCTGATTTTAAAGAGAAAAAATAATTGTTGACTTCCCTGTAGTTTTCGATTACCCTCTGTTCACCCCGCAAGGGGGTTAATACTAACACTACAGAATTTATATATAAGGTTACTATGACTAAAATAAATTACCGTAGATTAGACAAACAGCCTAAGAAAAGAAACCCTATAGCTTTAAGATTAGCTGATGGGGAGTTTATACCCAAGAAGATAGAAAATAAGAAAAAGAAGAAAGAAAAAAATAGAACTAAATTAAAAAACATTGTAAATACCTATAATAATGGTATGGACGTTACTGATGAATTTGAGTGATTATCTTGCTAATATAAATCTATACACAGGAGAAACCTTGCGAGATGAATGCCCCAAATGTAAAAAAGATAATACATTTACGGCGACAAATATGGGTTCATATATACTATATAACTGTTATCATGCAGATTGCAGCTTATCGGGCAAAATTCAAGAAGGTATTAATAAATCCAGTTTTAAAACTTCTAAAGATAAAGTAGTCGAAGAAAAATTTGATGTTAATAATTATTTCTTTGTAGATATAGATAGAAATGAAAAGGCTGTAAAATATATAAAATCAACAAATTCTTTCGATGCTTATCTAGAAAAGAGAGCTAATATTGTATATGATTTAAAACAAGACAGAGCAGTTTTCTTAATTTTTAAAGATCAGCAAGTTGTAGATGCTTGTGGTAGAAAGCTAGGTAAATATGGTTCTAAGTGGCACAGATATGGATCAACAAAATTACCCTTTGTTGTACAGGGCAAACAAAATTCTAGAACTGCTGTCATAGTCGAGGACTGTGCTTCTGCTTGTGCAGTATCCTGTATATACTCTAGCGTAGCCCTGCTAGGAACACACTTGACAGACCAATCTCTTGAGTGTATAAAAGAATTTGACAGTGCTATAATTTGTTTAGATAAAGACGCTTCTATCAAGTCTATCAAGTTAGCACAACAGATAAAACCGTATATGCCGGTAAAGATAAAAATTCTAGAGACAGATTTAAAGAATCTTTCACCGGAAAAGACCAAGGAGTTTTTTAACTTTGATTGAACAAAAAGTACTGGCCCTGTGCATGAAAGCACACTTCTGGAATAAAGCTAAAAATATTCTAGAACCAAATATGTTTCCAAAAGAATGGATGCAGGTTGTACATTCCCTGTTTTATGCACAGAAGCACTATGGGGGAGATATAACGACAGATGAGCTTCTATCTGTACATCGTGACTTAAACCCTGCCTTGCCAGAATCAACAAAAGAAAGTACAGAAAGTTTAATTTATTCATTAGCTGACGTTGATCTACCCAATCAAGATATTGCATTTGATGTTATTAAAAACTTCTGGCGCAGGGATAAAGCCAAACATATTGGCAATAAAGCCCTGGCTATCTGGACGGGTGAAGGTGGTGATTTTACAGAGCTACAACGACTTATAGATCTTGCAGCTAGTGAAGATGTTAATTCACACGAGACATTTTCTATCGTAAATGAAGATTTAGAAGAGCTTGTAAAATACACGCAGCGTCCTTCTGAATTTAAATTTACGCTAGAACAGATGGCAGCTAGAATATCTGGGCTTAACAGGGGGGACTTAGGAATTGTATTCGCCAGACCAGAGGTGGGTAAAACTACCTTTTGTTGTTTTCTTGTAGCTGAATATATTCGACAGGGGCATTTTGTTTTTTATTGGGCCAATGAAGAAAGAGCTTCTAAAATAAAATTACGGATCATAACTTCTTACTTGAAGAAGTCTGTACAAGATGTTGAATCTAATATAGAAAACTCCCTAGAAAGTTGGGCTAAAGTAAAGGATAATCTGGTAGTTTTTGACTCGGTAGGAACTTCAATCGAAGAGGTAGATTCTTATTGTGGATTAAATAAACCAGCGGTTGTAATAGTAGATCAGCTTGACAAAATGAAAATTTTAGGGCAGTTTGGCAGGGGGGATGAAAGACTTAAAGCTCTCTATGGCTACGCGAGAGAGATAGCAAAGAGAAATGACTGTTTGGTATGGGCAGTATCACAGGCTGGTTATGAAGCTGAAGGCAATCAGATCGTAGACTATTCGATGCTAGACGGCTCTAAAACCGGCAAGGCTGGTGAAGCTGATATAATATTAGGGATTGGTAAGAATGTTGATGATGAAGATACTACAAGATTTGTAAATGTTAGTAAGAATAAAATAAATGGGTTTCATGGTTTTATAACTGTAGATATAAACAAAGATATAGGTAGGTACTATGATAGTAACGATTGACATCGAAACTACTTTTGTTATTAAAAACAATGGTTCATTTGATCCTTCCCCTCATATAGCCGGTAACTATTTAGTAGGTGTAGGATACTTAACAGCACCATATGTGCCTATGGAAAAGTTTTTTACAGGAAGTAGTGTTCTAGCAAAACCTGAGTTTATTACTATCTACCATAAAGAGCTTGAAGAAGATCACATAACTACAATAAATAAGTTCAAGTGCATACAGAAAATACTAGATACTGCCGATGTATTAGTAGGTCACAATATAAAATTTGATCTGTCTTATCTTTTAAATTGTGGATTTAAATACACAGGAAGTGTGTACGACACAATGGTATCCGAATATATTTTAGCTAGAGGTATCAAAAGAGGATTATCTCTAGAAGATAGTTGTAAGAGGCGTGATATAAAAATGCCTGAAAAATTTATAATGAAAAAGTATACAGATGAAGGAAGGAATGTAGACGAGTTTCCTCTAGAAGAACTGTGTATGTACTGCAAAGGTGATGTTATAGCAAGTTATGAGCTAGCAAGAAAGCAAATAGAAATACTAGGAGGTACTTTCGATGACTTTGTTACAAACAGCTAAACTTTCTATGGACATGACAAGGGTTCTTACAGATATAGAACTTGCTGGTATTAAAATAGATATCTCTGCTTTAACAGAACTAAAAGAAACCTATAATTCTAGAATTGAACAATTACTAGAAATTTTAAATGCGGCTGCTAAAAATGCGATGGGAGACACGCCGATTAATTTAGATTCTCCTGAAGATAGGTCTATGCTTTTTTATTCTAGAAAAGTAAATGATAAAAAACAGTGGGCTTCTCTATTTAACATAGGTACTACAGTCAACGAACGAGGTTCTAGAAAGCAGAAGAAGAGAACAGAGTTTAATAGAAGAGATTTTAGCAATACTTACCAATCCAATACTGCACAAGTGTATAAAACTACAGCTAGTCAATGTACAATATGCAAGGGCTTCGGTAAAACTTCTAAAGCTAAGAAAGATGGTACTTACACAAAAGTAAGATATATCTGTAAAAGATGTTCCGGCTCTGGAATTATATACACTAACAATTTAGAAACTGCAGGTTTTTCACTGAAGCCGTTAACAGTGCTAAATTGTACAGCACATGGGTTTAAAACGGACTCTACTACTTTAAATAACTATTTAACTTCTGCTATAAGTAGTAATGCAAAAGCCTACATTCGTGCATATTGTGAATATTCTTCGATAAAAACCTATCTTAGAACTTTTGTTGAAGGTATCGAAAGGGCTGTTACAAAGAGAGACTTTATTCATCCTAATTTTATGCAGTGTGTAACAGCTACTGGTAGATTATCCTCTCGCAGTCCTAACTTTCAAAATATGCCCAGGGCCAATACATTTCCAGTTAGAAAAACTATTATTTCAAGGTGGACAGATGGATTTATACTTGAAGGAGATTACAAGCAACTTGAATTTAGGGTGGCTGGTTTTCTATCAGATGATAGTACAGTCTATAGAGAAGTTGAAGAAGGGTTTGATGTTCACAGCTTCACGGCTCAAATGATGGATGTAACACGCCAGGAAGCTAAAGCACACACCTTCAAGCCTTTGTATGGTGGTGTATCCGGCACGGACAAGCAGCGTAATTATTATCGTGCTTTTAAAAATAAATACGCTGGTGTTACCCACTGGCATGAAGCCCTTGCAGAGGAAGCTATAGCTAGAAAGAAGATAACTTTACCTTCAGGTAGAGAATATCTATTCCCTAATGTTAGAAGAACCCGATGGGGAGGGGTTACTTCAGGTACTGCAATTAAAAACTATCCTGTGCAGGGTTTTGCTACTGCTGATCTCTTGCCTATGGCTTTGGTTTATACAAGTAAACTTCTGGCAGAAAATAAAATGCAGTCTGTTATCTGTAATACTGTACATGATAGTATAGTTTTTGATGTACATCCTGAAGAAAAAGATTTAGCTATTGACATACTAAGTAGAGGTATGCTATCATTGTATGATGAATGTAAGAAACGATATGATATTACCTATTCAATGCCGGTTGGTATAGAACTAAAAATTGGAAAAAATTGGCTTGACTTAGAGCCTATTCTAGAGTTAGAATGCAAACCTGAAACTTTAAAGGAGTACAAGTATGAACCAGCTAATAGCTCTGAACGACAGCCAGAACTTATCTGATGTCATTAATAAGGGGTCTGAAAAAGACCTACAGAAACTTCTAGGCTCGGAGCACACTTCATCAGAACCTAAGTTAGCACGGTTGTCTGTAAATTATGCTACTGAAGATAACGATGAAAACACTTTGCCAAGGGGCTACTACCGTCTGTACGATCCTGACAGCAGAAACACTGTCTTTGCTAAAGATGTAAAATTCAGGCCGTTTGTTCGTACATATATGTACAATGTATGGGACAATGAAGAAAACCAATTCAGTTGTCGTACTGTCCAGTGCAAGAGCATGGGAGACCCCTTCCATGATACCAGCGGGGGTGAAAAGTGTGGGCGATTGAGCAAAGAAGAGCAGAAAGCCCTGCCAAATGATTCTGCTGTTCTAACGCAGCAAAAAAATATCAAGTGCGTACAGGTTATCTATGGCTTGGTTACTATCGAAGGTAAAAGTGCTACCAAAGAAGATTACACCTTGGAAAATATTCCTGCGGTTTGGTATGTGAAAGGTGCTAGTTTTATTCCTGTATCAGATTGGTTCAAGTCTATCGACAAGGAAAAGAAGCTCTACGCAACTATTGTCGGTAAGCTAGAAACTATCAAGCAGAAGCGAGGTGGTATTCAGTTCTGGATTTCCAGGGCTACTACAGTAGAAACAAAAGATTTTTCTAAGAAAGATCGTCTGGTTTTAGAATCTTTCATAGGTGATATTATGGATCATAATTCTGAAATCATGGAAAAACACCGCGAAGCTAAAAAGGCAGCACCGGCAGATTCTGAAATTTTAGAAGCATTGGATATGTCTGCCTGATGGATATAACCCTTGATCTAGTCAAGGATTACCTGCAAAGAATCAGTCGGGGGGAAGAGAAAATCTCTCCGGCTATTCTTCGTGAATTTGAAAAATCTTGTTCAGATTCCCTTAAAAAACAGTTTACCAAGCAAGCATGGCGCTTACGCATGTCAGGCGTGGGCAAGCCCTTGTGTCAACAGCAACTTGGCAAGGAGGGCATAGAAGAAGAATTAGATTATTCTACAATTATGAGATTTATATTTGGCAACTTGATAGAAGCAGTAGCTATTGCTATCTTAAAAGGTGCTGGTGTAGAAGTTTCCGACGAGCAAAAGAGGGTATCAACCGAGGTTGCAGGTGAAACTATTTCCGGTTCTATGGATTTAAAAATAAAAGGAATAGATGGTGCTAAGAAAATATGGGATGTTAAATCTGCAAGCCCCTATTCTTTTGATAAAAAGTTTGGAGAGCTAGGGGGCTATTCATCTTTGAAAAAAGATGATCCTTTTGGTTATATTGCACAGGGGATGATGTACGAACACGCTGATGGTGATAAGTTTGGCGGCTGGATAGCTATCAACAAGTCTAACGGCGAGTGGGCTATGTGTTCTGTACCGGAGGATACAGAAGATGAAAAGATAGAAGTTATAGATTCTGTTACAAGAAAAATTACTGCTCTAAATGATATAAATACTAAATTTAGAAAATTTCCAGATAAATTAGAAGTTCACAAAGCACCTGACGGGCCGATAGAGACTGGTAATAGGTTGATGAACCCTGCCTGTTCTATGTGTGGCTATAAAAAACATTGCTGGCCCAATGCTGTTTTACATAAAAGAGTATCTGGTAGTAATTACAGAAAATCTTTTGTGTGGTATACTAAGCTAGTAAAAAGAGAGCTAGACTAGTGCCTGTCATTACTCTAGTTGATATGTCTAAAAGGGATATGATTGTAAATCAAACTGTTATGTTTGTAATATCTTCTACAGATAAAGGTACTTTTAATTCTATTAATGCGTCTAATGTTGTAGGTCTACGAGTTAAAGCTGCCCCCTCACAAGAGGTAGAAGCCTACTGGAAAGATGATACTTATGAAGTTAATTTACAAAAGATAGATGAGGATATTAAAATTGTAGAACAACATTTAAATAATAATGGAGTTGTTGTTCTATATGAAACAGATATTTTTAGCGAGATTACTAGCTTAGAAAAGTACGCTCCTAAAACTTTTGACTACCTGTTTAACTCTGTGCAAAATTTAAAAAATAAGTATTCTCCGAAAGGTTTTTATAATGAACAAAAAGAAACATAATTTTAGGAGCAACTTTGAATTACAATTTGCTGCTTACTTATACAAGAATAAAATTAAATTTCTTTATGAGAAAGATAAGATTGAATACATTGTAGATCCTAAAACTTATTGTCCTGATTTTTATTTAGAAGATTATGATTTTTATATTGAAACAAAAGGACACTTAACAACGGCAGACAGAGTAAAACATTTGTACATAAAGAAACAGCATTGTGAAGTAGACATACGGTTTATTTTCATAAACTCGAAGAAAAAGCTTTACAAAGGAAGTCCTACGACCTATGCTAGATGGTGTGATAGGCACTCATTTCTTTATGCCGATAGGATCATACCAGAGGAGTGGCTAAATGGCCGATTATGATGAAGAAACACTAAGAAAGAGAGTTCAGGAAGATGCTGATTCGATCTTGCCAGGAAGAATATATTTTATTTTTGAGCAACTCGATGATGAAAGTGTAAATGTTAGAATTTTCGATTCTACTGGAGATGAAGATTCAGATTACGCTCGTGTAATGTGTGCTGGTTTACAGAATATTTTATTTGAAGAAACAGATCATGTTGTAGATACTGGGCATTCTATAATTTTAGGAGAGTTGCAAGAACAACATGAAGAAAAAACCAAACAAGAACAAAAAGGTGAAAAAGGAAATAATATTATTTTATTCAATAAAAATAAATTAAACTAATGGATAAGATTAATAATCCCCCGCACTATAATTATAGTTCAATAGAAACTATTGATATAATTAAAAACAGTATGGATGAACATATGTACCAGGGATACTTAGTAGGTAATGTTTTAAAATATGTTTGTAGATATAAATACAAAGGAGAAGAATTAGACGATTTAAAAAAAGCTAGATGGTATTTGACTAGATTAATCGATGATAGATCTCCCCAGCCTGATAATATTATGAAAATGAAAGGATAAGAAATGCCAGAAAAGAATTTTATAATTTCTCTAACTGAAATTAATACACTTTTAGCATATTTACAGAATAGACCCTTTAAAGAAGTAGTTTCTGTAATTGGTATTCTTAATAGTGTATCTAAAAATGAATATGAATTAGCTGTAGCAGAACAGTTTCAAGATACAGAAACTACAACTGTTGTTAAAGATAGTAAAGATACTGAAGAATGATCTCTGACTATCAAAGATTTATTCATACATCTAGATACGCTAGGTGGAATGATCAGTTTCAGCGCAGGGAAACCTGGGAGGAAACTGTAACTAGACTTATTGATTATTATGAATATCATCTAAAGGTGTATATTGACTATACACTGAAGGAAGATGATAAAAATCTTCTGTACAACTCCATAGTTTCAATGTCTGTAATGCCCTCTATGCGGGCTATGATGACCGCTGGGCCAGCTTTAGAAAGAAACAACATAGCTGCCTATAACTGCTCTTATGTGGCTGTGGATAGCCCCAGGGCGTTTGATGATATCTTGTATATCCTAATGCATGGCACTGGTGTAGGGTTCTCTGTAGAAAGACAATCTATAGAACAATTGCCAAAAGTAGCAGAACAGTTTCAAGATACAGAAACTACAATTGTTGTTAAAGATAGTAAAGAAGGGTGGCATTCAGCTTATAAAGAATTAATTAATCTTCTATACGCAGGGCAAATACCTAAATGGAATATGGGCAATATCCGCCCAGCAGGATCCAAACTTAAAACTTTTGGCGGAAGGGCATCTGGTCCAGAGCCTCTAGAAGATCTATTTAATTTTACAGTTAATAAGTTTAAAAATGCTGCAGGAAGAAAGCTTAATTCTCTAGAATGCCACGATACAGTTTGTAAGATAGCAGAGGTTGTTGTAGTTGGTGGAGTGCGTAGGTCTGCTCTGCTGTCCTTGTCCAATCTAACCGATGCTAGAATGCGAACAGCCAAAGGCGGTAACTGGTACGATTTTGAACCCCAACGGGCGCTGTCTAACAATTCTGTTTGCTATACGGAAAAGCCCGACATAGGCATATTCATGCGAGAGTGGCTGTCTTTGTATGAATCTAAGTCGGGCGAGAGGGGCATCTTTAATCGTGTAGCGGCTCAAAAGCAGGCTGATAAGTACGGTAGAAGGGATTCTAACTATGATTTTGGCACTAATCCTTGTTCGGAAATAATTCTTAGAAGTAAACAATTTTGTAATCTTACAGAAGTTATTGTACGAAAGGATGATGATAAGCAATCTTTGATAAATAAAGTAAAGGTTGCTACTATGCTAGGTACTATACAAAGTACTTTTACAAATATTAAAAATATCAGTAGTGTATGGACTACTAATACAGAAGAAGAGAGGCTTTTAGGAGTTAGTTTAACAGGCATAATGGACAATGAATTGACTTGTGGGTTACATTCTAAGGCAAGATTGGAGAGTTTATTAAACGACCTTAGAGTATGTGCTGTACAAACCAATAAGGTATGGGCAAATAACTTTGGTATTAATGCTTCTACTGCTATCACTTGCGTCAAGCCTTCTGGTACTGTTAGTCAGTTGGTCGATAGTGCGAGTGGGATACATACTAGGCATTCACCCTATTATACCAGAACAGTACGAGCAGACAAAAAAGACCCCCTGACTCAATTTCTTGTACAGCAGGAAGTTCCACATGAAGATTGTGTTATGCAGCCTAAAGATATAACCGTTTTTTCATTTCCTATTAAATCTCCAGAGAATGCTATTACAAGGAATGATCTAACTGCAACAGAGCATTTAGATCTATGGCGAGTTTATCAAAGCAGTTGGTGTGAGCACAAACCTTCTATAACTATTTCTGTTAAAGAAGATGAGTGGATGCAGGTAGGCTCTTATGTATGGGATAATTTTGATGGTATGTGTGGTGTAAGTTTCTTGCCTTTTACAGATCATGTGTACAGACAAGCCCCTTACCAAGAGCTAACGAAAGATGAATATGAAGAAGTTCTAGCTGGTACTCCTAAAAAGATAGATTGGAATAAATTATCAGAATTTGAAAGTGAAGATAGGACTACATCCAGTCAGGAATTTGCTTGTACAGCAGAATCTTGCGAAGTAGTTGATATTGTAGATAGCCAATGACAAGTGTAAAACAAGAAGCCAAGGAAAAAACTGAAAATATGGGAAGGCAAGCCTATTTGAGAAATTCTATAAGTAATCCTTTTGAACCATACAGTGATAGATACTGGTGGTGGCAATCGGGATGGGATAAAGAAAAAAATGAAAAAACAAGAAGCAACTCTGCTAAAACTAAAATTTATTCTAAATAATCTCGGACAGGTTGTGGTTGAAAAATCAACAATCGATCCTGAATTGTTTAGAAAAGCTTTTGATAATAGATTACCAGAATATCCAAATACTATTATATTAGAAAATTTTATAACCAGAATAAATAATTTAACTGATAAATTTATTGAAGATGCTGAAATCTTTTAAAAATACAATAGTAGAAATATCAAAAATTATATTTTTACCTTGGTATAACCCTATTATACTTCTAATTATAATAGTTTTAGCTACGTTATTTTTAAATTTATATACATATTATACATGAATCTGTGGTGTAAAGTAGGTGTTAGTAAGATACATGGAGTTGGTATTATAGCCTTAAAATCTATACCGATGGCTACTGTAGTAACAGAAGTTCCTAGTAAATATGAAAAGATACAACTAATAAAGTATAAAAAAAGTGAATGTTCTACAGAACAGTTAGAATATTTACAGCGTATACACTGCTACCATCCTGAAGGGGATAATATTAGTCTGCCCGAAACAGGTTTTAATATTTATTGGTTGCAGAGTTTTGTAAATCACTCTTTTGAACCTAATTGTATTATGTATTCTTTAAATGGTGTATATTCAGATATTATAACTACAAAACCTATAGAACCCGGTGAAGAAATAACTATAGATTTTAGAAAAGCTTATCCTTCGTTTTATACAAAAGATAAAAAATGGGCAAAAAAATAGTGCTAATAAAACACCAGCACTATTATAGTATATGTAGTTATTTAATTACAAACTTCTTTCCACGTTTCGTTATGGGCTAGAATCTGTTCTACAGTTTTATCAGTCATAGTATCATCCGGGCTTATAAATATAGGACTTACCCAAGAACAGTCATTTCCTTCACCCCCTCCTCCAAGCAGAGAGCAGCCGCTTACGGAGATCAGACATAGGAGTACGAGCCATGTTGCGCTCGATTTTATCCCTTGTTTTAGACTTTTTAATTTCATCTTTTGCTTGTGCTCCTCTTGCTATTTTGCTACCTGCCATAAAGGAAAAAACCAAGGGGAGCAATTTCATCAAGCCCCCTAGTAAACTAAATATACCGGCCATATTAGTCTTTGCCGGTTTGTTTAGCTTTGCCGAATGTCAAAGATGCCCATTCGATCATTTTATAAACTTTTCCTAAAAGTGTATCGGGGTTTGGGGTCTTAGTACCGTTGATCATCATAGATGCAGCAGCTACTACGCCAAGGACAGCCGCTACGATAACATCTCGGTTGTTCCATATGGTTTCCCACCAAGCTAGTGTTTCAGTTACAGGTTCGCTCATTTTTACACCTCCTAGTGTATAGTAAAATCACAATCTACAAATATTAAATTATGATTGATTGCATGTGAACTACAAAAGTCTATACTATCTATTGGACCTTCTATGTTTTTATCCCAATATCGAATAAGCTTTTGAAAGCGAGGATATTCAGGTGGCTTATCGAAATCTTGCCATATAAACTCCTGAATAATACCGGGAGAATCAGGCATTCTATAATAAATTCGAGCTAAAATCAACTCTAAATTCATCTTTTTGTCAAATCATCTCTTAGTTTATTAACGTGTATCCATAGTTCTGTTATATTTTTACCATTTACTCTAGTAGAAAATTCAGATCGTATAATAAATGCTACTACCATTGCAGCAGTGACAAGCTGTTCCCAAGATAATTCTATCAACTAACTTCTCCATAATTTAGGTTATCCAAGTTTTAATAGCAATTGCAATACCAGCTATTCCTCCAAGAGCGGTGCCTAGTATTATAAGTGTCTTTAGACTACCTTTTCCAAAAGAGGCTAGTTCTATAAGTTTTAGTTGATGTTTTTCTACATTGTCTAGTCTATTTGACATTGAAGTTACTTTTGTCTCTAAAGCGGCTATAGCTACTGCTAGTTCGTTTTGGTTATCCATTTGTAAATAAACCACTCATTTGCTTGCCCAGAGGAGTTGGTTCAGGTAACAATCCCTGCTGTTCTAGAAATTCATCTTGCACACGCTGTTGTTCAGCAGTTAGCCTTTCTCCAGCTTCTGATTTAGTTTCTCTATATTCTTCAATTTTACCTAATTCGGGATGTCTTATATCAAGTATTGAACGCACAATATTTCCGGGCCAATAAGTCGGGCGGTGCACTCCTCTTTCTGCTTCTGCTTGTTGTCTTTCTAGCTGTTCTGTAGTAATATTGCCATGTTGATTTCTTTGATGCTCTCTTCGCTGATCTTCTATATGATCTTGAGTTATTCTAGCTGCTATCTTAGGGCCAAATGTATATTTAAACACAAGTTTAAAAGCAGATAGTTCTTCTCTTGTAAGGGGTTTTGTTGACTTCATAGCTTTGGTCATAATTCTTCCAGCTTGAGGATGGGATAGTATAGTTTGAAAAAATTTAGTAGTTTGCATTCTATACGCTTGAAATCCTATCATACCAGCTACAAATCTGACACTTATAACCTTTCTAGCTACTGCCCAAAGTTGGGATTGCATAGTGGATGCTGACCATCCTTTAACCAGACCAGATAAAGTTGAGCCTACTTCATCTCCAGTCATTGCATAAGAAACTTTAAATAGATCATCTAGCACTGCTGTATGTTCTGAACCTAGTAAAGTTAAAAATGTATTTCTATTCCTTCTTAAATATTCTTCATATTGTCTAAGATCTATGGTATTAGCCATTATATCCTGTGTTGCAAGACCAACATAGTTTGGACTAGTAGCATCACCTGTTAGCATCCGCCAATTTACTTTAGGTATTTGTTTACCAGTAGTTTTAAAACTATTTTCTACAAGTTCTTCAACTAGCAATCCTTTTAATGCGTTCTTTGTTGTTTCGTAGACATTGACTTCTTTTCCATCAATAGTTTTTACACCTTCTTCTCTGGCCCATTCTAGCAATTGTTTAAAATTAGCTGCTGCTTCACTACTCATAACACGCCCTTGTGCTTCATCAAAGGGTATTCCAAGAGCTAATAGTTCTTCCATTTCTTCAGCAAATTGTGCAGTTTGTTCTGCACTTCTTTCAATATCTCTAACATCTGCAGGGAATGGGCCTTTGTGCCTGACACCTCTTCCAAATATTATTTCTCTAAGTTTTTCCCTAGATACATCACCCCCTACTTGTTCAAATACGCTGCCTTTTAGAGCATTTTTTCTTCTGTCTAGCAGATTTTTTAGTGTATCAGTACCTTGTATCTTCATTCGATCTAAAACTGCTTGTTCTTTAATAGCAGTTTTATGCTCTGCAATTAATTCTCCGTATTTTTTAGGATTATATTGTTTATACAAACCTCCTACAGATAGAAAATCTTCTCCGCTTTTACCAGCCTGTCGTATTACATCTTCAAAACGCTCAACAAATTTAGCATGAGCATTCTTTTCTATTTGCGACCCTGCACCTCTTTCTCCTCGTTTTGACCACATTTTAAGTGCAAAAGCATCTATTAACATTTGAGCATCTTTTGGATCTATATTTCCATCTGCTCCAGTAAATACTATTTTAAACGTATCTACTGCTTCGTCCATATCATCTACATTAACTGTACCTTTCCAAAAAGGTTCTGTAAAAGCTGGCATGAACATTTGCCCATTAGACACAAAATCAGCAAAAGAAGCATCATCAGGGTCTACCACAGCACCATTTTTATTTACTGCCTTAAATCTTGGCTGCTTGTTTTCTGTTTTTGATAGTAGCCTCTTGCCAATACCTACTCCAAATCGTTCCATAAATCTAAAGTATAATTCATTAGCTTCTTTTAATCCTGTTAATGCCACAGTATCTTTTGCACTTTTTAAAAAGTCTGTAATATAATCATCAAGTGTTTCTGCACCTTTTGCAAAAACATGTCTATTTGGTCCTATTCTAGAAGTTACAGAATTTCTGCTATAAAAACTTCGTAAAGCAGCAAATTCTTTTACAGTATATTTAGCTTGAATATAAGGTAATGTTTCTGCTAATGTGCGTTGAATATAATCAAGATTATCAGAAGCAATATCTCTAGCAATGTTTGCAGCACCACTGTTTGCATCTATTGTAGCTATCTCATCAAGTCTACCTCTTGCTGAGGGAAGAAGGTGCTTCTGTAAATATGCATCGTGTTCAAATGCATCCTCAGTAGTTTCGGCGGCTGCTGCTATTATAGTTGCAACTTTTTCTTCAAATTTTTCAACTTCCTCTACAGATAAAACTAAATTTCTTTCAGTAGTAGTATTTATCTTTCTGCCTGTAATATTATCTGATAATGCAATTACATAGCGGGCTAATTCTTCAGCGCCCATACCTTTTGTATCATCTTTAAGAAATCTTTGTCTAGCTTTAACCAGTATACTATGGGGGGTTACAGCCCCTCTTGTCCAACCCCTCGTTGGTTGTGGAACTCGCTCGGCTTGTAGAACCAATGCTTCAAGGTGTCCTGCTATACCTTCAGAACCCTCTAATACATGATCATAATCTATCGCATCGTAAGCTTCCTTTACTTTAGCATGTATAGGAGCCATTGCAGCATCTAATCTTTCATTTTGAAATAGTCGATGTATATTTTGATTTTCCTGAGTTAGCATACCGGTTAAACCTGTAGAATCGGATATCTGTCTTTCAAGTTGATTTTCTGCTTGTTTTACAGCATTGTTTATTTCATCTGCTAACTCTGAGTAATTTTCATCTACTATCTTGTTAAAAGCTCGACTATTGGCGCTGGTTTCTTCTGCTATTTGATCAATGTATTTTCCAACTTCATCTTGAAATGTTTTTAAATTGTCTGGTAAATCTTTAACACCACCCATGTGTTGCATCATTTTCTTAATTGCTAATATACTTTGCTGCTTTCTAGCTGCTAAAGCAGTATATTCAGCTAGCATAGGAACCTTATCTAATCCAAAACTCATACTAGTATTTATATTATTTAAAAGATTTTGCTCCATAAATGCAATAGATGGTAGAGCTATAAGATCAGACAAAGTAACATTAATTTCATTTTCTAAATTTGGAAAAAGCTCATTTAATCTTGCTTCAATAACTTGAGTGTTTTCTGCTATTTTAGAGAGTCTTTCTAGTTCCTCTGGATCTACATTCAACGACCACTGTTTAGCTTCTTCTCCTAGCTGCACCATTTTTGCTAATTCTTTTTTATCTGCTGCTATTTTATAGGCTGCTAGTACATTTTCATCTGCAGATCTTTTTGGATCAAATTCATCATATAATTTTAATACTTGTATTGCTGCTGCTTCTTCCATGCGGTTGCTTGTAGCTACATCGCCTCTACTTCGCGCCCAATTGCCCATAGCCGTATATACACCATACTTTTGTACTCTAAAATTATCCCGATTAAATTTACTTACTACTCGTCTTGCAGGAGTTCTTGTAGCTAAAAAGTGAGGTACAGATCCTCCAGACCAAGCACCAAACACTCCCATTCCCATCCCTATAAAAGGATTATTTGGAAATGCTTCTTCTCCAATAGAAAAAGCAAAATTTGCAGCAGCTTCTGATTGCATTCCTCTTGTAGCTTCATGTGATACGGATAAGTTACTTAAAGAAGGAGCTTCGATCCAATCATCACTTGTATAGCGATCTAGCAATTTTTTATTTGCTTTAGAAGAAATAACCCGTTGGTGTTTTAAAAATTCTCCAGCTTTGGTAAAAGTAGTAATTTGTTCTTCAGGAACACCATGCTGTCTAAGGATTCGTACTTGTTCTTGAGGATCAAGCCTGTTTATATTTTTCATTACAGAATCATCCACTTTTCCTGTAGCTTGTATCATTTTTTCTTGTAAGGTCTTTAGAGTTTTAGCTTGTATTCCTACAATTGCAGGTAATGCTTTACCTCGTGGAATATTAAGTGCTGTTCCTAGTTCTTGAACTCTGATAAAAGATTTAGCTACGTTTGTAGCTTTTTTCTTACCTACTCTAAGAGCTATACCTATTCCAGTAAATGCTGCTGGAGCCATTACAAATAATTCTTCAAGAAATCTTTCAGCTAAGACTTTATCCTCGCTAGGGCCAAACTGTCCTAAACCTAGTGCATCTTTAAAAGGTTGTAAAACTTCCCCGTACACCTGTTGAAATTCCATAACATCCTTTTGAGTTACACCTATACCTTCTGCAAATAGTGCCGCTTCATCTGGCGATCCTTCTAAAGCTAGATCTAGATATTTTTTTGCATTACTCTGTTCAAAATTTTCTTCTCCAAATATTTCTTCCACTGCTTTAAAAATAAATTCTTTTGTTGTCATAGCTTTATACGCAGCATTACTAAGACCTATATTAGCCAAGTATCCTAAAGACACTGCAGTAACAGGAAATTCAACCAATCCTGTGGCTGCTGCTCTTGTTAATCTATTTTTATAATGTCTAAAAGATTCAGATGTAGTACGGCTGTACTGGTACCCCCCCGCTCCATTATTAGCTGTAGAATCCCAGTAAAATTCCCCTCCTCTTGGTTTTTCACCATACTTTGAAGCTATAAATTCACTTCCTTCTGGTGCTGCTTTATCCGCATCTTCAGGGTTAAAGTACAAATCCATAGCAAATTCATCGCCTCTAGGTTGCTCTACAGAAATACCTAATACTCCTGGTACTATTGGTATTTGCCCTGCCGCTCCTCCTGTAATATCCTTCCAAAAGTTTGGTTTTATTTTCATCCGCTCCCTTCTAAGAGAATTAGTAAATAATTCAGGCTTCCCATAGAAGGGGTTTGCTTGATTGTTATATACTCCCTGTAAATTTAATACACTTGCAGGTTGATTTCGTAACCATTCCATGTAACCTCTATCGTTTTGAGCTGGTCGTACATCACTAAATGCCTTAGTATTAATAATTGTATTTAAAAGTTTAGCTACATCTGTCCTTGTCTTTTTTGAAGAAGAATAATTATTTCTAACAATATCTAATATAGCATCTCTTCTAGTAAATTCATCTAGTTGTACATTAGGCTCTGCACCTTCCAATGTGTCAGTGCCAGCACTTCCCATCAAAATATTATCACTACGAGTGACTACTGGTTGTTGTGTAGTAGGTACATCAGATGATACAGCAAGACTTGCTATTTGCTGTTGTACAGGCTCTTGCTCTTGTACAAAAGATCCAGTAGGACTTTCAAGAGTTAGATTAGGTACACTTCCTGCTGCAGGTTCAATTGTCATTGTCATTATTGTACCCTCAGTTCTTCAAGACTTGGTATTTCTGGTTTACCGGGTGCAAACCTTGAAAAACCAAGCTGTTCTGGACTTGGATGTGCACCATATTTAAATAATTGATCGTGATTCTTCCGCATATCTGCTTCACTTATTCCCCCAATTTTACCGTCTGCATAATATGGGGAAACTGCTCTTGTGTATGCAACCTGTAAAATAGATTCTACATTTTGCAAAACTGTATAAGGATTAACACCCTCTCTTTGATCATATCTAAGAAGTATTTTATTTCTAAGCAGAGGACGAATAGCAGACATTTTAATGTATTCTAAAACTGCGTCTTGTGCTCCAGGTGAAGGGGCAGACCAAATAGCAGCTCTGATAGTTTTAAAATCATAATCTGAAACTGCTCTGCCACCAGCCCCTCCCTGCCATGTCATTGCTAGTTTATATGTTAATTCTGCTTTTGCAGAAGCTAAGTAGAATTGTTGAACTGCTGCTCTTTCCTTATCATCAAGATCCTGTCTCCAGTATAGTGCAGCTTCTTCTTGTGTTAATGTTGCATGACGTTTTGTAAATTCATCTATGATAGCTTTATCTTTCTCATACAAGCTTGATACATGCACTTCGATAGCCTTTAAATCATTCATTGTATCCTCATTCCAAACTTTAAGTCCTGTGCTATCATTACTAGATACACCAGCAGCTTCATTTATATCTTTAAATTCCTGGTTTCTGTCAAAAAGACTTTTTCCAACACCTATAAGTCCGTCAATTATACCTTTAACTATTTGTGGTCTGGAATCCCCAGGTACGTCCGGTCCAGATGCACCCAATAGAGTATTGAAAAAATTCTCTAATCTTAGAGGAAGATGCGCCCCAGGTTTATCAAGCTTGTTTAAAGTCAGTAGTAGATTTTGTACATCAGTAATTTGATCTAGCGAGGCTGTCGCCAAACTTACTTGATCTGATAACTTTGATCTCATTGCAGCGGTTAGTGGTACAGTTTTTGCAGGATAAATAGTTGTAGTATCTCCAGAACTTGTTCTCTTTTCTTGTGTTAATCCTAATGCTACAGCATCTGCTATTTTAAAATATGTATCTTCAATATAATCAACTCCTCTTCTTAGATTTGGATTTTCATTTCCGAATTCATCTAGTTCTAAAAGACTAAGCATTCTCGCTGCAGCTTGATTTCTGTTTCGCCTATTAGTTTCTGCTCTCATATAACGCATATAATTTTCTGAAAGAAGCGGGTTTCTCATATCAAAAAATTGTACAACTTCTGGATTTCGACCATACATAATTTGATCTTTTTTTGAAATTCCCCGCCAAAGGGAAATAAAACTAGCCCCATGACCAGCTAACACACCATTTCCCGGCGTTTTAACTTGCTTAATATCTGTTAGTAGTCTAATGATATGGTTATCACTAACCTTATTACCTTGAGCATCATATGCATTACGATATTTGGCTATTAATTTTTTATACTCGCCAGAGCGATGTAAACCATCTACAAGTGTTTCATTTTGCTTGTATTTTTTATGCTCTGGATTCATACTATCAGGGTCTAGTGTTATTTTAAAAGTATAATCTTCTGGATCAATATCTAAAAAATTTGTAGGCATAAAACCCCGCCCTCTGGCAAATTGTAGAAGATGTTGATTTGTAAAATCAGTAACAGGATTCCAATGTACTTCATATTCTATTGCATCACCCTCTCCTCTAACTCGCTCTGGAGCAAAAGCCTGTGCAAGATGAGTGGAAGTTGCTGCTTGAAAATTTGGGTTGCTAACAATTTCAGCAGCTTGTTCAGAACCTACTGAATCAAGAATACCATTCAAAGCTTTTAAAATATACTGTGAATTTAATTTTGAATCGTGTTTAACTCCAGGGTTCTCAGGAATTAAATATTCTGAACCTGGATATCTGGAAAAACCTTCTTGAATTGTATTTGCACTTTTAAGTCTCTGCTCCTCTCTCATCAAACCTGCTTGATGTAAAAAATCTGCATCTATCTTTTCTTTTGCAGCTTTCGCTTGCTGTGCATACTCTTGATTTTTTTGTAAAGATTGGTTGAAACCTTCTGCAAACCCCCCCAAGGCACTAAAAAATGCTGACATTAGACTAGCTCCTCTTCTTCAGGTAAAATAGTTTCTTCT